>ENA-OFCE01001128-OFCE01001128.1-metagenomes-genome-assembly--contig:-NODE-1128-length-14609-cov-2.881064_pt1 | contig 14609 bp, 11 predicted proteins | sample MGYA00153388_OFCE01 | MGnify analysis MGYA00153388
TATTGCTAATGCGACAGCCCTTTTTGTTATACTGAAGCTTACAATTTTTGAGTGGGAAAATATAAGATTTTATGAACCACAAAGGCACAATGCCGCTGATACGGCACACAAAGTAGAGCGCAAATAGAAATCGACCCCTTTGTGTCCTTTGCGCCTTTGTGGTTCGATTCGTTTTATAAGCTTTTCTGTTTTATCTAGTAGCCGTTCACAACAATCTTTAGTTCTCCTGTGTGTGGATTAAACATGAGTCCGTGGATGGGGACATCTTTTGGAATGAGGGGGTTTTTACGGATTTTGTCAACGACTTCTTTTACATTGTTAATAGGATGATGAAAATGATCGAGCCAATCTTCTAATTCTTTTTCGATCATTTTGATTGCATCAGGTGATATTCCCCGAGCCAGCATTTTTTCCGTAAGACCCTGGGATGTTGTGTGGGAAACACCGCAGTCTAAATGACCGATGACGAATACTTCTTTTACGCCTAGCTCAAAAATTCCTACAATTAAGCTGCGAATCGTGGCCTCAAAAGGACCAGTAACTGAATTACCCGCATTTTTTATTACTTTTGCTTCACCACGTTTGATTCCCATTGCTGGTTCTAAGAAGTCCACCAGCCTGGTATCCATACAGGTAAAAATGGCCAATTGGCGTTTCGGCATTTTGCTGGGCTCAGAAAAATAGTGCACAAATTGATCAGATAAATGCTTAGTAAAAGTTTGATTTGCAGCTAATACTTGCTCTAAAACCTGCATCATGATTCCTTCCTTTTTCTAATAGTACTTGCCGTATATTTATATGTTAACCCAATAAAGATTATTATTGCGAAAATAAATGGCAATAATAAAAATGCTGTCTATATCCGTACCCGTTACTTAACTAAGAACATTATGAAAAGAATAACAATTTTTCACTTCGACGAGGATGTATTTTTATCCTGCCGTTACGTAAATACGCCGAATAATCCGACTACAAAAAAAGAAAAGGAGAAGTCAATTCCTTCTATAATTTGGAATCTAATTAAGTTTTCTTTCTGGCAGGTAGAATTTTTATTCTATAAAATGGTATAATTGTAATAATAGCAATAACTTTAGGGGGGTTTGCTTTTGACAATAATGGAGGGAGCAGAACCATTTTTTTTACTCGGCGGTGAAAAAGGTGTTTTATTGTTACATGGTTTTACGGGTTCACCTGCTGAGATGCGCTTGCTTGGCGAAAAATTGCATCAGGAAGGCTATACTGTTTTTGCGCCGCGACTCAGTGGACATGGAACAACAGTGGAAGAATTAGCAAAAACAAAATGGCCTCATTGGTATAGCGGAGTCGAAGATGGGTATCATATAGTAAGATCAGTATGTAAGGAAATCTCAGTTGTAGGATTATCCATGGGAGGGTTATTAGCCTTAAAACTGGCAGCAGAATATCCTGTCAATAAGGCAGTATCTCTTAGTACTCCGATTTATATTGCTGACAAACGTTTGGACATGCTGCCTCTATATCGTGTATTATATCAATTTGTTCCGAAGAAACGTAAATCCTTTGCAGGTATTGGCTCACAGTACTGTGTAGGTTATACTGCTACCCCTCTTAGCAGTCTAAGCAGTTTATTGGATTTAATTGAAGATGTAGATGTGCGTTTACCTGCAATAAAGACACCTTTATTAGTAGTACAAGCTCGCTTTGAACATACGGTACAGCCAAGAAGTGCGACTTATATTTTCGAGCAAGTGGGCAGTACAGAAAAAAAACTAGTCTGGCTGGAGAAATCCGGTCATATTGTTACTCTTGACATAGAACGTGAACAGGTATTTGAGGAAATAATTGATTTTCTACAGAATGAAAAAATGACGACATAGTATACTCTAGGTTTACTTTGTAACGGTTTTGAATAAAGAATTGAGGTGATGCGAATGGAATTAAAGGATCAGTGGTGCTTTGCTTGTGGTAAGGACAATCCAATCGGGTTAAAGCTTGAATTTGTAGAAGAGGAAGACACCTATCGTACGACATTTACAGCAAAGCCAGAACACCAAGGATATGATGGCATTATGCATGGCGGCCTTGTCAGTACTCTTTTAGATGAAGTCATGGCTCGTTACATTAACATGAAAGGTTTTAATGCAGTGACAGCACGTCTGGAAGTGCGATTTCGCCAGCCGACTCCCCTTGGGCAGCAACTGACGGCAAGGGCTAAAATCATCTCTCAGCGTGGCAAACTGTATGAAATAAAGAGTGAATTATCACTGCCGGATGGGACTGTTACCGCAGAAGGTAAAGCCACCATTGCAGTGGTGGAGGATACAGCATCATGATGGTATTAAAAGAAAAAATTTTAGAATTCATGAGAACGGAAGCATATAAACCTTTGACCGCGGAAGAATTAGCCGAGCATATGGAGCTTAAAGGGACAGAATTAAGCGAATTATGGAAGGTTATTGAAGAACTGGAAAGTAATGCAGATATTATTAAAACCCGCTATGACAAATACGGTGTACCTGAACGTATGAATTTGGTAGTAGGGAAGTTAAGTGCCAGCAATAAGGGATATGGCTTTGTGATTCCTGAAAAAGTTAGAACACCTAATGAAACAGATATTTTCATTCCTCCCGACGGGATGATGAGTGCCATGCATCATGATCGGGTAGTCGTTCGTGTCCACACTCAGAGTGGGCAGGGCAAATCCCGGGATGGGGAAATCATCCGCATTGTAAAACGGGCCAATACCCGTATTGTGGGAACCTATGAAGCCAGCCGCAATTTTGGTTTTGTAACTCCTGATGACCTTCGCTTAGGTCAGGATATTTTTATTCCGAAGGATGGACAAAATATCGTCCCGAGTGGTGCAAAAGTAGTAGTAGAAGTCACCAAGTGGCCAGAGAAAAAACGGAGTGCTGAAGGCAAGATTATGGAAGTCTTGGGGAATACGGGAGATAGCGGGATTGAAATTCTCTCCATTATCAAAAGGCACAATTTGCCTATCGATTTTCCCGCTGAAGTTGCGCAGGCTGCCGAGAATGCTCCAGATACCATTAGTGAAGATGAAATCTCCGGTCGGCGTGACCTGCGGCATTTGCCCATTGTAACCATTGATGGAGAAGATGCCAAGGATTTGGATGATGGGGTATATGTCGAACGTTTGAAGAATGGCAACTATCTTCTGGGAGTCTACATTGCAGATGTCAGTTATTATGTTCGCGAAAATACGGTACTGGATAAAGAAGCCAGTGAGCGGGGAACCAGTGTGTATTTGGTAGACCGGGTATTGCCCATGCTGCCCCGCCGCTTGTCAAACGGTATCTGCAGTCTCAATGCCGGGGAAGATCGTTTGGCCATGTCGGCTCATATGGAAGTTGACCATAAGGGACAAGTGGTTAAGTATGAATTATTCCCCAGTGTCATAAGAGTACAGAAACGTTTTTCCTATACGGTAGTACGTAAAATTTTGGTGGAACATGATGAAGAATTAATTCATGAGCATCAGGAATTGCTTGGACAATTAGAAAATATGGAACGGTTGTGCCGAATCCTGCGGGAACGAAGAATGCGCCGCGGTGCCATCGATTTTGACTTCCCGGAACTAAAAGTGAAATTAGATGAAACGGGAAAACCCATTGAGATTATAAAACGAGTCCGCAGTCTAGCCGAATCCATCATTGAAGAATTTATGCTGGTGGCAAATGAAACTGTGGCTGAACATATGCATAAGTTAAAGGTTCCTTTTGTTTTCCGCGTGCATGAAGAACCGGATTCGGAGAAAATGGTAAAATTAAATAATCTATTGCATAATTTTGGGCAGAGCTTATCCAAGGTAGATGAAGTACAGCCCGCTGCCTTGCAGAAAATATTAAATCATATCTCAGGACGTCCAGAAGAAAGGATTATCAGTACGGTTATGCTGCGCTCATTAAAACAAGCTCGCTATGAAGCACAGAACCTGGGACACTTTGGATTGGCTGCAACCTACTACACTCATTTTACATCCCCCATACGACGTTATCCTGATTTAATTGTACATCGCATTCTGCGGGAGACCTTTAATTCAGGAGATATATCAACAAAACGCAAAGCAAAATTAGCAGCCATGCTTCCGGAGATTGCCCTGCATTCCTCTGAAAGAGAGCGGGCGGCTGCAGAAGCAGAACGGGAAACTGTTTCTCTGAAAACCGTAGAATATATGGCGCAGTTTGTAGGAGAGCATTTTGATGGAATCATTAACGGCGTTACGGCTTTTGGGATTTTTGTGGAGCTGGATAATGGAGTAGAGGGTTTAGTACGTGTATCCAGTATGGAAGATGACTATTATCAATATGTGGAAGAACAATATTCATTAATTGGTGAGCGCAGTCATAAGATTTATCGTCTGGGTGATGCAGTGAAAGTCATCCTCACCAGAGTCAGCCCAGAAGAGCGCAACATCGACTTTGTCTTAGAATCCAATAGCGCCTGGATTGAACGATCGATAAATCGAAGACCGAACGGAGGAAGACCCCAGGGAAATGGTGTGAAGAGTGAAGGCTCTGGCAATGGTCGAAGAACTGTCTCTGCCGCGAAGAATAAGAGCAGTAAGGCGAAGAAGGCTGTGGTAAGCCGTGCCAAACTTAAACCAAAAAGAAATAAGCCCAAAAAAAAGTAAAGAGATAATGTGGTATCGAGGTGAGTTTTTTGAAAGATGCAACAGCCAGTATTAAAATCATTACAGAAAACAGGAAAGCCAGACATGACTTTCATATACATGAAAGTTATGAGACGGGTATCGTGCTAACAGGGACAGAGGTGAAATCTCTGCGGGCGGGCAAGGCCAATTTAAAGGATGCCTATGCTAGGATTGAGAAATCCGAGCTCATGTTGCATAATGCCCATATTAGTCCCTATGATGCAGGGAATCGCTTTAATCACGAACCGCTGCGCGTTCGGAAACTTTTAATGCACCGCAGCGAAATTGATAAATTGCTTGGTAAAACCAAAGAAAAAGGATATACCTTGGTACCTTTGAAAATGTATTTTGCTCATGGTTTAGCAAAATTGCAATTAGGATTGGCTACAGGGAAGAAAAACTTTGATAAACGCCAAGATATGGCTGAGCGAGATGCCAAACGAGAAATGGACCGCGCATTTCGTGAAAAACAAAAAGAATGAATAAAAAGTAGGCTCTCCTGTGGAGCCTGCTTTTTATTATTTTTAAAGAACGTGATAGGAAGGTTTTTTTGTAGCATCGACGAAGGATATAATGGGGAAAACCCAGGGAGGAAAAAGACGGTGAAAGATGTTCAAGATAGCAGTAAAGTAAGGCTGGCTTTAATTTCAACCTATCCAGGGATGATTACGATATTTAAACATGTGGCAGAGCAGGCAGGATTCGATCCCTATATTACGGTAGCTACTCTTCGTGAGGCAGCAGCCATTGCAAAGAATATTGAGCCTCAGATCGATGTGATTCTGAGTCGAGGTGGGACTGCTGAATATATAAAAGAAGCAGTTGAAATCCCCGTAGTGGCAATTCCTGTTACACCATTTGATGTAATGCGTTCCATATATGAGAATCAAAGTTGTATGAAAAAATGTTATAAAAAGATTGCACTATTTTCTTATAAGGAAAAAATGCCCGGTATTCGAGATATTGAAAAAATGCTTGGATTAGAGATTTATGAATATACGTTCCATTTGCAGGAAGATATAGAAGCAGGTATCCAAGATGCAAAGAAAAAAGGAATCGCGCTCGTTATGGGAGGGATTTTAGCGATACAACTAGCCCAAACCTATAATCTAGAAAGTATTTTGATTGAATGCGGTGAGGAAGCAGTGTATCGTTCCATGTATGAGGCTGTAAATTTAGCTGAGTTGAGGCGTGTGGAACGCAGCAGAGCCGCTCGGATTAAAGTGGTATTGGATTCTGTCGTTCAGGGGGTTATTGCCACGGATGAGATGGGATATGTAACCATATATAACCCTGCGGCCCAGAGGATATTTAACATCCCAAGTGAACAAGTACTTGGAAGAAAGGTACAGGATGTGATTCCCAATACGCAAATGCATAAAGTGTTAGAGAGCGGTGAGGTGCAAATGGCCGAATTACAGGATGTAAATGGCGGCATTATTGCAACGAGCCGAATTCCGATTATGGTTGGCAGCAAACGGTTCGGTGTTGTTAGTACCTTTGAAGATGTGACTAAAATTCAATATTTGGAGCAGCAAATTCGGAAACAAATGCATGCCAAAGGCTTTATCGCCAAATATACCTTCAAGGATATTTTGACAATAAGTCCTATCATGATTGAACTAAAGGAGATGGCCGCCTTGTATGCCACCACGGACTCGTCTGTGCTGATCCAAGGGGAGTCTGGCACAGGAAAAGAGCTGTTCTCACAAAGCATCCATTGTCACAGCAGGCGCAGCAGCGGACCCTTCGTAGCTGTTAACTGTGCTGCCATACCAGAGCATTTGTTGGAAAGTGAACTATTTGGCTATGAAGGCGGAGCTTTTACGGGGGCCAAAAAAGAAGGTAAACAAGGATTATTTGAATTAGCTCATAAAGGGACGATCTTCTTAGATGAGATTGGGGAAATTCCTAAAGCTTTGCAGTCAAGGTTGCTTCGGGTGCTGCAGGAAAAAGAAATTATGCGAGTTGGCGGGGATAAAATCATACCCATTGATATTCGAATCATTAGTGCCACGAATAAAAATCTTGAGAAAAAAATGGAACAAGGTGAATTTCGCGAGGATTTGTACTATCGTTTAAATGTATTTAATTTAAGAATACCTCCTCTTAGGGAACGAAAAGAGGATATTATTGTGCTTGCCATGGCATTTTTGGAACGGTTTTCTACAGATTTAGATTCCCCTGCCATAGCACGGGATCTAAAATCCTCATTGGTTGTATATGATTGGCCGGGTAACATTCGGGAATTATATAATATTATGGAACGTTTATCCTTGATGATTAGTATTTCAGAGAAAAAATGGAGCCTGGAAAAAATGCTGCAAAAAGTAATGTATGATTCCATCTCTAATCCCAATCATGATTCCATTGCTATCAAAGTGGATTTAGACCAGGGATTAAAGTCGGCAATTGAACAAGTCGAAAAAATAATCATTGATACCATGCTGGTAAGATGTGATCAAAGACAAGAATTGGCGGCAAAAAAGTTAAGGATTGGACGTACTACTTTGTGGCGAAAGGGTAAAATTAGTGATAGTTAAAAAAAATGTTTCAATAATGGAATTTGATGTTTCTAAAATGATACGGAATAATATTATAAGAAACAAAGAAGATTAGGATTGAAAAATGAAAGTTGCGTTTCAATAATGAAATATGATTTTTTGTAAGCATGCCAATACTAAAGGGTTTTAGTATTGGCATGCTTTTTGCAACATATAGTGATAGGCGGCCTGAAGAAGTAAGAACATTGGGAAGTCCTTTCAAAAAAACTAAACATGTAGGAGGAGTTACAGATGCAGTATAATGGCGCATTAGCAGGAGTAAAAGTTTTAGATTTGACGAGGGTGCTTGCCGGACCTTTTGCCACGATGATGCTGGCGGATATGGGAGCAGAGGTAATCAAAATTGAGGTTCCCGGAACTGGAGATGATAGTAGACAATTCGGACCATTTGTTAATGGAGAAAGTTCTTATTACATGAATTTGAATCGTAACAAAAAAGGTGTCACTTTGAACTTAAAGGGGCGGGGCAAAGAAATCTTTTTGGAGATGGTAAAAAAGGCTGACATTGTAGTAGAAAATTATCGTCCAGGAACCATGGAAAAACTTGGGCTTGGTTATGAAGAGTTGAAAAAGGTTAATCCAAAGATTGTTTATGGAGCGGTGTCTGGGTTTGGTCATTATGGACCGTATAAGGATCGGGCGGGATATGACATCATTGGTCAGGCTATGAGCGGGCTTATGAGTACGACAGGCTGGCCTGGTGGTGAACCAACAAGGACGGGGACTGCTATGTCGGATATTTTGGCTGGACTTTCCGTTGCCATCGGTCTTTTAGCTGCACTGCGTCATCGAGACGTTGCAGGACATGGGCAGAAAGTGGATGTTTCCTTAGTGGATGCAACAGTGGCAAGCATGGAAATTATTAATCAAATTTACTTAGTAGAAGGGCGTCTGCCTCAGCGGATTGGCAATCGATATGAGTCCACCTATCCCTATGATTCTTTTAAAGCAAATGATGGGAGTTTGGTGATTGGCGCTGCCAATGATAAGTTATGGCAGAAACTATGTGTCATTATGGGACAGCCGGAATTAGGGGAAAAAGCTGAATTTGATACGAACTGGAAGCGGGTACAGCGGCATGAGGAGGTAAAAGTCCTTATAGAAGCTTGGACAATTACTAAACCTGTGAAGGAAATTGTTGATGCATTACTTGCAGTTGGTATTCCCGCAGCTCCGATTAATAATATCGAGCAAGTTGTCAATGATCCGCATATTGCTGGTGCTCGGGAAATGTTTGTAGAAGTGGATCATCCCAAAGCTGGCAAGATGAAAATTACGGGCAGCCATATAAAACTTTCGGATACGAAACCTTGTATTAAGACGCCGGCTCCCTTGCTTGGTCAGCATAATGAAGAGGTATATAAGGATTTTCTAGGTCTGAGTGCAGATGAAATCGCGACTATGAAAAAGGATGGTCTTTTATAAGAGGGGAGGTAAGGATATGTTAGCGTTTCCTAAACGAGTTCAGATCGTTGAGGTTGGTCCTCGGGATGGTTTTCAAAATATTAAAACTTTTATTGAAACTAAAGTGAAGCAACAGGTAATAGACGGTATGATCGCTGCGGGAGTACAGGTTATGGAAGTGACGTCTTTTGTTCATCCTAAGGCGATTCCTCAGATGGTGGATGCGGTCCAGATCGCAAAAACAGCTGCTCAGGCCGCGGGAGATACCTTTCGGGGACTCGCTCTTGTACCTAATTTAACAGGGGCAAAAAAAGCCTATGAGTGCGGCATTGGGGAAGTAACCTATGTGATATCAGCAAGTGAACAGCACAATCTTGCGAATATAAATCGAACAAGAGAACAGTCTTTGGAAGATCTTCAAAAGATTGTTACCCAAGTACCAGAGCTGGCAGTGAGGCTGGATGTTGCGACAGCCTTCGGCTGCCCTCTGGGGGGGAAGGTAGATGATGAAATGGTAGTTAGCCTGATTGAGTCAGCGCTACAAATTGGCGTGCAGTCAGTAGTTTTATGCGATACCATTGGAGTTGCCCATCCTAAGCAGGTATATGAGCGGGCGAGAACCGTGAAAAATAGATTCTCCAATGTATCTTTTGGTCTGCACCTTCATGATACTCGTGGTATGGGGCTTGCCAATACGCTGGCGGGTCTGGATGCTGGTATTACCATATTTGAGTCTTCCATTGGCGGTTTAGGCGGATGCCCCTTTGCTCCGGGAGCTGCTGGCAATACAGCTACAGAAGATTTGGTAAATATGTTTCATGGTATGGGGATCTCTACTGGTATCCATCTGGAACGATATTTAACCGTGGTTCAAATGGTGCGAGAAAGAATTCAAGCCGTATTGACGGGGCACATGGCATATGCCCGTCAATATGACGATATATAAAAAATGCATTTGGTGCAATTATAAGAGGAGGATTCATAATGACCCTAGCTGAAAAAAACACTATCGCAGCAAAAGCGACTATGGGAAAAATGACAAATTATCGCTGGTGGGTGATGATGTTTATCTTTATAATCTACACAGTTGCTAATGCTGACAGGGCAAATATCGGTTTTGCTCTACCCTATATCCGCGAAGAGTTTGCCATGAGCAATACGGAGGCGGGAGCTCTTATTAGTTTATTTTTTATCGGATATTCCCTTGGGCAAATCCCTTCGGGATTTTTGACGAGCCGATTTGGTATTCGCAAAATGTTTACTGCGGGCATGTTTTTAACTTCTGCCTTTACAGGAATGATGGGAGTTGTAGACTCTGCCTTTCATCTCAAAATTCTTCGTACAATGGTGGGGTTGGCAGAGTCTCCCGTTGTGATTGGTTGCACAGCGACGATCAACAATTGGTTTCCTGCAAAAGAAAAGGGAACGGCTACGGGAATATTTTTGGCGGGATCTAAAGTCGGTCCTCTGATTGTTCCTCCATTATGTGCTTGGATTATTATGACCTTTGGCTGGCGAGAAATTTTTCTATTCTTCATGATACCAGGAGTGTTGTTGTCGATATTCTGGTATCTAATGGTCAGAAGTCAGCCAGGAGAAAGCAAATTTGTTTCAGCGTCAGAACTTCAATATATTCAAACAGAAGAAACGGTTGTAGCGAAGGCGGAGCGAAATAAAGAATATAAACTCTGGTGGTTGGATAAAATAGTTCGTGCAAAAAAGGTTGTACCGCTTAATAATTCTAGGCAGGTGTTTCGTTCCTGGGATATATATGGTGCAGCACTGGGGTATTTCTTTATTATTGGTATTTCCAGCATTATGATGTCTTGGCTGCCGACATACTTGGTTACTATAAAAAAATTCGCGATTATGAAAACTGCTTTTGTTGCGGCATCACCTTTTGCCGGGACAGTAGTAGGTAATTTTCTTGGTGGTTGGTTATCGGATAAATATTTAAATAAGCGTCGTAAGCCGTTGATGATGGTTACCGCCTTTTCCGCAAGTTTGATGATGTATTCATTGGTACATGCGCCTAATGATCCTATTTTGTTGGCGATGCTGCTCTTTATCACAGGCGTATTCTTTAGCTTAGGATATTCGGCTTTTGCCTGCTATCCTATGGGACGGGTTGATAAAGAAAATTATCCAATCGCGTGGGGGATTGTTAACACGGGAGGTCAGCTTGGCGGAGCTTGTTTTCCTCTTATTGTCGGAATTATTTTGGATAAATTCAGCTGGGATGCAGTATTTGCCTCAATGGCTGTTGGTTCGATGATTTGCCTGTTAATTGTTTCAACGATTGTTGAGCCCGTTGAAGATCCGCTGGAGCGCCCCTTCCGCTGATGATGCTTATAGTCTTCATTTATAAATCGGCCAATAGGCAATATGGTACAACTCTATAAAATTCATAATAAAATAAGATCACTTTTGTTATTAAAAACAAATTGTGGTCTTATTTGTCTGATAACTGGGAATTTTTGCTCAATTATTTTGAGATTGTTATTATATAATGCAGCAAATTATCATTTAGGAAATTGTGCAGGATTTTTCTATTTAATGATAAATTAAAGAAATAATAAGCAACTAAGGAGTCTAAAATTATGCTGATTGTTCTTGTAATGTTTGCATTAGGGTTATTACTTGGTTTTATTGGTGCCGGGGGTGCCGGTGTGGTGATTGCGGTTTTAACCGTAGTATTCGGTATTCCTATACACACTGCTTTGGGAACGTCGCTTAGCGCTATGATTTTTACTATGATATCTGGTGCATACAGCCATTTTCGAGAAGGGAATGTGGTGGTGAAAAATGGCGCAGCAATTGGTATCTTTGGTGCTATAGGTGCTTTTATTGGAGCGCAGATTGCAGCTGGATTACCGGCGAAAGAGCTTAAATGGATGACGGCCTGCATGCTGCTGCTATCAGCTCTTTTGCTTTGGCTGAGAATCTTTTTTACTAATAAGGGAATCTTTTCTCGAAGTGAAAGTGAAGCTGGTCCCACAGGAATATCTTTCTGGTTAACGGCCTCCGGTCTTGGTCTTGTTACAGGAGTTTTATCGGGAACCTTTGGAATTGGTGCTACTCCGTTTATTCAAATTGGCTTATTGATCTTCTTTCATATGTCTATCCACCAGTCGGCGGGTACAACCATGCTTGTCATTCTGCCGATTGCATTATTGGGCGGCTTGGGCTATTTAACAGCTGGTCACTTAGATGTAATGCTGCTTTTTAAAGTAACCATAGGGCTGATTGTTGGAGCCTACATTGGAGCAAAATTTACCAGGCGCTTAGATCCATTTATTTTAAAGATTTCCATGGTAGCTGTACCCGTATTTGGCGGGCTGCTGCTGCTGTTTGGTCGCTAAAAGAATCCTTTATTAGCATTTTGCTGATATTACTAGGGAAGTATCATCAGTCCAAATTGCGAACAGAATGACAAAAACAATGAACCACAAAGGCGCAATGCCGCTGTGCGGCACACAAAGGGGGCACGAAGAGTATAAAACCCTTTGTGTCCTTTGCGTCTTTGTGGTTCTATCCGTTTTACTTCTATATTAGTAGTTGTTTTCTTTTAGTATTACATCATGGGCTCCGCCTTCTACAATGCTGGTAGAGGAAACGATAGTTATTCTTGCAACGTTTTGCAGTTCTTTAATGGATATGGCACCGCAGCTGCACATGGTTGACTTTATTTTGCTTAAGGTAACATCGATGTTATCTTTCAGTTTTCCTGCATAAGGGACATAGCTGTCCACGCCCTCTTCAAATTTGAGGTTGCTGCCTTCTCCAAGGTCATACCGTTCCCAGTTACGGGCGCGTTTTGAGCCTTCGCCCCAATATTCTTTCACGTAATTATTGCCAAGCTTTGTTTTAGGAGCAGGGCTTTCATCGAATCTTGCAAAATATCTTCCCATCATAATAAAGTCAGCGCCCATGGCTAAAGCTAATACCGTGTGATAGTCATGTACGACTCCGCCGTCGGAACAGATTGGAATGTAGATGCCTGTTTCTTTAAAATAATCATCTCTTGCCTGTGCAACTTCAATCACTGCAGAAGCCTGTCCTCTGCCAATCCCTTTGGTTTCCCTTGTAATACAGATAGACCCTCCGCCGATTCCAACCTTTACAAAATCCGCACCGGCTTCTACGAAGTACATAAACCCTTCTTTGTCGACTACGTTTCCGCCACCGATTTTAACGGTATCCTTATATTCTTCTTTTATATATTTTATAGTTTCTGCCTGCCATTCGCTAAAGCCGTCGGAAGAATCTACACATAATACATCCACTCCAGCCTTAACTAATGCGGGTACTCGATCTTTGTAATCTCTTGTATTAATACCTGCGCCCACCATATATCTTTTTTCAGAGTCTAAAAGCTGCAGAGGATTTTCTTTGTGATCCTCATAATCTTTTCGGAAGACAAAATACACCAATTGCTGCTGATCATTAATGATGGGCAGACAATTTAGTTTATGCTCCCAGATAATATCATTGGCTTCTTTAAGGCTGGTATGAATGGAACTAACGATGAGCTTTGAAAAAGGTGTCATGAATTCTTTGATTTTCCGGTCTAAAGAATCCCGACTCATTCGATAGTCTCTGCTAGTAACGATTCCCACTAATTTAGAGTTAAGCGTTCCATCCTCTGTAATGGCAATGGTGGCATGTCCTAATTTTGATTTTAATTCTACAACATCTTTCAACGTTTGTTCTGGTGATAGATTGGCATTGCTAACCACGAAGCCAGCTTTGAAATTCTTTACTCTGCTCACCATCTCTGCCTGCTCTTCAATAGGCTGGGAACCAAAAATAAAGGATAAGCCTCCAGATTTAGAAAGAGCGATGGCTAGATTGTCATCGGATACAGATTGCATGATTGCAGAAACAAAAGGGATATTGATTTCAATTGGTGGCTGCTCATCTCTTTTAAATTTTACAATAGGTGTTTTTAAATTCACTTTGCTAGGGATACAATCCTTTCTTGTAAGATTAGGTACAAGAAGATATTCGCTAAAGGTTCGAGAAACTTCCTTATAATAGAATGCCATTGTTACACTGCCGCCTTCCTATATAAATTTTGACTATTGTATCAAAGTTAGTGGGTAGTGTCAACTTACAAAATATTTTGTTTACAGGAGTTTTAATTTCGACAGAGAAATACAATAAAGATTTCTATGAAATGAATCCCGATTGGAGGGGGAATATGGATTATAAAATTTGTCTGATTGCTCCATTTGCCAGTATGAAGAAGCTGGCTGATGAAGTTATTTTAGAACGTGACCCTGAATGGCAGGGGAACGTTGAGGTTGCCCTTGGTGATTCCCAGGCTGGGCTGGAACAAGCACGGCTTGCGATGGAGCGGGGGGCAGAGGTATTAATTAGCCGCGGTGGCACTGCCTTACTAATTGCTGAACAAGTTTCAGTACCAGTGGTGCAGATACAGGTCACTGCTCTTGATATTTTGCGTACGATCAAACAAGTAGGAGTAAGCTTAGGTGTAATCGGTGTAGCTGGATTTCGGAATGTTATTTATGAGTGTGAGACACTGGCTGAGTTATTGGGCATTTCGGTTCGGGTTATTGCCCTGGAAAACAAGGCAGAAACGGCGGAAAAAATTGCTTTCGCTGCCAGTGAAGGCATTAAAGTAGTCATCGGTGATGCAAATTCAGTTGAGCTTGCTCGCCAGATAGGACTTGGCGGCTATGTAATCGGTACTGGTAAAGATGCAATCTATAAAGCCATCAAAGAGGCTGAATTGGTGGCAGAAGTCCGTCGTCGCGAGCAAGAAAGGGCTGAGCTTTTGCAAGCCATTGTGAATTCATCTACGGATGGGATTGTTGCTGTGGATAAAGCAGCCCGCATTACCTTTTTTAATCCTGCAGCCTGTGATATTTTCCAAGTGTCACAGGCAATGGCTGTTGGACGCTCCGTTAGTGAGGTAATACCCAATACTCGTTTGCCTGCGGTTCTTGATAATGGAGTGGCGG
>ENA-OFCE01001129-OFCE01001129.1-metagenomes-genome-assembly--contig:-NODE-1129-length-14599-cov-2.713559_pt1 | contig 14599 bp, 16 predicted proteins | sample MGYA00153388_OFCE01 | MGnify analysis MGYA00153388
AAAATATATGATTTAAACAATGAATGGGATGAAGAATACACAGAGTTTGAATCCTTTATGGCCCGCAAAGAGTTGAAGATAATTACCAGGCGTTTACAAGGCGGTCGAATTCGCTCACTCGAAGAAGGCAATTATCTTGGAGCAGTTCCGCCATATGGATACCTCATTGAGAAAAAAGATCGTAAGAGATACTTGATTAAACATCCAGAACAACGTGAACCTACAGCCTTAATATGGGAAGCATATCAACTTGACAGGGGAGCAAACAAGATCGCTAATGAACTAAATCAAATGGGATATCTGTCTTATTCAGGTAAAAGATGGTCTGCTTCATCAGTTCTAGCCATTTTAAAAAATCCAGCCTACGCCGGCGTAAATGCCTGGAAAAAGGTGGAATACAAGAAATCTACAACGTGCACAGGCAGAGAAACTAGGCATCGCCCCAGGGAAGAACAAATCTGGATATATGATTGTCATGAAGCATATATAACCCTTGAAGAATTCGAGCAGGTACAAGATATGTTGTCAAAAAAATATCATCCACCCTATCAGTTACTGAATGGAGTTACGAATCCGCTGGCTGGATTAATTAAATGTGATATATGTGGCCGTTCTATGATTTATCGACCTTATCAGCATCAGCAATTTCCACATTTAATGTGTTACAACAGGCATTGTATTAATAAAAGCTGCCGTTTTGAATATGTTGAGAAAAAACTGCTTGAAGGTTTACAGCTATGGCTTAATGACTATCGCACTCAATGGGATATTTTTATACCAAAAGAGCAGTGTAATACTGTTAATAGCAGAGAAAAAATCCATCAAAATCTCAAAAAAGAACTGAAAGAATTAGAGCAGCAAAAAGATAACTTACATGACCTCTTAGAAAAAGGAATTTATAATGCTGCTACATACCTGGAAAGATTAACTAAGCTCTCGGAAAGAATTACCACTGCACAAGAAAAATTAGACAAAGCAGCATTTGCATTGTCTAAGGAAATACAACAGGAAGAAAGTAGAAAAGATATTATTCCTAAAATCGAAAAAGTTTTAAAAACCTATGAGAAATCCAATGACCCTACAGAAAAGAATAAATTCTTAAAATCAATTTTAGAGCATGCCACATACAGAAAAGAAAAATGGCAAAAAGGGGACACATTTACATTGGTCTTACGCCCCCGTTTACCGCGATGATTACCGACTCTTTATATCTCATACCGATAAATATAAAATGTTAATTCATTACCTTCCTTATCTACGCCGATAGGATCATATAAACTAACTTCAGCACGAGTCCGCCGGGTGCTTCTTAGATGCATTAATATTTCATTTTCAATACACCGTGCTGCATAGGTTGCTAAACGGATTTTTTTAGCAACATCAAACGTATTAATTGCTTTTATTAGACCTATTGTACCGATGGAAATTAAATCATCAGTATCCTCTCCAGTATTGTCAAACTTTTTAACAATATGAGCTACTAATCTTAGGTTCCGTTCAATTAACACATTCTTAGCATTTTCGTCACCGTTCTTCAGCCGCTCCAGCTGTATATGCTCTTCCTTTTCTGAAAGAGGCAAGGGAAATGTGTTATTGGTTACATAAGAAACTAGCACAGAAAGACTTTTTACAATAGAAACCGCCAGTGCCATAAAAAAAGACATCAAATTTTTCACCCCCGCAAATCACTTGCTTCATTGTATGGTATAATCGTCATTCTTGTGCCTGTTAATTTTTGTATATCCATTTCAGATCGATTATTAATTTTATTTTCTGTAAGACTTGCACCTTAAGTCTATATAGCATATAATCGCACGAGGAGAGTGATATAATGGAACCATATATTGGGGATCTTCAGCTAATACTAGCAACCATTCTTATAATCATCTATATGTTATGGGATAAACTCTTCCCCGAATAACAGCATTTAATGATTGCGTTTTCTTATTGATTTTGTATGGAATGTACTGCATCCCCCAGCACTTTGCCAATACATTTACTTAATTTCATAACAATAGACAAAGGGGTGCTTTGCAAGTCCAAATATCCTAGATATCCACTGGCATTGACCACTCCAATAATAGAAATAGTACCGATGCATGGCAATTTATTACCAACGGCAATACCAGCCTCTAAGCTACCCTCCCATATTTCAATATTCCCAATTTCATCATTTTTCCCTAAACAAGCATCAACTGCAATAATAATCGGCTGGTGATGTTGTTCTTTTATATTTTGAATCACTTTTACTAAATTACCGGCATGAACAGGCATCTCTAAACTTCCGTACACCGTGCATATTGTATGTTCTACTAAATAAGATCCTACTAGAGGACCAAGGGCATCACCAATATATCGATCTGAACCAATGCAAAGGATAATAATTTTTCTATTTTCTAATTCCTCCTGCTGTTTTAATAGATTTACCATATAATGATACATTTTAGGATAAACAATAATGTCATTTACATTCACAATTAATTTTTCAACGATCTTTTTTTCCATATTACGATCTCCTCTTCTAATATATCAATAAATATCTATGCTTACTTCCCATAAAGAAGACTTGATTCAGATGGAGTTTCAACTCCACCTGAATCTTAGTCGCACTTATCCGCCGGACTTAGCCGCTCTTAACTCTCACTTGTATAAGTGAGCCTTGGATTCGAGAATCCTTAGAGCGAACTTACTTCGAGTTTATAGTCTGTTTCCCTGACCGCCCTAGGTCAGGGAATTACAGACTGTTAACGAGATCAAGATGGGAGTCTTAGAGCGGTTTAGTCATCGGATAAAATATCCCGTGCCCGTCTAAGATAAACAACTTTGATAGCCTATACTCACATACAATAAAACCTCTTTGCTCCAATTTGGCAAAGAGGTTTTATTTATATGAAAAAATTCTTTATTTCTATAATTACGTTTATCATCATACATTATATTGCATAATGCAAGATGGAGGTAATGGAATGTATGTCATGATCGCTTTGCTTTTAATTGGTATAACCTTGTTATTAGGTGGTATTTTTTTCATGCGTTTTGGACTTCAAAAATTATTATGGACTAAGCTACAAGCCTTCTTAGGGCAACTAACCAGTACACCTTTACGCGGCTTATTGGTTGGCACCTTAGCGGCGGCTTTCATGCAAAGCAGTACTGCCGTATCTCTATTGACTATAGGCTTAGTTCATGCTCAATATTTATCATTTTATCAAGGTTTAGGCATTATCTTAGGTGCTAATATTGGCACATGCTCAACGGTACAATTAATGACAATTGCAATGCCAGAAAAACTCATCATTCCTTTATTTCTATTTTTTTTGCTGTTCACAATCCTTTGCCGAAAGTTTCGTTATTTTAGTATGGCAATCTCAGGCTTATTAAGTATGTTTATTGGTATGAGCATCTTATCAGAAGCCTTAAGCAATATCTCAGAATTTACAACTGTCATTGACTATTTACTAGCATCTCAAGAAAATTCGCTTTACGGCATTATCGGCGGCATTATTATTACTCTTTTATTTCAATCTAGCAGCGCAGCTACTGGAGTTTTAATGGTATTAGCCAGTGATGGTATCATCGACTTAACAACAGCCACCTATGTAGTCTATGGTAATAATATTGGCTCCTGCTTATCATCCTTTATCGTTGGAGTTACCGCCTCTTTAGCTGCTAAACGCTTAGCCGTAGCACATATTCTTCTTAATATATTGGGCGTTATTATTTTTTTCCCCGTGACTGGCGTGCTCACAAAAATAGCCACTAGTCTTACAGCAGATTTTGCTGGACAAGTGGCCATCGTGCATACACTCTTTAATATTATTTCTTCATTGGCAGTGCTTCCCATTATACACCAATATGCTAATTTAGTAATGCTACTCATCCCCAAAAGAAGATAATATTTGCTCTTTTCGCCTTTCTTTGAAAGCGATACATTGTCTAATGATTGTCATAATAATATACAATAATATGGCTGTCATGACAATCGTACCGCCTGGAGCAATATCCAGGTAGAATGATGATGTTAACCCAATGAATACAGATAACATCGAGAAAATTACTGCCCATCCCATCGTTGCCTTAAATCCCACTCGTAATAAATGGGCTGTTGCCACAGGTACAATCATCAAGGCGCTAACGAGCAAAATTCCAACTATCGTCATACCAACAACTACAACCAACGCTGTTAATATGCTAAATAGCATATTAATCATCCCGGTATTGATGCCTGCCACATTTGCAATATCTTCATCTAAAGACATTAACATTAGCTTGTCAAATAAAAAATAAACAATAACTAAGACTAAAGTACCAGCACCAGCTATTGTTATTACATCCGTTAGTGATACTGTAATAATACTGCCAAATAAAAAACTTAATAATCCTGTACTTGGCATTCGTGTCATAGTACTGAAAATAATAGCCATCGCTGCTCCAGCATAAAAAAATATTGCTAACCCCATATCAGCAAACTCGGTATGCCTTCTACGAACTAATTCAATTCCTACTGCACCAGCTATCGTTAAAATCAAAGCTCCCACTACTGGATACAGCCCTACCATGTATCCACCTGTTACGCCGGCAAAAGCAATATGCCCTAATCCGTCTCCAATCAAAGATTGGCGGCGCACCACTACAAAACTGCCAATTAGTGGACATACAATACCTGTAATTAAACCTGCCAGCAATGCTCTTTGAATAAAGTCATATTGAAAAAATTCCATATTTTCGCCTCACTGCCCTGTATAGTACCACAAATGTCGTGCTTGGGCATGCGTATCATCAAACTCCTTACTGCTACCAAAAAAACAAAGTTTGCGATTAATACATGCTACTTTATTTGCCCATGATACAGCTTTTTCAATATCATGGGATACCATAACAATTGTAATACCAAGATTTTTATTTAATGTTCCTAATAATTCATAGATTCTGGCACTAGCTTCATAATCAATTCCACTAGTAGGCTCATCTAAGAGCAATAATTGTGGATTGGCAGCTAACGCCATCGCTACCATTACTCTTTGCTGCTGCCCTCCTGAAAGCTCACCAATACGCCGATCACGCAGCTGCTCTACACCTACCAATTCCATCATGTGATTCGTAATATGGTTAGCAGCCTGATGATTTTTTTTCGCAGCAGCAGCTCCCAAAGTTAGACCTAAAGCAACAACCTCTTTTACAGTTGCAGGAAATCCTTGAGCATTTTTTCCATAGTTCTGGGGAACATAACCAATTAACCCGTGTCCCTTTGCTGTAAATATATCTTTTCCACCAATCTGAACTTGTCCTCTTGTTGGCTTTATAAGCCCGGCTATAATCTTGAGCATCGTACTTTTTCCTGCTCCATTGGGACCAACAACAGCAACAAAATCACCTTGTGAAATAGTTAGAGATATATTATCGATCGCAACATTGGTATTATAGGAAAAATGAATATCAGACAGTTTCACTTCACACATTATCGATTCTCCTCACAGAGTTTTACAATTCGAACATAAACCTAATAGCTCTACATTATGACGAATAAGTTCATATCCACTCTTTCTAAGCAGTTTTATAAATTCTTCATCAATTGGACAGTAATCAATACAAACGGCTTTACCACATTTTACACAAACTACATGATGATGATGATTTGCATGGGCCAATTCATAACGTGTTCGTTCTTTCCCCATTCCTGTTATCGGTATCAGCACACCATTCTCCGTCAACATATTAATATTTCGATAAATCGTATCTAAGCCTATATCGCTATATTCTTGACGCACCAAATTCCAAATTTCATCTGCGGTTAATAAACCTGCAGTCTGCACTATTTTTTCCATAATGATACGCCGCTGGGGTGTTATGCGATAACCTTTTTCCTTTAATTTCTTCATTACATCATATATCATATATATCTTTCCCTTTTTTACAAATAATAAGATTCTTATTACAACGGCAAAAAAATAAAGTTATTATCTATTTGAAGAACAAAAAGCCGAATACCTATTTGTTCTACCTTACCTAATGACACTATAACCTATTTCATACCAATTTTATATACGATAATAAAAATCCAGGATTACCACCTAAGTTATCTGGCAAAACCTAGTCTTCTTGTACTTTATTTTTCTAATTTAAATACTAAATAAAAGTAAGGAGGCATTTTGCCTCCTATAAACCACATTATAAGACTCGGCGCGCTCCCAAGTAACGTGCTCCCCAATAACCGCTGTCCAATCGATCGATCACAACACCACGGCTAGAAGTAGCACTAATAAACTTTCCATTTCCCACATAAATACCAGAATGAGACGCACCGGCTTCATACGTAGTAAAGAACACTGTATCTCCCGGTTGCAAACGGCTGTACGATACAGACTGTCCAACTCCATACTGTTCATCAGCAGCTCTTGGCAGGTAAACTCCAGCTTGCGCAAATACATATCGAGTAAAGCCCGAACAATCAAAACCATTTGGTGACGTGCCACCAAATACATACGGTACGCCTTGATAACTCAATGCTGCCTGTACGACTCTTCGTATGATAGCACTGGAACTATCACGGCTTACTGGCATTTCTCTGCCCATAAGAGCACGATATGTCTGCATGCCAATCACTCCATCAGCATCCAAGCCCCTGTCTTTCTGAAAATCTTTTACTGCGTTTGCTGTCATTTCGCCAAAATCTCCATCAGAACTACCAGCATTGTAACCAAGAGCATTCAATTGTGCTTGAATGTTAGCGATATCGTCTCCTTGGTCACCTTGATGATAGGCTGCAGCAGCGCAGGTTACAGTTCCTGCACTTACTAAAACTAGTAAGAACACTACCACTCGTAAAAACTTAGTCAATATGCATACCCCTCTCACTAGCCTCCGAGGTTAGCTGACGGGTTAGGGTTGAGATCCCCCTACTTTCAGGCAATTGGTAAAGCCGCCCTACACGTTTCACCCCAAAACTGTGGTTCCCCCGGTCCTGTGCCTTGATTAGGCATTTATAAAACTGCACTTTTATATCATTCGCTTTATTTCTGAAAAATCCTGCCCAAATATATCATTTCTTTACATATTTTATACTATGTTTTATGTAATTCATCGGTTACAATTTTATCTCTCATTATTACATATTAAATATAAAGAAATAGCAAAAGCTCTTTTATTCCTGCTTCTGCCGTTTATATTCTGCCCGTACCAAGTATAAAGGACGTTGTTTTACTTCTTCAAATATACGACCTACATATTCACCAATAATACCTAACCCAAGTAATTGCAAGCCACCTAAAAGTAAAATACTAGCTGTAATCGTTGCCCAGCCTGGTACTGCTTCTAGTGTAAATAGTTTAATATAGATGACATGCATCGTAACACTAAAACTAATCAAGGCGAAAAGTAGCCCTATATAAAAGGCGAAACGAAGTGGCAACTTAGAATAAGATGTAATGCCGTCTAAAGCAAAATGCATCATCCTACCTAGAGAAAATTTCGATGTCCCTGCATAACGTTTTGGAGCAACAAATTCTACTAAAACCTGTTTATAGCCAATGGCTCCAATCATACCGCGAATAAAGCGTGCTCGTTCTTTAAAACGGCGAAAACTTTGAACTACCGCTTTATCTAGTAAACGAAAGTCAGAACCACCTTCTTGTATATGTACCTTCGATAATTTATTAATTATTTTATAGTATAAGGCAGAAGTGAGGGATTTAAACCAGGGTACACCTTCCGTACTAATTCGTATGGTTTGTACTACTTCAAATCCCTCTTCCCATCTGGTTAGTAAGAGGGGCAACATTTCCGGCGGATGCTGCATATCCCCATCCATGGTAATCACCCCGTCCCCTTCCGCATAATCAAGTCCACAAGTTAAAGCCAATTGGTGTCCAAAATTACGCGCCATAATCAAACCTCGTACCCTATGATCTTGCTGAGCTAATCTTTCCAATATAAAAGGAGTCGCATCTTTTGATCCATCATCTACAAAAATCAATTCAAAACAATACGGTAGAGGCTCCATATATTTGCAAACTTCTTGATAAAAAACCTGAATGTTCTCTTCTTCATTAAACACAGGTACAACAATTGAGATCGACTTCATCTTCTCGCCTCGATTCTTAGCTGCTCACCTTTATGATTCCGATACATGACTCTCCTGCTTAAGATCTTGCCTTAGCACTACTGCTTCTCTTAAATAAATATGCTTAATGTTCTTTTGAGGCAAATCTGTATTTAATAATATAAGTACCCGAATACACTGAGGGACACCATTTGGGCTATCAATTTCTTGTGTTCCAAATAATGGTACTTCCGTCCATCCTATATTTCTAGCAGCAATCGCTGGAAAAGTAGCATTAATATCTGGAGTCGAACTAAAAATAACAGCACCTATATCCTCCATTTCGAATTGATTAGCTTGTACTATCGTAGTTAAAAGCTCTGTTACTCTTTCAATAATTTCAGTGGATTCATTTTTAACTACTGTTGTAGCACCCCGGATACCACGCAACAAATTTATCATCCTCTCTGTTATTACATTTTTAGATATAAATAATTCTATATAAACGGCTTTATATCCTCTATACATTATACAAAGGTTAGGATTTATTACAATAGCATGAACCACAATGGCTGCATTTCCACCAGCCACATACAGGACATACCAAATTCGTCTCATTTAGTTCTATATACATTCCTTCATGATGATCCTTCCAGCAAAACACACTGCCTTGGTCCCTATATAGTACAACATCGTGAGCATCAACCCAAGTCTTTTCATTCCCTATAGTGAATAATAGATCATTATGACCTGTTTCCTGATTTATCCGGTAATCTTCGATCTTAATCTTTTCTTTTTTATCGTCCTTCATATATACTACATACAAATTTTTAATATTCATACTCCCTCACCCCTCCATAATTAATATGAAGTTTAAGAAAGATGTATACCATAGTAAAGATAAAACCTGGATTATTCCAGGTTTTATCCGATGACTATGATTATTTTTGATAAAAGGTTTTACAGTTTGTTTGCTCACTTTGATTAGCGGCTTTGCCCCCACCATCCACATTTACCTCAATTCCAGAGGCATCACAGTGTTCACCATTTTTCCAATATTTACAATTCGAAACCGTACATTTTACACCAGCTAACATGAATTCACCTCCTTTTTTTTCAATCTTAGTATACAAAAAAGCATTATACTTTATCCATTAAGTAAAAAATATATAAATGAAAGAAATAAGGAACGAAAAGCCTTCATGAGCTTCTCATTCCCAATCGTTTAATCCAAGTTGTAATTTTTTTAAACTTCGATGTACATCTTCAATTTGCGAAGAAGCTACCTGAGGAAATCTTCCAATCTCAATCGTCTCCAGGATAGGATTCTTCGTCTGATCGTAATGGACCCCATACCAGATCCCTGAAATACCACTCTCTGTCCACTCAGCTGCTTCAGCGCTATCTAGTAAATCAATCTTAATATGCCCTATCCCAAGAAAATCACGAATTTCTTGTCGTTCCTCCGAAACAAGAGACATTTTATTAATGAAGATACTCCAGGTTTCACCGGTATCAATAAAACGCTGCAATGCACCATAAATTTCAAACAATACCGCTCTAGCTTTTGGCGATTGACTCATTTCCTTACTCATCAATTTTCACAACCTCTACTTGCCATTCATGAAGCACTAACAATATCTGTTCTACTATTTCATCTACTTTCTTAGCTACAATAGGCGTCATTTCCAAGCCGATATCGACAGTTAATGGCTGCACTCCCAGTATCATAATTTCTTGTACAGGTTTTTCCATTACATCCATTATCGCTAAGACATCTTGAATACCAAGCTCATGCATGGATACTTTTTCTTTAAAATATGCTTTAACCTCATTGTTTGGAAAATGATAAAGAGATCCTGGCGGTAGGCTTCCTGCCACCGCATCCACCAAAATCAAAAGATCTGTTCCAACTAGAAACCGCAGCAATTCCATGCCAAGTGTACCGCCATCTAAGACTTGAACGTTTTGAGGAAAGGAGTATTGTTTTAAAAGTTGTTCTACAACTCTCACACCAAACCCCTCATCCTGCATTAATATATTGCCAACCCCCAAAACCGTAATCTGTTTCATTTTTTAAGGTCTCCTATATCATCAGGCTCTTTATCATAGAACTTTACACCGGAGAACATTGCCGATATTTCACCATACTTTTCACTCATATCAGCTCTTGTTGCCATATACACATGAATAATCACAAATAAAATGATCATCCATGCTATGTAATGATGAATCATATGGACAATATATTCATCCACAAGCAAATGATTAAGAGGTCCAAACAACTTGGATAACCAGCTATTAGGATTGATCTGACCATACATAGCAAAACCAGTGAAAGCTTCCAAAAATATCATACCATACACTCCGCCGTATCCTGCACGCGCCATTGAATTTCTTAGATAAGGACGATGCTCAGAGCGCAAAAAGCTGTAATGTAACCCCATATCTACCATACCTGTCCAGAATAGTTTTGTCCAAGGCTTAGGCAACATACGGTCTCCTCTGTGAAGGATAAAACCATAAACTCGAAATATAAACGATGCCATCAGTATGTAAGCTGCAGCAAAATGAATAAAACGAATGCTTGACATTGACGCCCAGTTGCTAACCGCAAAAGTTGGCTCTACCCCTTGGCTGCCAATGTAAAAAGGATTCCCAATGTATAAGCCCGTGCAGAATAAAACCGCAATAGCACCTACCATTAACCAATGAAAGATTCTCGTCCAAATGGTAAAAACGTAATAAACTGCTACAGTACGAACTTTCACTATACTCCCCCCTTAGCTACCATTTCCTAAAGTCTCAAATAAGGATCACTATGCACAACCGTTAATTGGCGCCCAGAAGCATCATATAAATGAGTAGCGCAGGCTAAACAAGGATCAAAAGAATGAATGACTTTTAAGATTTCTAATGGTTTATCTGCAATTTTTACCTTAGTATCCATCATACTTGTCTCATAGGCACCATAACCAGATTTGCTATCTCTCGGGCACGCATTCCACGTAGATGGTACAACGGCTTGATAATTATCAATTTTTCCATCTTTAATAATCACCCAATGGCTCAATGCACCACGAGGTGCTTCTACAAGCCCTACGCCTCTAGCCTCTCTCGGCCAAGTACTAGGCTCCCATTTATCCGTATTCGCAACGGAAGTATCACCAGCTTTAATATTGTTTATTAATTTATCAAGATAATATTTACTAATATATCCCATTACTTGTGATTCCAATCCTCTTGCTGCCGTACGGCCAACCGTGGATAACAACCATTTTTCTGGTGGTAGATTTAACATTTTAGATACTGCATCTACTTGATCAACCATCATTTTTTCCACCCAAGTAGGCTCTGTAATAATTCCTTGTTTCACCTTTGTGTATACAATAATATAACGAGACAGAGGTCCGACCTCGGCCATTTTCCCTCTCCATTTAGGCGTCTTAATCCAAGAATATTTACCATTCTCATCAAGATACTTCCAATCCGTTTTACTCCCTTCTTTAGGTCCAGTAAACTTAGGATTAGTCACACCACTCCATGGATGTAAATCCTTATCTTTATCTTTTTCAGGGTAATCATACCAAGAATGTTCAACCCCTTCTGTTAATACATCGGGATCGGAAAGATCTTTAGCTTCAAAAGGATAAAATACTGCTTTATCTACACCTTGAACAAAATTTTCTACCACTCCGTCTGAGCGCAGCAGTAAATTTTTGTGAAAATCCCCGTTGGAAGTTCCCGAATATTTTTCGTCAGGATAATCACCAAAGCCAATTACTCTTTCTTTGGCAAGCCCCCCACCATCAACATAACCTTGTTTAACATAAATCTCGCCAATAGCAAGTACATCAGGTATATAAAAATAATTATTCAAAGCAATGGTCATATTAATAGATGCATCAACCACTGCTAAACGTTCCGTATTAATTGGTGCATTCATATCATTCATAGAGATAGAACAAGGCATGCCACCAACTACATAGTGAGGATGAGGATTCTTACCACCAAAAACAACATGAGAAGTAACAATATCCCTTTGTCTATCAAGCATATTTAAATAATGAGAAACTGCCATCAAATGAACTTCTGGTGGCAAAACATCATAATCGGGATGATCCCACCACTGTGCAGAAAAAATACCTAATTGACCGCTATCCACAATTTTTTTAATTTTTTCTTGAATACTTTTAAAATATACAGTCGTAGCTTTAGGAAATTCTTTAGGATATGCTTCTGTATCAAATTCAATAGGACCTTTTACATTCAGATTATACTTCTCTAGTACTGTGTTTTGCAGCGCTGCTGTCGCAGCCGGATCTGCTTTTAAAGCCGCTACAGGACTAACCCAGTCCAATGCATGCAAATGATAGAAATGTACAATATGGTCATGTACCATTTGCGTCGCTTCAATAATATTTCGAATATAGTTGGCATTTTTAGGGATTTCAATACCCAAAGCATCCTCTACAGCCCGCAAGCAGCTTAAAGAATGGATTGTGGTGCATACACCACAAATTCGTTGAGCAAAGGCCCATGCATCTCTAGGATCTCGATCTTTAAGAATCAATTCAATACCGCGCCATGCAGTACCACTAGATAATGCTTCTTGCACCTTACCTGTAGCTTCATCAACAACTACTTCTAGCCGCAAATGACCCTCTATTCGATTTACTGGATCAACAACAACACGTTTCACAAGGCATCCTCCTCACATACATATACATTATTCATTATCATTTTCTGTTTCATGGGTTTCTTTATGATGCCTTTTATGTTGAATTGTAGAAAGTGCACCATGGATAACCACTCCAGCTGTAAGTGCTCCTGCTGCTACAATTCCGACTTGATCAGCATTCACAATTGCATTGGGAACAGGAATATTGGGCATACGATTATAAAAGGGATCATTGTCCCAAAAATTATTAGCAGAGCAACCTATACAAGGTGCACCTGATTGGATCGGATAAGAAAGCCCATTCCACCAACGCAGATTTCCACATGAATTGTAAGTTTCTGGTCCACGGCACCCTACCTTATACAAGCACCAGCCAGCTTTACTTGCCGCATCATCAAACTTTTCCACAAACATACCTGAATCAAAAAAAGGACGACGATAGCAAGTATCATGAATTCGATTACCAAAAAACTGTTTGGGTCTCCCTTTACTATCAAGAGGTGGAATCTGTCCATATAACGTATAATGCATAATCACACCCGTAATCACTTCTGGAATCGGCGGGCATCCCGGTACTTTAATAATGGTTTTTCCACTAACAACATCACTAACAGATACGGATTTTGTAGGATTTGGCTTTGCAGCCTGAATCCCTCCCCAAGCTGCACATGAACCAACTTCAATAATTGCAGCAGCTCCTTTAGCTACCTCTTTAAGATTATGTACAAAGGTTTTACCCCCAACCATACAATGGATACCATCATCATTTAAAGGCACTGCACCTTCCACTGCCAACAAATACTTACCATTATATTTCTTCATAACCTCTTGCAAATGATGCTCTAACGGCTCACCTGCAGCAGCAGCTAAAACATCCATGTACTCCATAGAAATCATATTTAAAAGAACATCTGATGCAAATGGGCTTTGGGAACGAATGAAGGCTTCATCACAGCCCGTACACTCATGTCCATGCAACCAAATAACGGGGACTAGCGGCTGCTTCTCTGCGGCAGACACCACGTCCGAAATTAGACTTGGCGATAACCCTAAAATTCCAGTTATCGTAACACAAGTTTTTAAAAAGTTTCGCCGGCTTACATTTCTTCTTTGAAATAAATCCCATAAAGATTCCACATCTTTCACAATTATCCCCCTCTCATTTTATAAGAAGACTTGGCGCCTATGCGCCAAGTCTTAATAAACGCAGATAAAAGTTTTATTTCTTCTCTTCTCGAACTCCACGATTACACCATGGCTCTTCTGCCATATAGTCGCCATCATAGTAATAATATGCTCGAGCCCTACAGCCACCGCATATACCATCATAGCCACAAGTTCCACAGCCACCTTTTAGCGGCTCATGTCTCAATCGATTAAACATCTCACTATCTCGCCATATTACATCAAAATCGGTTTCTTTTACGTTACCAATTTTGATCGGTAAATAAGGACAAGCTTGTACATCGCCATTTGGTAAGATCACACAATAAGCCGTACCTGCCAAACAACCTCTGGTAAAGCGCATTGGAATATTACGTTCCTTAGCAATACGCATAAACTGAGGAGCACAGGTAGGTTTAAGTTCAATCGGTACCTCTTTTTGCTTTTCCAAAATCCGTGTTAATACAGCTTCATATTGCTCTGTTTTTAATGTCGTATCTTCAATATCTTTTCCTCTGCCAGTAGGAACTAAGAAGAAAATATGGTGAGCCATCGCCCCTATTTCAACAGCTAAATCTGTGATATCGGTAACTTCTTTTTCATTCCAAGTTGTGATAGTTGTATGAATCTGGAAAGGAAGTCCTACTTCACGACAAGCCCTCATCGCCGCAATGGTTTTATCCCAAGCTCCTTCGGATTGACGAAACTTATCATGA
>ENA-OFCE01001130-OFCE01001130.1-metagenomes-genome-assembly--contig:-NODE-1130-length-14595-cov-5.006602_pt1 | contig 14595 bp, 14 predicted proteins | sample MGYA00153388_OFCE01 | MGnify analysis MGYA00153388
GCAGGCCCGCCTCAGCGGCACGTGAGAGGAAGACCGAACCCGGCAGTCCCACCACGGCCAGCCCCGGGTCCACGTCCACGACCGCCTGGACGGTTTGCGGCTGGTCGGACGCCGGCAGCGTCCAGTCGGCGCGGGAGCCCGCAGCGAGCTCGAGATAGCTCCCGCCGCTCCAGAGCGACTCACCGGTCCAGGCCGACGCGGCCGGTGCGACGACCGCACCGTTGAGCAGGGTCGCGGATTCGGCCTCGACCACCTGGACGCCGTTGAGGTCGACCAGGGCGGTCGCGGACTGCGCCGTCGCGGCAGCGTCCGGGTGGGCGTCCAGCGCGAGCATCGACAGCAGCCCGTGGATGGTGGACTCGGCGCCCGAGTTCTGGTTGACGACGCCGTCAGCGTTCAGGCCGTCGAACGTGCGCCCGGTGGCGGGGTCGTACATCGGCGCATCGGCGCGGTTGGCTCCGAAGTACCAGGACGCGGCGATCCCGGCGAGCCGGGACAGTCCGGGCCGGTCGGTCACGTCGGACACCGCGAGCAGCGACTGCACGCGCGAGTCGACGCCGTAGGCGATCTGGGTCGTGTCGGACGGCGACGGCATCCACCCGTTGATCGGGCCCGTCGCGGTGAGCAGGTACGGCGTGAACTGCGCGGCATCGGTGACAGCCGCCCGCAGAAGGTCCGAGCGGTCGACGGCGACGGACGCGCGGGCCAGCGCCGCGGGCATCTGGGATCCCCAGGCATGCCACATCGACTGCGAGTGCGTCCACGGCAGGATCGCGCCGTACGGGAACGTCGTCGAGCCGCCGCTCGACATCGCGGCGATCCCCTCGGCGTACCGGGCCACGGCGGTGCTCGCGCGCTCGGTGAGCGTCGAGGCCGGGGCGGTTTCGACGAACGCGGACAGTCCGAGCACGGCCTCCGCGGTCGCGTCCGCGCCGTCGACGATCGCGATCCGACGGGTGTGGGTAAGCGCGGTCCGGGCTGCGGCAAAGCCGCCCAGTCCCAGCGGCGAAATTGTCGCTTCACTGCCGCCAGCAACCATCACATCGCAGTCGCCATACTCAATCATCCGGCCTGCGTCGCCAATGCAGTGCAAGCCCGTGGTGCATGCCGTGACGATGGCGATGTTGGGACCCTTAAAGCCAAATTTCATCGACACATGGCCAGCAATCATGTTGATGATGGAGCCGGGCACGAAAAACGGCGTAATCCGCCGGGGGCCGCGTTTGGTGAGTTCTTCGTGGGTGTTTTCAATCAGCGGCAAACCGCCAATGCCCGAGCCAATCACGCAGCCGATACGCACAGCTTCGTCTTCGCTCAAAGCGTCGCCAGTTTTCAGGCCGCTGTCCACCACTGCCTGGCAGGCAGCTGCCAAGCCATAGTGGATGAAAGTGTCCATATGGCGGGCTTCTTTTTCAGGAATGTAATCCCCGATCGTGAAGCCTTTGACTTCGCCAGCAATTTTGCAGGCAAAGTTTGACGCATCAAATTTGGTGATCAGGTCAATGCCGGACTGGCCAGCCAATAAATTGGACCAGTTCTCTGCAATGGTGTTTCCAACCGGGCTGACACAGCCCAGACCAGTCACTACAACGCGGCGACGACTCATTCGCACATCCTCAAAGTACAGCTGAAAAGATTGCAAAAAAGCCCCTGCTGGGGCTTTTTAAACGGGTAAGTAAATGACAGCTTACGCTTTTTGATGCGAGTTGGCGTAATCAATCGCATTTTGAACCGTGGTGATTTTCTCGGCTTCTTCATCCGGAATCTCAATGCCAAACTCGTCTTCCAGCGCCATGACCAGTTCTACCGTGTCAAGAGAGTCGGCACCCAAATCAGCCACAAAGGCCTTCTCGCTGGTGACTTGACCTTCTTCAACGCCGAGTTGCTCGGCAATGATTTTTTTAACACGTGCTTCGATATCGCTCATAGTTCCGCCCAAAGGGTAGTAAATTAATCCGTGATTTTAGCGCGTTAGAGGCAAGCCCCTAAGCACCCCAGAAATCGCTGCGCCGGACGGATAAAAACCGGCTTGCGTTTGCAGTGTTTTACCACTGCCAGATGACCCAAATACTACATGTACATGCCGCCATTGACATGTATCTCCTGCCCGGTAATGTACGACGCTTGCGGGCTGGCCACAAAGGTGACGGCGTGCGCCACATCTTGCGGCTTGCCCAAGTGGCCCAGCGGAATTTGCCCAAGTAGCGCCTTTTGCTGCTCTTCGCTGAGTCCGGCTGTCATGTCTGTTTCAATAAAGCCCGGCGCGATGCAGTTGACGGTGATATGGCGTGAACCCAGTTCTCGAGCCAGTGCCCGCGTCATGCCCGCCACACCCGCCTTGGACGCTGCGTAATTGGCCTGCCCGGCGTTACCCGAACTGCCCACGACCGAGGTGATGTTGATGATGCGGCCATAGCGCTGCTTCATCATGGTGCGCATCACAGAACGGCTCATGCGGAAAACGGCTTTCAAATTGGTGTCTATCACGGCATCCCAATCGTCGTCTTTCAGGCGCATGGCCAGCATGTCTCGGGTAATGCCTGCATTGTTGACCAGCACATGCAAGCCACCATGCTCTTTCACAACGCTATCGATCAGCGCTTCGGCCGCTGCACCGTCGGTCACATTCAGGTTTTTGCCAGCACAGCCCGGGAAAGCCGCAAGCGCCTGGCTGATTTTGGCGGCGCCCTCCTCGCTGGTTGCCGTGCCAATGACATTCAAGCCATTTTTAGCCAGCTCCAGGGCAATGGCAGCGCCGATGCCGCGCGTGGCACCTGTGACCAATGCGACCTGGCCTTCAAACTTCATATCACTCATATCAGCAACTCTTTCACTTGCGCCATGGAGGCAGGGTCAAACAGCGAAGCACCGGTCAAATCAGCATCAATCCGCTTGACCAAGCTAGAGAGCACTTTGCCTGGTCCACATTCAATGATGTGGCTGACACCGCGCGCCTTGATGGCTTGCACACATTCCACCCAGCGTACCGCGCCAAACGCCTGTCGATACAGGGCATCACGAATATGCCCGACATCAGTTTCAACCGCCACGTCAATGTTGTTGATGAGTGGGATCTGCAATGACGCGAAAGATGTTTCAGCCAGTTTTTCTTTCAATTTTTCAGCGGCTGGCTTCATCAGTCTGGAGTGAAACGGTGCGGAAACCTGCAGCAGCAGCGCGCGCTTGGCACCCTCGGCCTTGAGCACCTCGCATGCCTTGTCAACGGCGGCTTTGCTGCCAGCAATCACGGTTTGCATTGGGTCGTTGAAGTTAACCGCCTCCACAACTTCGTCTTTTTGCAGGTCAAATTGGGCTGTAGCGCCCGAAATACGGGCGCAAGCAGCTACTATTTTAATAGCAATTGACGCTGTGCTCAGCGCGCCTGCTGGCCTACCCGGTTGTCCTGCCCGGCCTGAATTGCGCTCGCACCTCGATGTCCCCAAGCGTTCACCTTTCACCAACGAAGGCTTGGCCGCCTTGTTGCACGCGGTGGCGCACATTGAATTTAATGCAATCAATCTGGCACTCGACGCGACGTGGCGTTTCGCGGGAATGCCGCGCCAGTACTATCTGGACTGGGCAAAAGTTGCGGCAGAAGAAGCGCTTCACTTCAGCCTGCTGCGCACGCACTTGCAAAGCATGGGGTATGAGTACGGCGACTTTGCAGCCCACACCGGCCTGTGGGACATGACAGCGAAAACGACTGGCGACGTGCTGGCCCGCATGGCGCTGGTGCCGCGCACCCTTGAAGCACGCGGGCTCGACGCCACGCCGCCCATGCAGGCCAAATTGCGCAAAGTCGCAACGCCGCAGGCGCTGCGGGCAGTTGAAATTCTGGATGTGATTTTGCGCGACGAAATCACGCATGTGGCCATTGGCAACCACTGGTACCGCTACTTGTGTGCGCAGCGTGGGCTGGACCCGGTGGCCACCTACGCAGTGCTGGCCAGGCAGTACGATGCGCCGCGCATCAAAGGGCCACTGAATTTAGATGCACGCCGTGCGGCAGGCTTTGATGACGTTGAGCTGGCGCTGCTCAGCGCCTGAGACAAGCTAGCCGCGCGGGTGGTGCTGCGCATGCAGCGTTTTAAGCCGCTCACGCGCCACATGGGTGTAAATGGTGGTGGTTGAAATATCGGCATGGCCCAGCAGCATTTGTACTGCCCGCAAATCGGCCCCGTGGTTCAGCAAATGTGTGGCAAACGCGTGGCGCAGCGTGTGCGGCGACAGCGGTGCATGGATACCGGCCAGTGCAGCATATTTTTTCACCAGCATCCAGAACATTACCCGGCTCATGCCGCGCCCGTGTGCGGTCACGAACAAATCATCGCTTTGCTGCCCACCCAAAATAGCCGCGCGGCTGCTTGCCAGGTAGTGGTTGATGGCGTCTCGTGCGACTTGGCCAAACGGCACCAGGCGCTCCTTGCTGCCCTTGCCCAGTACGCGCAGCACGCCTTCGTTCAAGCCCACGTTAAAAGTTTTCAGCCCCACCAGCTCGCTGACCCGCAGGCCGCTGGCGTACAGCACTTCCAGCATGGCGCGGTCGCGCTGGCCCAGCGGGGTGTCTTCATTGGGCGCAGCCAGGAGTGCATCGACTTGCGCCTCGCTCATCACCTTGGGCACACGCAGCGCCTGCTTGGCCGATTGGAGTTTCATGGTCGGGTCGGCAGTGATCGCACGCTCCCGCAGCGCCCAGGCAAAGTAGCGCTTTAGAACTGTCAAACGGCGATTGGCGGTGGTGGCTTTGGTGGTGCTGTGCCGGGCGGAAAAATAGCCGTCCAAGTCAGTTTGTACCGTGCTGTCGATGTGGCGCGAATCGTCGATGGTGCCGAGCCACTGCGCGTACAAACTCAGGTCACGCCGATACGCTGCCAGGGTATTTTTACTCAAGCCGTCTTCAAGCCACAACGCATCTATAAAACTGTCAATGGCAGATTGGCTTTGTGCATACATGGCTTTGACGATAACAAAAAAAAGCCGCCCCATGGGGCGGCTTGGGCTTGGCGAATGCGCGTTTACTCAATTTTCAGATTGGCGGATTTCACGACGCTGCGGTACACCGCCAGCTCGTCTTTCATCTGTTGGGCAAACTGCTCGGGCGTGTTGCCCAACACCACTGAGCCGGTATCTTCAATGCGCTTGCGAATTGCCGGGTCTTCCAACGCTTTACGGGTGGCGGCGTTAATCTTGTCGACCACATCGCGCGGCATGCCTTTGGGGCCCAAAATGCCGTAGTAAGCCATGCGGTTAACCGGCTCCAAGCCGAGCTCCTTGAACGTTGGCACATCCGGCAGCGCAGCCAGACGCTGCGGCGCAGCAACTGCCATCGGCACCAAGCGCTTGGCGGCAAAGTGCGGCAAAGCAGAGGGCACGTTGTCAAAAATAATTTCGACCTGGCCGCCCACGGTGTCGCGCAGCGCCGGGCCTGCGCCGCTGTACGGAATGTGCGTGACGAACACGCCGGCAAGGCCCTTCCACAGCTCGGTTTGCAGATGACCGATGCCGCCCGTGCCTGAGGAAGAGTACGAATACTTACCCGGTGATTTTTTCAAAACCTCAATGAATTCCTTGTAGTTTTTAGCCGGAAAACTCGGGTGCACGGCAATCACATTCGGCGTGGCCGCGATGTTGATGATGGGCGTGAAGTCGGTCTCAACGTTGTATGGCATTTTTGGATTGATGGCCGGGTTGGCTGCTGTGGTGGACACCGTGGCCATGCCCAGCGAATAGCCGTCGGGTGCAGCACGCGCAACTTCTGCCGCGCCAATGATGCCGCCGCCGCCCGCCTTGTTCACCACCACCACCGTTTGGCCCAGCGCCTTGCCCAGCGGCTCGGCAATGACCCGGGCCACGATGTCGGTGGTGCCGCCGGGTGCAAACGGCACTTGCAGCTGAATCACCTTGTTTGGGTAGGCTTGCGCCATGATGGCGCCAGGGGCAGCGGCCAGCAGCAGCGCGGCAAGGGTTGACAAAGCGAAAAACGGACGACGTTGCATAGGGGAAATCTCCAAACAAAATAAACGAAAGCAACAAAGCGCTAACTATTACTGAACCAGCTGCAATCGCAAAGCGGACTTACCCGAAGCAGGCATTTTTTGGGGTTATTCTCAAAGCGTGAATTACGCGCAGCTATTGTTTCCCGACTTTTCCCTGATTGTTTGCGGTTACCTTGTCTGCCGCTACACGGCACTGAACCGCACCGTTTGGGGGCAGGTTGAAAGCCTCGTGTATTACTTTTTATTCCCCGTGCTGCTGTTTCACTCGATCGTGAAAAGCCCGCTGGATTTGCGCGCCACGTCCAGCCTGATTTTTGCCGGGTTGCTGACCGGGCTGGCAACGATTGCGCTGGCGTATTGCCTGCCGCATTTGCCCGGCCTTGGCAAAGTCATCGACAAGCGCCTGCATGCCGCCAGCGCGCAGGTGGCTTTTCGGTTTAATTCGTTTATTGGCCTGGCGCTGGCAGACCGGCTGGTGCCTGGCCAGGGCCCGCTGCTGATTGCCGTGCTGATCGGTGTCTGCGTGCCAATGTTTAACGTGGCGGCGGTGTGGCCGATGGCGCGGGCGGGCCAGACCGGTTTTGCAAGGGAGCTGTCGCGCAACCCCTTGATATTGGCCACCGCGTGCGGGCTGGCAGCCAACCTTGCCGGTTTTACGCTCCCACTGTGGCTAGAACCCACCGTGACCCGCATTGGAGCAGCGTCGCTGGCGCTGGGCTTGCTGGCGGCTGGCGCGGGCATGCAACTGGGGCATTTGGCGGGGGCCAAAACACTCGGCGTTGCGGTGTTGCTGATTCGCCATGCGATAGCGCCGCTGGTGGCGCTGGGCTTTGCCAAAGCATTTGAATTGCCGCCTGCGCAGGCTACTATTTTGTTGGCATTTGCGGCGCTACCCACTGCATCAAGCTGCTACGTGTTGGCGGCACGTATGGGGTTTAATGGCGGCTACGTGGCCGGACTGGTCACCCTGTCAACCCTGCTGGGCATGGCAAGTTTGCCGTTTTCACTTGGCGTGTTGGGCCAGTGGCTTTAGCAACACAACCCAATACGCTACTATTTTAATAGCTGCTTACGCCCATATTTAGAGCGCCGCAAGCCAATTTGGCACTAAACGCTGACGGCAACTTTCACCTTGGCAGCTTTAGGTGTGCCCAGCCGTTCGCTGGACACATACTGCTCGCGGTAGATCTCAAAAGGCATGCTGTCGAGCGATTCAATTTTCTTTTGGTCGGTCAGGGACTGTTTGCTCAAAGCCGCGAAATGCGCGTTTTGCGCACTTGAAAACGGCAGGCCCAGCAAGTGGGTTTTGGTTTTTTCCGACTGGGTGCGTATAAATTTCACAAAGGAGTTGTCGTGGTCCTTGGCCATGGTCGCCAGCACTCTGGCCGAGGGCAGTGTGCTGGTGTCGTTCAATCCCACACCGGCCGCAGCCAACGCCGCACTGTAATCTACTGTGCCGTGTGCGGCGTCCAGCGCTGCAGCAATTGGCGCGCATTCGGCGACGATATTAAGGCCCCACTCAACGAGCGATACGGTTTGCCCCGCGCGTTCCAGCATCAATCCAGGCTCGCGTCCGCGGGCAGCGGCGCTGTGCTGGTTGCGCGCAAGTGTGGCAATTTCTGCCGGGCTGTCCGCCGGGCTGTCAATTAGCAGGCAGTGCAGCAAAAACACATCCAAAAAGCGCATGGTTTGTGCATTGATGCCTACTGGCTCAAACGGGTCAAGGTCCATCAGGCGCACTTCTATGTATTCAACCCCGCGCTCACGCAGCGCATGCAACGGACGCTCGCCTTGGTAAATCACGCGTTTGGGGCGAATCGTGCCGTAAAACTCGTTTTCAATTTGCAGCAGGCTGGTAGCCAGCTGGTTGTAGTCGCCGCCGGGGTTTTGAATGCCGACTTTTTCATACGCCGGGTACGCACGGGTCAGCGCGTCTTGCAGCGACGCGCCGTAGCCTTCCAGACTGTTGTAGCTCACGGCAAGAGACGCTTGCGCATCGCTTTGGTAGCCGAGCCGGCCCATGCGAAGCGATGTACCGTGCGGCATATACATTGTTTGCGCGTTCAGTTTTTGCAACTCGTGCTGGCGCCCCGCCACAAACGTGGAGCACACAGCGGGTGATGCACCAAACAAATACAGCAGCAAAAACGCTTGGCGGCGAAAGTTGCGAATCAGCCCGAAATAGGCTTCGTTGCTAACGCCAGGAAACGACCAGTTGTAGTGAATGCCCGAAATCGTCTGCATGCGCCGCCCGTAGCGGTGCGACAAGCCAAGCCGATACACACTTTTGGCGCGGCCAACATTCGACGAGCCAAAACGCGCCACCGGAATCGTCTCATCCGTAGGCAACCCGCACGGCATGCTGGAAACCCAAAGCATTTCGTCGCTAACTGCCTGCATGCTTCGGTACGTGAACTGGTGAATTTGTGTCAGCTCGTCCACAGCCGCATCGACACCGTTGTGCACACCCGTGACCAGCTCAAGCTGCGATTCACTGAAGTCGGTGGTAATACTAGGGTGCGTCAGCGCTGAGCCGAGGGCGGCCGGATGCGGCGTGAGCGCCAGCGCGCCACTTGGCAGCGCCCGCAGGCTTTCTTTTTCAACGCCACAACGCATGCCTTTAAGGCGCTGGGCGGAAAGCGCCAAAACGCGTTTTTGTAGCGGGGTGTACTGGTTCGTCATAAAAGCTGTTTCGGGGAACTTGTCGAGGGACAGAAGGTAGCACAGAGCGCCAAATCACGCTGAGAAGGCTTGCACACGAAAAAGCCTGGACAGGCGCCGGTGTTGACTTCGCTGCGGAAGGCCGCGAAAGTACTCGACTGGTTATCGAAAGTAACACTAAAATGTATTGGCCTTAGCCTGCATAGCAAAATCGCATCATGAACCAGTTTTTAAAAAACCTTTTTTCTCCCAGCAAGCCCAGCAAGTCGTTCGGTCAGAGCAGTTTGTTGCACACCAGAAACAACCTGGCATCGGTGCAGGACAGCTCTGAAAACGCCGTACGCCAGCAGTTGATTCAAACGCTGCACCGTGACCTGATGCGTAAAAATGGAATTCCAATGGAATGGATTGCGTGCCACACGCAGGTCATGGTCAGCCGGACCAAGGGCACCGGAATGTCAGTGGTGCTGGTGGTCAAGCACTGGGACGAGCGGCTGATGAACCATACTTTTGCATTTCAGCGGGCTTTGGCCAATGATGTCATTGCATTTGAGCCTGCAGCCGAGCAGTGGCTGCACGGCATTGCCTGGCGACTGGACGTTGCCAGCAGCTGCCCGCACATCGATTTGCCCGAAAAAAGCTACTGGAACGACCAGTACACGTCAGCGCCGACTGCAGCATCAGCAAATGCACAAAAAGCGGAGTTGGGGGCGGTTCGGGCAGACCTGGCCCTGCGCACTGCTGAATTGCGGCAAGGCCAGGCGCAGCTGGCGACCTGCCAGGCAGATCTGGCATCGCAATCGGCTCAATTGGAAGCGCGGTCACTTGAGTTGGCTGAAATAAAACGAGAGTTGGCGAACAGCCGTGCTGAACGTGCAACATTGATCGGCAGTACCCAGCTCCCTGTGCGGCGCACCGAGTTTATGCCGCACAAAGCCCTCGCTGCAGCCGCCGCGCCGGTGCCGCCACAAAAAGCAGCGCCAGATGACGCGCAGGCCAGGCAGGACCTTGACCGCCTGTTCGCCATTCGTGACACGGCGCTGAGGCAACCAGCTGCTCACCATCCAAATCCTGGTGGTTCTGACAGCCCTGCGGCTGCTGGGTACGAGGCAACGCAGCCCTCACCACTGCGCCGCCAGTCTTGAATTGCTGCTAAATTCATAGCTTTTAGCGCCCGTATTTAATGCGCTAAAGGCTAATCTGGTTTTATTTTTTTCCCAGTACCCGCTGCAAAAAGGTCTGCACATCGAGCACCTCTTGCGGGCACACTGAATGCTCCATCGGGTACGCATGCCACTCTACCGCGTAGCCCATGGCCTGCAAAGCGTCGCGCGATGCAGTAGCGCGGTCCAGCGCCACCACACCGTCGTGCGTGCCGTGGCCCAAAAAAATCGGCGTTGCCAAACTGGATGCCGTGTGCTCGGCTGTGGCCTTGCCAGAAAGCGGCAGGTAACCCGACATGCCAATGATGCCGCCCAAAACTTCGGCATGCCGCATGCCCACCATCAACGCCATGGCGCAACCCTGTGAAAACCCGGCCACCACGATGCGGCTGGCGGGGATACCGCGTGATTTTTCATTTGCAATCACCGCTTCAATGGCGGTTTGAGACGCGCGCAAGCCCGCTTCGTCCTCACGGCGTACCAGGTCAGCCGCCAAAATGTCGTACCAGGCGGGCATTTCATAGCCACCGTTAATGGTCACGGGGATCACGGGCGCGTTGGGAAACAAAAAACGAATGTCGCCAACCGACGTTAAATCCAACTGCTCGGCAATCGGCAAAAAATCTCGCCCATCGGCTCCCAGCCCGTGCATGATCAAAACGGTGGCAACGGGATTGGGGCCGGTTTCGGCTTCAATTATTTTCAAGGTCATGGTGGGTACTTCTATAAAAATCTGAACTGCGCGAAGTTTACTGGCTTGTTCAAGCTGCAAGCTCAGTAGGCGCTGGCCCGGGAGCCAAAAAACATCAGCCGGTAACGCAAATTATTGGCAACATGACATGTCCGAAAACGGCTAGTCCAAGACTGCCGTACGGCTAAGATCAATGCCATGCAAGCGCAAGAACTCTCCACTTCGGCAGACGCCTGCTACGCGGCCATGAAGGCACGCGATGCGCGATTCGATGGCTGCTTTTTTACTGGGGTCACGTCAACAGGTATCTACTGCCGCCCGGTGTGCGGCGTCAAAGCACCCAAGCGCGAGAACTGCAGGTTTTTTAGCCATGCCGCGCAGGCTGAAAGTGCGGGGTTTCGGCCCTGCCTGCGTTGCCGGCCCGAGCTGGCACCCCATTCGGTGGTGTGGTCGATTCAAGATGCTTCGTACATTTTGGCGCACCAAGCCGCAAGACTGCTTGATGAACCAGAAAGTTGGCTTGACAGTGATGAGGCCCCCACGCGCATCGCTATGCGTATGTCGCTGCCCCCCGAGGGGGCTGTGCTTGCTCGGTGCGGCCCGTCGCTGCGCACGCCCGCCGTAGAAAAGCTGTCGCTGAAACTGGGCATTTCAGACCGGCATCTGCGCCGTATTTTTGAAGCGCAATTCGGCGTTTCACCCCTGCAGTACCTCCAAACACGCCGGTTGCATACCGCCAAACAACTGCTGGCCGACACGCAACTGCCCATCACGCAGATCGCGTTGATGAGCGGATTTTCCAGTGTGCGGCGCTTTAACGCTGCGTTTTTAGCCCACTACAAACTGAACCCAACACAGCTGCGGTGTGCCGCACCCAAGGCTGATGCTGCGCAAGGAATCACCATCAAACTGGGTTACCGCCCGCCGTATGACGTGGCTGCAATGCTGGCTTTCATGGAAACCCGACGCATCCATTTTATCGAATCAATAGCTGCTTGCGCCCATGAATACTGGGCTAGACGCACATTTGGCATTGAAATAGCAGGTAAAAAGCATGTTGGCTGGCTACAAATGCGTTTTGACGAGACGCGTCATCAGCTGGTGTTGACCGTCAGCGATTCACTGCGTGATGTGCTGCCGCTGGTAATACGCCGCGTGCGTGCCGCGTTTGACCTGGACGCCGACCCCCAAGCCATCAACGCTGTGCTTCATACTGACTTTCCCTCGGGTGATGGTCTGCGCGTACCTGGTGCGCTGGATGGCTTTGAGCTGGCCGTACGCGCGGTGCTGGGCCAGCAGATCACAGTCGCTGCTGCCCGCACATTAGCGCAGCGCTTGGTAGATAAGTTTGGTGAACCGATAGCTACCCCGTGGCCAGAGCTGACGCGCCTATTCCCCTCACCTTCAACGTTAGCAACCGCCAGTGGTGATGACCTGGGGCAGCTAGGCATCGTCAAACAACGGCAAACGGCCATCGTCGGCCTGGCCAAGGCGGTTGCTGGCGGCTTGCAATTGCATGGTGGTGCGGACGTACACCCAACCCTTGAAGCTTTGAGAAGCCTTCCCGGCATTGGCGACTGGACGGCGCAGTACATCGCCATGCGCGCGCTGCGCTGGCCTGACGCTTTTCCCGCTGGCGATGTGGCGTTGCACAAAATACTCGGTGTGCAGGGGCTTAAAAACCCGGCCCGGCTGGCGGAGGCTGCATCGCTGGCCTGGAAGCCGTGGCGCAGCTATGCGGTGATACGCACCTGGTCAGGCGCATGGCGTGGGGTTGCTGCATGAGTGCTATTCATTCAGGAGCTGCTTGCGCCCGAATAATATGCGCTACAGCCCTAAAAGACGTTAAAAATGCACCAAAAAAGGCTACGAATCATGAAATTTGACACCTCCATCGTCCAAACCACTTTTCAAAGCCCGCTGGGCGCGATGACATTGGCCGCAACCCAAGCTGGGCTGGCGGGTGTCTGGTTTGAAGGCCAGCGGCACTTGCCTGCCGGGCTGGATTCGCCCTCAAGCTGGCCCGTCAATGCAGCGCATCCGGTTTTGAAAAAAGCGGCGCAACAACTGACTGAATACTTTGCAGGCCAGCGCAGCGAGTTTGATTTAAAGCTGGACTTATCGGGCGGCACAGCCTTTCAACAAGCGGTGTGGCAAGCCCTTTTGCGCATCGCGCCCGGCCTGACCAGCAGCTACGGCAACATCAGCAAAACCATTGGCAACACAGCAGCTGTGCGTGCGGTGGGCGCAGCGGTGGGCCGCAACCCTATCAGCATCATCGTGCCCTGCCACCGCGTGCTGGGTACAGACGGATCACTGACAGGCTATGCTGGCGGGCTTGACCGAAAAGCAGCGCTCCTGAAGCATGAGGGCGTTTTGACTGAAGAATTATTTTGACGACTGCTAAAAAACCGTGGCTCATGGACTTCCTGACGCTTGGCGCGCTGTGGGGTTCCTCGTTTTTATTCATGCGCTACAGCACCGTGGAGTTTGGCCCGTTGCCCACCGCAGCGGGGCGCGTAGGCATCGCGGCGGCGTTTTTGCTGCCCATTATGTTGATGCGCGGCTTGTGGCCGGAGCTAAAGCAACACTGGCCAAAAATATTTTTACTGGGGATTTTCAACTCGGCGATTCCATTTGCCTGCTTCGCGTTTTCGCTGCTGGCCATCACCACTGGCTTGTCGGCCATATTGAACGCAACAGTACCCATGTTTGGCGCGCTGATTGCCTGGGCTTGGCTAAAGGACAAGCCGGCAGCGTCGCGCATCGTTGGCTTGGTCATTGGCTTTGCGGGTGTCGCGCTGCTTGCCTGGGACAAGGCGACCTTTACGGCGGATGCCAACAACCCCTCTGGTATCGCCCCCGGCTGGGCCGTACTGGCTTGTCTGTTGGCCTGCATTTGTTACGGCATTGCTGCCAGCTTCACTAAAAAATACATGGGCGGCATTCATCCATTGGTCACTGCCACTGGCAGCCAGTTGGGCGCGTCGCTGGCCTTGTGCGTTCCTGCTGCCTTACTGTGGCCAAGTGTTGTGCCCAGCGGCTTGGCCTGGTCGGCTTTGGTTGCGCTGGGCGTTGCATGCACCGGCGTGGCGTACATCCTGTTTTTCAGGCTGATTGCAAGCGCTGGGCCGCAGCGCACACTCACCGTAACATTTTTGATCCCAGTGTTTGCCGTGTTCTACGGCGCAGTGTTCTTACGTGAAACCGTCACCCCGTGGATGCTGCTGTGCGCTGCCGTGATTGTGTGCGGCACAGCGCTGGCAATGGGCCTGTTGCCGGTTAAAGCAAGCCAGCCACCACGTTGATGCTCAATGCAAGTATCAGCATATTGAAGCCAAACGACAGCACGCTGTGTACCAGGGTCAGGCGGCGCATCTCGCGCGACGTCACTTGTACATCGGACACCTGCGATGTCATACCCACCACATGGGCGAAGTACAAAAAATCAAAGTAGTCGGGGTCTAGCCCGCCCGGAAACAGCAACCCCGCACCATCGGGCTCACGCTGCATTTCTTCCTGGTAGTACGTGTGCGCGTAGTGAATAGCGAATATCGTCTGGATAAAAAGCCACGAAGCGGCGAGCGCCGCAACCGACAGCCCAACGTGCAAGGCCCGCTCCATGCCTGACAGGTCACGGCTTTGCTGCATGAGCACTGTGATGGCCGCCACGCACGCCAGATTGGCCAACAGCAAAATAAAAAACAGTGCCACGCTTGGCTCGTCTTGCGCCTGCGCACGCTCGCGGGTGCGCTTGGCATCAAAGGAATGGCACAGCCACCACGCCAGCCCCAGGTAAACCGCAAGGCCGGCGCACCAGCCCAGCAGCGCGCGAAACTCCCACCCCACAGGCAAAGGCACAGCAGCTACCACCACACCTGATGCCAAGCCATACACCAGCCGCTGACCGCCCGTGGTTTCGGAAAAGTTTTTTTTCATGCAACCGATTGTGTGTCAAACGAAAACACACGCCACAAAGCAAAAAGCCTTGTCACCCGAAGAGCAACAAGGCTTTTAAACTGGCGGAGCGGACGGGACTCGAACCCGCGACCCCCGGCGTGACAGGCCGGTATTCTAACCAACT
>ENA-OFCE01001133-OFCE01001133.1-metagenomes-genome-assembly--contig:-NODE-1133-length-14491-cov-2.658978_pt1 | contig 14491 bp, 8 predicted proteins | sample MGYA00153388_OFCE01 | MGnify analysis MGYA00153388
TTCCTCATACTCCCAGTCATATACACCCTTTTCTTTAAATTCTTCATAGGAGGGAAAATCAGGATTTTCTTTGCGGGTTTCATCGACAATAAAACGCAGCCAGTCTTCTAACGTCCTTCCTTGGGTAAATTCAGCTGTAAGCCCTAGCCTTTCAGCTAAATCACTGATCCAGTCATATCCGTTTCGGCATTCATAAACCGTATCCACTGCCTTATTCATAAACAATACATAATCACCAGCAGACCAGGGCAATACAATATCTTCTCGTTCCATGAAATTATCACCCGGCAGCAAGATATCGGCAAATTTCCCGCTGCTTGTAAGAAAATGATCACTGACTACAATAAATTGAGCTAAATTTTCATCGGCCAACAGTTCCGCCGTTCCATTGGTATCGGAGTGTTGATTAATGAGGCAGTTACCTGCCAGATTAAATATCAGTTTAATGTTGGCTGACAGCTTATCAACACCCCGGACGCCCTCTCTTTTCCCTAGTTCAGTCCCTTTTTGAATCGCCAGTGGCCACATGTACATGGAGATTGCTGCCTTGCAGGGGTTATTGATAGGAACCGAACCAACATACTGTTTGCGGCATGGTGAACCGCAGCCAGAGGCCCAGCCGCCTTTTATGCCAATGTTTCCTGTCATAGCAGCAAGGGCAGCCCCACTGCGGGGCGGCTGTTCGCCATAGGCATGGCGCTGGGGTCCAAATCCCTGGATGAGTGCACCGGGTTTATTCAGGGCATATTCCCTAGCCAGCTGAATAATGATCTCCCTTGGAATGCCTGTTGATCTTTCCGCCCAAGCAGGCGTTTTAGGAACCTGCTCTGTACCCGTACCAAGAATATAACTTTTGTATGAGTTTCCCGCTGGAATACCTTCCGGCATATGATCTTCATCAAAACCGAGACAATAAGTATCCAAAAATGATTGATCCTGCAGGTTTTCTGTAATGATCACATAGGCCATCGCATCCAAAAGAGCACTATCGGTGGTGGGGCGTATGGGTATCCACTGATCAGCCAAGGCTATAGCAGTATCCGAATACAGTGGATCGATACAGATGATTTTTGCCCCGGCTTCCTTCGCCTTTTTTAGATAATAGGCTGTATTCGTTCCATGAATGGTTGCCGCCGGGTTAAATCCCATCAGAATGATAAGCTTCGAATTAACCCAGTCTTCTCGGCTGCTGCCAGTATTGACAGTCCCATATGTATATGGGGTTGCTGCATTCGTACAAGCCGAGCTATATGTTCCGTAGTAATCCAAGTAGCCTCCATAGAGTGCCAGCAGTCGTCTCATCCACACCCGTTCCGACGTCTTCCCTGCATTGCCTGTAGCATATGACAGATAAATAGCCTCTGGACCATACTCAGCCATAATTCGTTTTGTATGATCTGCAATCGTGTCTAGGGCTTCCTCCCAGGAAATACGTTCAAATAGACCTTCTCCTCGTTTGCCGACTCGCTTCATCGGATACTTCAGCCGATCATCATGATACAAGTAGCTCCTGTAGGCCCGGCAGCGGAGGCAGCCACGCAATTGGGGTCTTTTATCCGCATCGGGACGTTCGTCATCACTGGTAATGCGAACAATGCGTCCGTCTTTTACATGAGCTTTAATAATGCAGCGCCCGCCGCAATTATGGGAGCATGATGTTCGTATAATGGTTTCTTCTTGCAGCGTTGGATCGGTCATATCCTTTTACTCCCTTGATTTTATTTTTATACATAGATCAAACTATAAGAGGTTGGTGATTTTTTCAATAAAAGTAGTTACTATTTACCTTATTTACAATTAGAAGACAAAATTCCTGCAAGTTTTCATTAGGGTTTTTACAGGAATTTATTGTCTTATGACGACGAATACAGTTGATAAGCAAAATGATTGTAAAGGATGCAGAAGCGAAGAAAGTTAAATATTAGAAATATATGTTTTTTCGACAAAATAAGCGTTACTCTTTATTGACAATGGGATTTGAGACTGCTACAATAAACCACATGTAAATAGTCTCGTATAATTTTGGGGATATGGCCCAGAAGTTTCTACCGGCAGCCGTAAATTGCCTGTCTACGAGTGAAAGTGTATCTAAGGTCTACGCTGCGTATTCAAATTTACTTTTAAGCTTCTTTACTTATTGGTAACTTTCGTTCGCAGTCGTGATCCAATGATACAGGTGATCATACACCACACCCAAGGATAAAAGTCCTGATGGGGAATTTTCGCTCATTTTCTACAACGCGGAGATTCCCTATCAGGGCTTTTTTTATTTTAAAGAACCGAAGGAGGGCTTATGGATTTATTAAAAAAAAGGATTCAGTCTGACGGACAAGTTTTAAACGACTCCTTACTCAAAGTTGACTCCTTTTTAAACCAACAAATTGACCCTCAGCTTATGCTGAAAATGGGTGAGGAGTTTGCTAAACGCTTTAGTGGAGAATCGATTACGAAAATATTGACGATTGAATCCTCTGGAATCGCCGTATCGGTAATGGCAGGACTCATCCTTAATGTTCCCGTCATTTTCGCTAGAAAGAAAAAATCAGTGGTTTCCAATGAAGCCTTATACTGTACCACGGTCTATTCCTTTACAAAACGCGAGAGTAACAACATTATTGTCTCTAAAAAATTTCTGCAAGAGGAAGATCATGTACTTATCATCGATGACTTCCTAGCCAATGGAGAAGCTGCTACAGGTTTAGCATCTATTGTGGAGCAAGCAAATGCAAAAGTAACAGGAATAGGCATTGTAATCGAAAAATCATTCCAGCCTGGTGCTCAAAAGCTACTGCAAGCTGGGTATCGTGTAGAATCGTTAGCTCGAATCGCTTCCTTTTCAAATGGACAAGTCAATTTTCTATAATCAGTATCACTAGGAGGATTATGTATGAAAAACTGTGCTTGCCATGTATGCTGGTGCAATTATCGTTCCCCTTATTGTTGGCGGCGCTCTTAAATTAAACTTTGAACAAATGGGTTATATTATTGCAGCTGATTTACTAACTTCCGGTCTTGCCACTCTGCTGCAAGCATGGCGAAATCCGTTCTGTGGAATTGGTTTGCCTGTTGTACTTGGTTGTACCTTTACAGCTGTTTTCCCCATGATTAGTATTGGAAGCCAGTATGGCATGACAGCCATGTATGGCTCCATCATATGCTCCGGTCTTTTCGTCGTACTCATCGCAAATTACTTTTCAAAGCTGGTTACGTTCTTCCCGCCTGTTGTGACAGGTTCTGTCGTTACGATTATCGGCATCACATTGGTTCCAGTCGCCATTAACAATGTGGCTGGCGGTGTAGGAAGTGCAGATTTTGGTTCCTTATCCAACTTTGCTCTAGCTTTTGGCGTGCTATTATTTATCATATTATTAAATCGCTTTACCACAGGATTTATCCGTTCTATTTCCGTCTTACTGGGATTAATTGCCGGAACCATTGTCGCGGCAATTATGGGCAATGTTTCCTTCAGCAGTGTTGCCCAAGCTTCATGGTTTAATATGATCACTCCCTTCTATTTCGGAATGCCCACTTTTGAACCAAGTGCAATTATCACCATGATTGTTGTTGCAATTGTCAGCATGATTGAGTCAACAGGAGTTTTCATGGCACTGGGTGAGATTTGCGGTAAGAAAATAACAGAAACCGACCTGACTCGCGGCTATCGAGCCGAAGGAATTGCTGTAATCCTGGGAGGTATTTTCAATTCTTTTCCTTATACAACATTCTCCCAAAATGTCGGCCTCGTACAGCTTTCCCATTCTAAGACCACTAATGTAACCATTGTTGCTGGTTTTATGCTCATACTTTTAGGACTGATACCTAAATTCGCAGCATTAGCTATGATTATTCCAAATTCAGTACTGGGTGGAGCCATGATTGCCATGTTTGGAATCGTCGTTGCCTCAGGAATTAAAATGCTCAGTAAAGTTGATTTCGCCAGCAATGAAAATTTACTGGTTATTGCCTGCTCTGTTGCTTTAGGTTTAGGAGTCACTGTCGTACCCAATCTCTTTGTTAAATTCCCGCCACTACTAAAAATGTTCTTTGAAAATGGAATTGTAACAGGTGCGTTAACAGCCGTAATTTTAAACATTATCCTGAATATGGGACAAAAGAAGCTGCCGCCTGCCCCTAAAGTTTAATCATTAATAAAACAAATTGCCGAAAAGTTAGTAAGCCCGGAAGTCTTCTATAAAAGAAAACTTCCGGGCTATTTTTACTACTATTATTTAGACCATATTTAGACCATGCTCTTTTTCTGCAAAGCTTATTTAACTATCATGATAATTTATTTTTCAAAAACACCTTTTACAACCGCCTGCTGCTCTTTGACCATACAGCGTCCTTTAGCAAATACATGACGAATAGTTAGCTTCTTATCTAGTACTACAATATCCGCATCATACCCTTTCGATATCATGCCTTTCTTAGGTAATTTTAAAGATTTAGCCGGGTTGATGGTTACTAATTTGATTGCATCCTCTAAAGGCAATATTCCAGTTTCAACAATATTACGAACAGCCTGATATAAACTGCGTGGCGATGCTGCCATTAAGCCAGTCAATTCACCATTTTTACTGAAAACCGGCAAGCTGCCATTGCCATCTGAACTCATAGTGACCTTCTCTAAAGGCACCTCTGCTCCAATACACATTTTTACTGCTTCAGGCGGCTGTATACGTCCAGGAGATACAGTCGAACTACTGGTTGTTATATCTAACATGCCGCCTGCTTTTGCAAATCGTATCCCCTCCGAGAACAATTCCTTATTTTTATTGAAATGAGTTGGAGTAAATTGTGTAATCGGCAAGTCTGTTTGCGCTATTATGTCGAACACCCAATCCAGCTTTCCCTTTCCATCTCCCAGATGGATATGCAATACTCCCGCTTTACCAGACAGCATCCCACCGACTCGCGCCTGTGCTGCTAATTGTGCAAAATCTTCTTTTGATGGTTGGGAAGAACGATGATCTGACATAGCGACTTCACCAACACCAACGACTTTATCAATAAGAAGAATATCAGAACGTACACTGCCTGTAATTGTGGGAACCGGGACATCATAGGCCCCCGTATATATCCAGGTAGAAATCCCTTCTTCTTCTAACCCTTTAGCCTTTGCCAATAAAGATTCCATATGTCTTGTAACACTATCCGTTCCCAAAGTTCCTACCACTGTAGTAATCCCAGCAGTGGTAAGTTCACTCAGCATCACTTCCGGTGTTCTGGTGGAAAATCCGCCTTCTCCTCCGCCGCCTATCAAATGAACATGTTGATCAACAAAGCCAGGGACGACAAAACACCCCGTCACATCATAAACTTCCGTATCTCCATAACCAGGAGCTGCATCAATTGTATCTGCAATCAGAGCAATCGCATCACCAGCCAGCAAAACGTCTTTAATGCCCATATCCTGTGGTGCATAGACATGCCCGTTCTTTAAAATTTTAAACATGTAAAGTCCTCCTAATTCTCTTTTTCAGAATACTGCTATTTTACTAACAAAAAGGTGGCAATAAGATTTACAATCATAGCACCTGCCATAGGGATAGCCGTACGTTTAACCACATCAAATGGAGATACTTTGGCAATACCTGAAACGGCTACAATAACAGCTGTTATCGGCGAAACGCTGCGTGCTATACTTGCCGCAAATTGCATAGGCAGCAGCATTTGCACTGCATTTAATGACATTTTTGCAGCAACGGTTGGAGCCAGGGCAGCAAAAGCGAAAAATGGCGCATTGCCAGATCCCATAAGTATAGCAGAGCCAGCAATAATCGCGGTCATTACGACGATCATAGCAGTACCCCCAAGCCCTGAGGATTGTGCAAATAAGATTAGAGTATCAATAGCTCCAATTTTTATTAACCCTTCGGCAAAAGCCTGACCAGCAACAATTAGGGTTATGACTGTAGCAAACTGCACTCCCATACCATCAAAGAACACCTGAATACTGGAAAATATTTTTTTAGCATCTCTATAACGAATATACTCAAATAACATACTGATCGATATGCTAATCAGCATCGCTGTAATAACATCCATCTTAATCGCTGCGATGCCTATTTTGCTGAACGTTAGTATCAAGCCCAGGGGAATAATCGGCAATATGGCATAAATAAGTGGCGGATATATCTCATCTTTATTTAAATCCGCTACAATCAATTCACTTTTTTTCACAACATGACCCGATTTTTTATCAAACCATTGTTGTACTAGATAGTGCAATACAGCGACTATAACGACAATACATATCCCTACCGGAATCTGATAGTTGGTAAAGTAGGTTGCAACATCTATGCCGGCATTTTTGGCTGACAGCACACTATTGCCAGATGCCGGACCAATATCCAGAGACTGGGTAGTACCAATAGCCGCTACTGCACTTAACTTACTTACTCCCAGACTGATAAGAATGGGATAAACGGTTACCATCAGCAACACTCCCAGTCCCGAGGCACTTGGAATAAATAAAGCCAGAAATTGACCTAGGATATAGGTAGCACTTAATACTAAGTAAGGAGCATGTATTTTACTTAACGGTTTAACAGCTAATTTTACAAGAACTTTACTGGCTCCAATTTCCTCCATGTAACGTGCGAAGCCAGCAACTGCCATAATCATCAGACCCAAACTGGCAGTTGTACTGCTGAAAGTATTCTTAATAAATTCATATATATCAAACCATGGCAGCCCGGTACTGCTCTTTGCTGGCAAGATTTGACCAGTTCCTAATACAATAGCTCCAGCCATTAGCACGATTCCACCTAACAACAAGACCGTTTGTGCTTTGTAATTTTTAAAAACCAGATAACCAACAATAATAGTAACGATCAATGTAAACAAAAGTGCCATAAATTTAAACAACCTCCTACTACATAATTACGAAAAGATAAAAAATCGCTTGAATCCTAATTTTTTATCTTTGCTAGTCCTTTTTAAAATAAGACCTTTCTTCCTCAAGTTGGATCTCTTTGTACTAAAATTAAACATGACTATGTACCCCAATTATCCAGATAGGTATAAACCAGATCAATCTATTAGACCATATTCACTGCCTCCTTTCTTTTATCTACTACTAAACTATGCAATATTCATACCAACTATAAACTATGCCACAACCTCTCCATTCTTATAAGTACTGCGTAGAGGAATTACGATACGAGCGTAGAAAGGGAATGGGATGAAGCATCTCCGATCCCATTAATAATCCCTTTACTACTATTTGATTAGGAGGTATACATGAAAAGTCTAGCTATCGTTTCCCAGGGAAAAAACACATGTTTGGCACTACAAAAACAACTTAAAAATTTACTGGGCACTCGGGTAAGCATTCTAGGATATTATGTCGATGGAAACATGGCTGATAATATTAGTGCTGATGTCGTGGTTGTTTCAGGCAAACACTCCTTTAAAGAAGCGCTGCCTCGAATTAACCCTAAATGCCCGATCATTCTAGCAAGACGAGCCATTAATTATCATGAGGTAGATCAATTATTTGATTTACCAGCTAATACTGATGTTCTGCTTGTTAATGATCTTTTCTCTTCTGCTCAGGAGACCATCGCATTACTAACCGCTCTAGGTATCGACCATATAAAATATCATCCTTATGCTCCCGGATTGAAGGATTATCCCCGCCTGAAAATAGCAATTACACCGGGTGAAGTCGATTTAATACCGTCATGTGTTAAACAAATCATAAACATTAAAACTAGAGTTATCGATATAACCACTCTAACTGAAATTCTTCAGAAATTATCCATTCTAGATGATAAGGCAAATTATCTCTCTGCAAACTATTTGCGGGACATTATAGGATTAATAAAAAAGAGTAAATCCAGCACAAACATCAGTAATAAAATAAAAAATCAACTGCAAACGATTGTTAATACCGTACATGACGGAATCATTGCAGTTGATAATGAGAAACGTATATCTGTATTTAATCCAGTAGCAGAAACTTTATTTGGTTTGAAGGCTATAGAAGTTGTCGGAAGAACAATTGATCGATTACCTGGCTGCAAAAATCTTACGCTGAGCAGTGAAAATGAAACCTTTGTTAAGATAAACAACCACCATGTGATAGTGAATGTTGCAAAGGTTCACGAAGAAGATCCTGAATTAGGTACTGTATATTCCTTTAAAGATATTTCAGAAATTCAAAGACTAGAAGAAGAACTCAGACGCAAATTAGTAAGTCAGCTTCACGTTGCACGTTATACTTTTGCCCACATTCAAGGAAAAAGCCAGGAAATAAAACATACCTTAGAGCTGGCGCGCAAAATGGCCGTATCTGATGCTCCCATCCTGATTCTAGGAGAAAGCGGCACAGGAAAAGAGCTTTTAGCCCAAAGCATTCACAATGCTTCACCACGAAAAAGTGGTCCGTTTGTCGCAGTAAATTTTGCAGCAATGACAGAAAATTTGTTAGAAAGCGAACTTTTTGGTTATGAGGAAGGTTCCTTTACCGGCGCCCGTAAAGGTGGATCTGCTGGTCTATTTGAACAAGCCCATAAAGGAACCATTTTCTTAGATGAAGTAGGCGATGCTCCTTTGCCCTTTCAGGTCAAACTGTTAAGAGTACTCCAAGAAAAGCAAGTCCGTCGTATCGGCGGATCACGAATTATTCCAATTGATGTTAGAATCATTACCGCTACCAATAGAGATTTAAAAAAGCTAATTACAAAAAATATTTTTCGCCAAGATTTATATTATCGTTTGAATGTCTTACCTATAAAGATGCCATCATTAAAAGACAGAAAAGCAGATATTCTTCTATTAGCAGAAAAGTTCTACGATGTTCATTGCCGTCGGCAGGAAAATGCAATTCCGTCTGACATGTATTTTAAGCTTATTGCATCGCACTTTTTTTCATATGACTGGCCCGGGAATATTAGAGAACTGCAAAATGTAATTGAATATCTTGTTACTATTTCTCCCTCTCATCCTCCCTCACCCGATATGCTGTCCGAAGAACTGCATTCAGATAGGGTCAACGTCCATGGGTATGGCGATCGTGATATCCATTCCCTAATTCTCACCACAATAGCTAAATGTAATGAACAGGAAACACCCGTAGGGCGAAGATCATTGGCCTCATCCTTAGCATTGCCAGAGAGTGTGGTAAGAAAGTCATTAACTTACCTACAGCAGGAAGGATTCATTCAGGTCACTAAAGGGAGGAAAGGGTTGTTAGTTTCTAAGCCCTAGAGTGGAAGTTTACAATTTTCACATTTTCCAAGAATTTGTTAAATAGTCCTACTATATAAAGTACCGATTCCCAATTAGTGCTGGGAATCGGTACTTTATTATTTCTTGATAAAAGTTCCGTTATCAATTTCTCGAAAAGCCTGCTGCAATTCTTCCCGCGTATTCATGACAATGGGTCCACCCCATGCGATGGGCTCCTTGAGGGGCAGTCCAGAAAATAGCAGGAAGCGGATGCCCTGGTCTGCTGCCTGGATAGCAAATGTATCACCCTGATCAAAAAGCACTGCTCTATGGCTTTCGATCATGGTTTGCCTATCAGCATCAACATAACCGGAACCTTCAACAATATAGATAAACAGCGTTGCTTCTGTATCCGTTGGAATACTCCACTGGCTTTTTGGCTCCAGCTGGACATCCAAAGCTAATGCTTTTACATAATCTCCTTGTGTCGCTCCTTGCGTGTTCTTATAGTGACCCGCTATGACACCGACTGTACTGCCCTCCTGTCGTATTCTGGGAATCATTGAATCGGTAATATCGCGATACTGAGGATGTGTCATCTTGTCTTTGCGAGGAAGGTTCAGCCAGAGCTGAACGCCTAGCATCCGTTCCGAAGACTGAGGCATTTCTTGATGAAGGATACCGCTTCCTGCAGTCATCCATTGGCAGCATCCGTCCAAAATGCGCCCCTTGTTCCCCAGACTATCACTATGTTCAATGTCACCGGCAATTAAATACGTTACAGTTTCAATACCCCGGTGGGGATGCCAGGGAAAGCCTTTCGTATAGTCAGCAGAGTCCCGGGAATCAAAAGCATCCAGCATTAGAAAAGGGTCAAACTCCTTTGTATCATCATGACCGATAACCCGCACCAGCTTTACTCCCGCCCCGTCAAACTGAGTTGTACCAGTTACAATTTTGCGTATCTTTCTTATAGTACTCATAGTATCATCCTTTCAGTATTATCGATGTTACCGTACTTTCTGTTTTAGAGAAACTAGTGAATAAATCTATCAAGTAATTTCACATTTAGCCACTCATCTTTTTTACAGCCATTTCCCAAAGCACTTTGCTATGAATATATCGGTTCATTTCATATTCATGTATATAATAAACTTCCCAGTCTATAAAAAGTTCTTCTAACTGCTCTTTATCAAAAAATCTCTTTAAGTTTCCGTCTATATTATAATAATTTTTCTCTAGTAAGATACCTTGTCCGGCTCCATAGTTTGTATCCTTCACAGAGTTAACCCTTAATAATAAAAAACCATCTTTTGTTAGCACTCTTTTTATTTCATTTATTATTTTTTTAGTCTCAATCCAGGAAAAATAATGCAGTGATAAATCCGCGATAATAATTTTTATACTTTCACTTTCAAAAGGCAATCCATTTTTCATATCAAAAAGTTTTGTGACGGGATTATCGATAGAACGCCCTAACCTTTTTAACGCTTCTTCCGAGTAATCACATGAGATAATTTTATATCCCCGTTTATCCAGATACAATGTATCATTGCCAAGGCCACAACCCAGATCCACTATGGGGATATCCTTCGAAGCATTTAAAAGATCTTCATATTTATCCAGCCATAGATCGTATAAAACTTTTTGCTCAAGACTGGCTTTGTATTTTTTATTCCAATATAGCTTTGGATCATTCATATCTTATCTCCTTATAAGATGTTTCATGCATTGTCATATGTTTTGCAAAGGCATCTTAAACACTCTATTTACCATAAAAATAATAAACTCCTGCAAGAACTCAAACTTTGCAGGAGTTTTGATCACTATTTATTTTTCCCAAACATCTGCCTCTTCAGCTTTTTGAAAATATATACCAGATCATTCGATATCGGTGTCTATTATAGCTCTCTTGTCTCTACTACACCTCTTATCATTTTTCGTACATTTCATTTTGTACTATCTGCTTACTAAAATAAATCTTTTCCGTTTGACTCAATCACCTTTTTGTACCAGTCAGCAGATTTCTTTTTGCTTCTCGTATACGTTCCATTCCCCATATCATCTAAATCTACATAAATGAATCCATAGCGCTTGCTCATCTGACAAGTAGACATGCTAACCATATCGATACATCCCCAAGGGGTATATCCCATGACATCTACGCCTTCCTCAATAGCATCTGCAATGGCCTGAATATGATCTCTAAAATATTCAATACGATAATCATCTAAGATACTGCCATCTTCTTCTACTTTATCATTATAGCCTAAGCCGTTTTCTACAATAAAAAGCGGTTTATGATAGCGGTCGCACATTTCAATCAAGGAGTATTGCAACCCCTTAGGATCAATCTGCCAGCCCCATTCTGTAATATCCAAATATGGATTTTTTACGCCAGTTGCCAGATTGCCATTCACCTTTTCTTTTTTATCTGCATCAATGCTGGCTACCATAGACATATAATAACTGAAGGATACAAAATCTACCGGATAGCATTTTATAATCTCTTCATCGCCAGGTTCCATTTTGATATTAATATTTTTACGTCTCCACTCATTCTTTGCATATTGCGGATATTCACCAAATACCTGTACATCACCAAAAAAATAGTTTTCTCGATTTGTCTTTAACGCAAGCATACAATTGTCAGGATGACAATTCTCCGGATAGTTCAACGTTCTTGTCATCATGCATCCCATTTGTGCTTTAGGCATAATTTGATGAAGATACTTTGTCGCCAAAGCACTTGCTACAAACTGATGGTGCAGCGCCTGATAAATAACTTCTTCTTGCTTTTCTGCGGGATAATTCTCCGTTATAATTCCAGTTGTAGTAAACGGGTGGCGAAAAGCACTGTCAATCTCATTGAATGTCAACCAGTAGTTAACAAGTCCTTTGTACCGTTCAAACACAACTTTACAAAATTTCAGAAACATATCTACAACCGGTCGTTGATACCACCCCTCATATTCAGTACTTAAATACAATGGCATTTCATAATGATGAAGCGTTACCAAAGGCTCAATCTTTCTCTTTTTCATTTCACGAAATAAATCTTCATAGAAGAGCAGGCCTTTTTCATTCGGAGCCTGTTCGATTCCCTTGGGAAAGATTCTTGTCCATTGAATTGATACCCGCAGAACCTTAAATCCCATCTCCGCAAATAAATCTAAATCCTCTTTATAGCGATGATAGAAATCAATACCATGTCGTTTCCCATATTTAGCGATATCATCGCTCTCCATGGCACGGCGGATATCTTCATTTGTAATACCATGCTGTGCCTTATAGTCTTTCGGATCTAAATTAGCCTTATAGGTACTGCAGTCAGCTACCGACATGCCTTTGCCATCTACATTCCATGCTCCTTCACACTGATTAGCAGCAGTTGCGCCGCCCCAGAGAAATCCTTCTGGAAATTTGTTCATAGTTATTCCTCCTTCAACTTAACTTCTAACACTTCAGACATCGTTGTTACTTTCCCATAAGCCGCTATATGAATCGATTCTATCTGACTCATATTTGTTATGCACATCATAGTTGTAATATCATATCCAGCTGCAATGATGAAATCATTATTAAATTCGACCAGTTTTTGCCCAGTTTCCACGGTGTCCCCTCGCTGCACGAGGACCTTAAAGCCTTTTCCTTCCAAGTCAACTGTATTAATGCCAATATGCATTAGAATCTCCACTCCATCTGCAGTTCTCATACCAATCGCATGCCCAGTAGGGAATATGGCTTCAACTATACCTGCCATCGGCGCAAACAAGGCTCCCTCTTCCGGAAGGAAGGCAATCCCATCACCCAGAGATTTCCCTGAGAACACAGGATCATTTACACTAGCAAGCGCTATACTGCTGCCATTGACACAGGCATTTAAAGTCAATGTGTTTTTTACAGCCGGCGTCATTTCTTCTTCAATTTCCTCATCCATACCTAATATATAAGTCAAAATGGCTGTAATGCCAAATGCCATGGTAATACCAACTAGATAGTAAGCGAAGGTTTCACCAACAAATGCTGGCAGCGTCGTTAATGCAGGGAAAACATATACATACGCTTTTGTCTTCATCATTCCCATGAACATCCCAGCTGCCGCGCCACCAATCGTCTGTGCAATCAATGGTTTTTTATATTTTACAGAAATACCATATACAATCGGTTCTGTTATACCACCCAATATAGCAGGTATAATTGCTGATAATGCAAAAGCCTTGTTTTCTTTTTGGCGCAGTCGCAAAAAGGCTCCAAATGCAGCTCCAGCACTGGCAAAAGTTGCAGCAGCTACCATCGGACGGATTACATCATAACCATAGTTTGAAATATTACTAATCATAATAGGAACAATGCCCCAATGAATACCGAACATTACAAGATAGGTCCAGCTGCCGCCAATCAATCCTCCCGTCACCATGCCCGCTTTATCGCTTAACATATTAACACCTTCACCGATAAAGTTTGCAGCCGTCACACCAAGCGGTCCGATAACAATCATGCTAAGTGGTACCATAATCAACAGAGCAAGCATGGAAGTAGCAAAAAGATCAATACTCTTTGGAATGAAGGTTTTCAACATTTTTTCCAGTTTTGAATAAACATAGATAGAAACAATTGCCGGTATTAGTGTCCCGGTATAGCTCATCAATACTACCGGCATCCCTAAAAAGCTTACCGTATCACCAGGAGTCTTCATGAGCTTTGTAAAATTCGGTTCCATTAACGCCGCAACAATTGCTAACGAGATATAAATATTTACATTAAATGCCTTTGCCGAACTGATTGCTAAAAACAAAGGCAGAAAATAAAATACGCTGTTGCTCGCTGCTGACAAAATGGCATAAGTACTACCCGCTTTGTCTATCCAGTTCAATATAACAAAGATACTGAGCAATGCTTTTATCATACCGGCTCCAGCCAGCGCCGTTACAACGGGATTTACAATAGATGACATGACATTGAGTGCTCTTGTCAGTACATTGCCGACTTGCTGATCTGTTTTTTTCTCTATCTGCTGCTGCGTTTTTATCGAATACAAGCGTGATATAGTATCAAACACGTCTGCAACAGCATTGCCGATTACGATTTGATACTGTCCGTTGCCAATAACAACAGATAAGACCCCGTTAAGTTTTTTGATTGCTGCTGTATCGGCTTTGCTGTCATCCTTTAACAAAAAACGTAATCTTGTAACACAATGGTAGAGGTCTGAAATATTGTTTACTCCGCCTACATTTTCAACAATTTGTCTTGCCAAATCATCGTAATTCTTTTTTGCCATAAAGCTCATCCCCTCTTTTCCATGTTTTTT
>ENA-OFCE01001134-OFCE01001134.1-metagenomes-genome-assembly--contig:-NODE-1134-length-14469-cov-3.929513_pt1 | contig 14469 bp, 15 predicted proteins | sample MGYA00153388_OFCE01 | MGnify analysis MGYA00153388
GAATTAACAGGTGCGTTACGGCTTGTGCCTAACACACCCTACGAGCTATTTAAGGGCTTCGATCGCGGTTTCCATTGTCGAGGCGATTTTCTGCAACTGTTCGGCGGAATGGGTTTCCATATACACGCGGATTAGCGGCTCGGTACCGGAGGCGCGGAGCAGCACCCAACTACCATCGGTGAGGTAGAATTTCACCCCATCTTTACGACCGACTTCTTTAACGTCAATTCCGGCGATATTCGTCGGTGGTTTTTCGCTATAAGTCTTCATCACCGCTTCTTTGTGAGCATTGTCTAGATGTAGATCCAGACGACGGTTGTAGAGGGGGCCATCGGCTTCAGCGATGACTTCTGCTACCATTTGGCTCAAGGGTTTACCTTCATACGCGATCGCTTCGGCAATCAGCATATCTGCCAAGATGCCATCTTTTTCGGGTATATGTCCGAGGATGCTCAAGCCACCGGATTCTTCACCACCGATGAGGACAGGGATTTCCCGCATCTGTTCGCCGATATATTTGAACCCGACGGCAGTTTCCACCAAGGGGATATTATGCTTGGCGGCAAAGTTGTCTAGGAGGTGGGTAGTTGCCACCGTACGGACGATCGCGCCTGTTTTACCTTTGTTTTTGAGTAAATGCTTGGCAAGCACCAGGAGGACGGTATTTGGGGGCAATACGTTACCCAATTCATCGACGATCCCAAATCTGTCAGCATCGCCATCGGTAGCTACGCCGAGATCGGCTTTATCTTTTTGCACGGCGGCAATCAGTTCGCCCAATAATTCGGCTTTGGGTTCTGGCATTCCGCCACCAAATAGCACATCGCGCTGCATGTGGAAAGTTTCGATCTCACAACCACAATGGAGCAAGACTTTATCCAGATATCCCCGCGAGGTGGAATACATGGCATCATACTTGACCTTGAGCTTGGCAGAACGAATCCGCTCGACATCTAATAATGTATAAATAAATTTGAAATATTCAGGCTGTGGATCGAAAGTGCTAATCTGTTCTGGATGCTTATTTTCAGGTGCTGCATCGCTGGCACTCTCAATATTGGCGACGATCGTATCGGTAATTGCGGGAGTTGCTGGCCCTGCATAATCAGGGATATACTTAATCCCACAATAAGCGGCGGGATTGTGACTGGCGGTAAACATCAGCGCACCCGCTGAGTTTAATAACCTAGCATTGAAAGCAATTACTGGAGTCGGACAATCTCGATCGACTATTTTCACCGTCCAACCTAAATCCGCCAACACTTCGGCAGCAGTATGGGCGAATTTATCTGCCAAAAATCTCGGATCGTAAGCGACTAACACGGGACGATCCTGACTATAAGCCGTGCTGAGGTATGCGGCGATCGCGCGTGTTACCTTACATACATTAGCAAAGGTAAAATCATCGGCAATTATTCCCCGCCATCCGTCAGTTCCAAACTTGATTTGATGCGTACTGCTACTACCTGCGCTCATCGTTAGATTTCCCTACTCACTCGCTGATATTTCTGTCCTAACACTATCATAAGCTGGGATCTCGAATCGTTGCGTAGTTATCAAAGTGAGGTCGATCGAGCAGATGTATTACGCGTCGCCTTACACAATCAACCTGTAGGGGTGCCCCTTGCTTGCACTGAGCGAAGTCGAAGTGTGGGTACCCTCATCGATGCGGGGTAAGCATGAGGCATTACCCCTACAGATATTATCGATTACATTATTTCTTTTTCTTGATGGGTGATGGAGAAGTGCCTATCTTTGACTTGATTGAATTTCGCGGGAAGGACAGCTATACTGCGCTATGACTGGTGTTACCCCCGAAATCAAAATACTGGAGGCTAGTAATGAACTAGCTATACTGTTGGTGAATGCAGACATAGTGGAAATCTGGGTATGTTTTTACTCCACACAGATTAAATCGATTGCACTCTCGTGTCAAGCAATCCATTTTGCCCTTGAGTCCCGACCCTTGCCTCAGTTTGGGAGCTACAGTGTGTACACAAGTTGTTTGAGTTGCTGCGTAGTCCTTTACCCCACCCCAGCCCTCCCTTATAAAGGGGAGGGAGCTGGAAGAGCCTCCCCTTTATAAGGGGGGGTTGGGGGGGTAAATCAACCTCAAACGAAGCTAGTCTCTACTTGTATATACACCGTAGCTTTATAAGGGGGGTTAGGGGATGAGGGCGACCCCTGTTGCGACAACCCGAACAAACTGATACAGTCAGGGTATTTCCATGACCAAAATGTTGGCTGACAACAGCGGCTTGTCGATCGAGCATAAAATCGTCAAGCTAAAAGCGTTAAGATCGATTATCCGTAGGATAGGCTTCGCCAACGAATGATCTAGAGCGCAAGACTGTGAGTGCCTGTCAACTTAATTTAATGTGGCAATCCCCGTGAACCAAACTCAAACCCCGAACATATCAACGCTCAAAGCCGAAGTCGCTCGGTTTCGTGAAGAACTCAATACCCGCGACAAACTCGTCCAGCAACTATCCCAAGAACTATTTCGGCTAGTTAAATCTAACACTGCATACGCACCTAGACCAGAGGTGGCTGGAGATTATCGTGCTGAAGTGAGATTGCTGCGCGAACAACTTCAGGGAGTCGAACAGCAAGTTCATTTGCACCAAGAACAACTCCAACGTCGGGATGTGGAGATCCAGCAACTGCGTCAAACCATCCGCGAACTTACAGAGCGCGGGCAAATGTTGGAGCAGGTAATTCGGGAACTACCTAAGGTTTATACCCGCAAATTTGCCGAGCGGTTGGCACCGATTAAGAACAAAATTATGTCATTGCAGAGCGAAAATCGCCAGCTTCAAGCTGACTTGGTAGCTGTGACGGACAGGCTAGCCACTAGAGGTATCGAGGTGCAACAGCAAGCACCGGAACTCAAATTAGATCTACCAAAGATCGTTCAGCAGCAGTCTCCCCAGCCATTGACTGTCCTCAGTCATGTCTAAAATAGTGGTGATTCTGGACGATACGTCAGATAGTCAAAGGTTAGGTGTGGCAATGTTACGATCGATCGGCGAGATCGTGGAGTCAGTTCAATTCGTGACTGTGGCTGAATTACCAGCAGTTGCCAATCCCAAGGCGATTTATTGTCCGATGACACTGGCTGTACCTTCGACGTTCGAGTTCTGGGGACGATCGATCGGTCAAACTTGCCAAGATATCGATCGGCTACGTGATCTAGCCGCCACGACAACAGGGGTAAAAGTAGGCGATGGTGGTAATTTGTGGTTGCCGCTGATTTGGACGGCTAAAGACCCAATTTATGGGGAAGTTATCGGTGAGAGTGAGGGCAATTATCAGCAGCCAATTCACCTCGAAGATATCGACCGACAATCACTAGATCGGTTTGGGTTTCAATTACTTACCCAACTTACCGCACCACCAGCAACTTATCTATTGCAATTTAGCAAGGCTGAGACGGGGATAATATTCGATCGATTATTCCCGTTTCCAGCTATCCCCGCACTAGCGAGTATTGGGGTGCAGCAGCCAGATTTATTCGATTGTCATTGGCGGTGTATTACGGGGCAATCGATCGACAATGTGGATATAAAATAGGGCGTTCTACACTAAAGTTAAAGCTGGAGATTGAGTTAACTGAATTTCACTAATTAGATTAGCACCAGATGACTCGATCGCTCGAATGTTTTGGAGGTCTAATTTAATTATGCCATCTAATTTAGGTAATAGTGCTTGCCATTGAATCGGTGCTAATTCACCCGTGAAAGCTATCTCGAACTGTTCGGTAATATCAATATCGGCACTCATCATTATATTCATCGCTACTGTAGATACGAGCATATTCGCAGCTTCTGGATCGACACCATTACTAGTATCAATTAATAAAGTCAATTGCCCTGAATCAGAATCTTGTGCTAATCGCTCAAAAATCTGACTCAATTCCTCTCCTAGTTCTTCTTCATCTGCCGACCAATCTGGAAAAACTATGAGATTTTTTGAATTTAGTTGTAGATGTGATAGGGTTCGATCGAGTAAAACTGACTGAACAATTCCAGCCATTTTACCCCATGAGAATTTTTGAGATTGGATTAGTCCTTGAGCAATTAAAGGATCGCGGATTTCGGGTTGTTGAACGTTGGTTAAAGCTTGAGTCATTTCCTCAATGCTAGTATCATCAATATAGATTGCACAGGTTCCTGCGACTTCAGGAATCGAAGCATTGTGACAGGTAATCACCGGACAACCGGAAGCTAAAGCTTCGACGATAGGTAATCCAAAGCCTTCATATTTAGAGGGATAGATCAGAGCAATTGCACCTGCATATGCTAGATTGAGACTGCGATCGTCTAATTGAAGACAATGGACTTGACTACCTGGGGCATAGGTAGAATATTCCTCAGCATCGATGCCAGCAGCTCCAGTACAAACAATATCAAAATCGCTACTATTTGCTAATTGAGCAAATCCTTGCCAAAACAGAATAGTATTTTTATAACCACCACCAGCACCTACTAATAAAAAGTAAGGCTTGGTAATCCCTAGCGAAGTGCTCCATTTTTCAATGTCAGATGGTTGAGCAGGTTTAAATACTGGTTGAACGCCACAAAGAGCAGGGGTAACAGTTGCAGGATCTATCTCTGGATAATATTCGAGCAGATCTTTAGCCGTATACTCGGAAATAGTCAAAAATGCGGAAGCATGAGCGATACCTCGCTGCTTTTCCTGCCACATTGGTTGGTTGAGATCGGCACCGACAACTTCAGGAATCATGTCATATCCCATAAATACGGAAGGAGTCTCTAGTGGCGTAGTGTAATAGGTGGAGATAAATAATTCTGCTCCTAGTTCATCACATACTTGCTGCAACATCGCTCGATCGGCATCGGTGTTATTATAATCATAAGCCGGAATCTGGTAGTAACTAATCCCTTCAATTTTGGGTGCTGAACCTACTCGGTCGAGTACGACTAGATGATTGCCAAATTCAGTATTTGCCCACTCTTCTAAGAGCGATTTCCAGACACGAGCAATACCAGTACGATAGAGTTGAAAGAAGACACCATCGATCGCAATTTTAGGCTGAATGTACAAGTTATATAGTCGTAGATTGGGAGATTCATAAATTTGAAGCTGAGAATAATGTGGTAAAACTGATAATGCTAATTTAGCAGCATCTGCTACATTAAAGATGCCGACTTGAGCGCAGTTAATTCTAAGATGATTAGGTGTTCCGTTGTTGTCAATAGTTATTCCTTGAAAAGATTGACCGCCTTGAATAGCTACTTTTGCCGGAATTATCGGTCTATTTAGATTGTACTTATCTATTAGAGCTTCAACATAATCTTTAATTTCTTCATATATACTTGTATCTCGATTAATACTTGAAATTACCGAACGAAGATAAGCTTCTATGTCTAGATTCAAATCAAAATCCTTAGGGAAAAATATTTCTTTTGCTTTTAATTTAACATCTGCTACTGCTGTTTCAGGGGTTACAGGAATTTTCAGGGATTTATCTGGTAATATATTTTTATGATAGCGATTACCAATATCTCGGTCTTGATTGGGTCTCGGTAAGTTTAAATCTTTATTATTTAAGCCAGGATATAATTGAGCTGCTCCATTGCTATATCCAGACGTACCAGTAATTGATAATGCACGGTAGGAGTAAAGATACCGATCGGTAAAATAAGCATTAGTTATCCCTGAAAATGAATCAGGACAATGAGTATCAAAATATCGCCCATGAATTGATATAACTCGATCGATAATATCTCGATGGACAAATGAATTATATGCCATCGGTAACTGTTCGTAACTAAACTTACCCTGATAAAACTCTTGAAGTGTATTCCGAGAATTTTTAATTTCAGCAAACTGTTGTAGATTAACACCAAGATGATTCTGTAGCCAAGGGACAATACTGCTATCCCAGGCATAAAAAAATCTTAACCAAGATATTATTTTGAAATTATGCTTATCAATTAATTCATTAGCTACTTCTAAAGCATCTGGCATAAGGGCATCATCATCACCTAGAATAAATATAAACTCGCCACTAGACCTCGATAGCCCAGCCTCCCAGTTATCAGCCATAGATAAACTGCTCACTGAACGTTGATACTTAATTCGATCGTCTTTAAAGGATTGCACGACTAATTCTGTTGTTTCAGCACTACAGTTGTCAGCAATAATTATTTCAAAATTGCCAGAGGTTTGGCTGAGGACACTATCAATTGTGGACTTGAGCGTGTCAGGTCTTTCTCTGGTAGGAATAATAATAGAGAATAGTCTATTGTTCATAAGCTTTATAACAGATACGGTAAATTTAGTATTCCCTAAAATACTCTCAACTCTCCTGTTTCCAAAAATTTACTGTGTTCTCAATTCCTTTTATTAAACTAAACTTGGGTTCCCAATTCAATCCAATCTGTAGTCGGTTGCAGTTTGCTACTACCAGATTAGCTGCTTGAGTCTGGAGCGGTATCATTCCAAATCTAACTAGATTGGGTCGGTCTAAATAAGTAGCAATCTGCTCTACTAATTGTCTAATTGAAATGGGAGTGCCTGAACCAATGTTAACTGCTCCATTTAGCTCACTTTCTAAAATAGTAACAAGTGCATTTGCTACATCATTGACATATAAATAATCCCGAATCTGATAACCAGATGAACACTCTGCTACTCTATCTGCCAATAAAGATCTAATTACAGATGAAACTAATCGATTAGGATATTCGTACTGCCCATACAACCAAAAAACTCTCCCCCAAGCACTACTAATACCAGTAATACTACTAAAAGAACTTAACATTTGAGATAGCGAATATTTGCAAACACTATATGGATTACTCGGAGCTATAGGTGTTAATTCTTCATCACAATATCCATATTGCCAGTCATATTCGGCACAAGTTCCCGTCATTAATACTCTTTCTCCTCCACCGTCAGTAAACATTTGTAGCAACTCTAAGCTAGCTTGTACCCAGCGAAAATTTTCTAAGGCTGTTATGTAGCTACCAGGAACTGCATACCAAGCTAAATGTAATAAGTGTGACGGTTTAATTTGGGTGATTAAATTGCCAACAAGATCTGAATCAAACAGATTGACCGAATGCCAAAATAGATTAGGATGTGCGATCTCTAATAGAGGTTTACGGGCGATCGCATGTACCTGATAGTCATAATCTATTAATAACGGTAAGCAATGACGACCAATAAATCCCGATCCACCAGTAATTATAACTTTTTTTATCATTCTATGAAGTATATAAATACTCGGCTGTATATATTTCTTATATTTCCCTAATTTAGCTTTAAAAGAGACATTATAATTATGTAAAATTCTTCAGGATTGATATTCCTTTTGCCTAAGCTTGAAAATATATTTAAAATGTTAGTATTCTGTTAATAATGGGTAAATTAGAAGTAGAACCAATAATAGCTATCTTTAATGTGACAAATTCAACTATTGAAACTACCGATATTCTAATCACTCAAGCATTAGCATTTCATAATCAAGGCCAACTATCTAAAGCTGAAGACATCTATCAAAAAATCCTGAGTATAGACGCTAACAATACTAAAGCACTTAACTTAATAGGATATCTTTATTACCAAGTTGGTAACTATGAATTAGCGATCGAACTTATCGGACAAGCTATTTTTATCGAGCCAGAACAAGCAGATCTTTACAAAACTGCTGGACGGATATATTTTGCCGCTAGAGATTTTAAAAATGCGGTGGATGCCTTTAGACAAGCGATTGATTTGGGAGATGGAGCGGCTGAAAACTATGATGCTCTAATTAGTTCATTAGAGGCAATGGATCACCATCAAGAAGCGGCAAAAATTATCTTAGAAAAAGAGCAAATACATAAATTCAGTTTACCTTTTACTAGAAATTTTCCTAACTATACTAAATACACCGTTGGCAAATATACTTATGGTGCCCCGCTCGTGAAAGATTGGCATCAGGGTTCGACTTTGAAGATTGGTGACTTTAGTTCGATCGCTGAAAACGTGACCATTTTATTAGGTGGTAATCATCCAACAGATTGGATATCATCTTTTCCATTTGGAATAGTTTTTGATGAATTCAAAGAACAACATTATAATTATCCAAAATTGAGTAAAGGTAGCGTAATTATTGGTAATGATGTATGGATCGGACTCAATACGACAATTTTATCAGGAGTTACGATCGGTGATGGTGCGGTTGTTGCTGCTGGCAGTATTGTTACAAAAAATGTAGATCCTTATGCGATCGTTGGCGGGAATCCAGCAAAGATAATTAAAAAAAGATTTAGTGATGAATCCATATCTAAATTGTTAGTCATACAATGGTGGAACTGGGAGATAGATAAAATCAAAGATAATTTAGATTTAATATTATCAGATAATATCGATTTATTTATCGAGCGACATCTTCCGGTAGTCTAAGTAAAATGGAAATCTGGATAGTCTCGATCGCGTTGATTAATAACACTGACAGCCAAGGGCATTTTAATCCCAAAAGCGGGATCGTCCCATCTGATACCTCTAGCCGCATCTGTATTGTAGACACCAGCCATTTGGTAGAATACTTCCGTATCATCTACTAAGGTTTGTAAGCCATGAGCGCAGCCTGGAGGGATGTAAAACATCTGATGATTATCAGCAGTTAATTCCGTCGCTACCCACTGTTTAAAGGTGGGAGATGTGGGGCGTAAATCGAGAACGACATCATAGATAGCACCCCTGGTACAGCGAACTAATTTAGTTTCGGTGTCAGGATCTACTTGATAGTGCATCCCCCTTATTGTTCCCCGTTTAGTAGTAAAGGAAACATTGCATTGCACAAAATTAGTATTTAAGCCCTGTTGCTGAAATTCATCAGCACAAAAGCTCCGAGCGAAGAAGCCGCGCTCGTCAGTAATCGGATCTATTTCAATTAAATATGCACCAAGGATTTTGGTTGGGGTGAATTTCATGTAACCAAACTCTCAGAAAGATAGGATAATAGACATGAGAACTGTCTGAAAAATCATTGCGATGCAAGTCTCCCTAACACTCTACGCAGACCAACTACTTCAACGAATGATGTTATTGGGCTATAGCGATCCTGTTCAGGCGATCGAGGTTGCCCTAGCGCGGATGGTACAATCCGAAATTGATAGTGACGATTCGCCACAAATGATTGAATGGATGCGTCAAGAAGTGGCTATCGGAGCATCACAAGCAGAAAAAGGTGAATTTTCTACCTTGAGCTTGGACGAAATCAAAGCTCAGGTGCTGTAATAGCACCAACAAAATCTTTCCTAACATCTTGATAATGGCACGATATCTGCTAACCCAACGCGCCGAGCAAGATTATCGCGAAATTCTTGCCTTTACCCTGAATGAGTGGGGGATGGAGCAATTTACAGCTTATGCAACTTTACTCGATAACGCTTTTGAGCGACTTGTTGCGATGCCGCGCTTTGGTATTCGGCGCGATGACATTCACGAGGGATATTATTGTTATCGTGTTGAGAAACATTATATTTTCTACCGAATAAATGATGACCGAATTGAGGTTGTCAGAATCTTGCACACTAAACGCAAGATGACACGAGATTTGTTCTCAAATGACCTCTAGTTGAGGAATTGGCACGACAAATTTACCGCCCCACTCTCGAATATGTGCCATTTGCTCGACGATCTCCGATCGCAGATTCCAGGGTAAAATCAGGACATAATCTGGTTCAGTCTCGGTAATTCGATCGGGACTATGAATCGGAATATGAGTTCCAGGTAAAAATAATCCCTGCTTGTATGGACTTCGATCGACTGTATAATCAATAAAGTCTGTCCGAATTCCACAGTAATTTAATAATGTATTTCCTTTAGCAGGTGCGCCGTACCCGACAACAGATTTACCTTCGGTTTTAGCTTGAATCAGAAAGGTAAGTAGTTGACGTTTGATACTTTCGACTTGAGTGGTGAAGTCTAAATAGGTGTCGATTCGATCGAGTCTAAACCTTACCTCTTGAGATTTTAACTCAGCCACACGATCGCTAACTTCTAACCGAGCGTTTTCGCTATGTCTACCATAGATTCTGAGAGAGCCGCCATGAGTAGGCAATTCCTCGACATCGAATAAAGTTAAACCATGAGCGGCGAATACTCGTTCGACTGTCAGGAAAGAGAAGTAGGAAAAATGTTCGTGATAGATAGTATCAAATTGATTTTGAGTAATTAGTTGGAGCAAATGTGGGAACTCGATTGTAATAATTCCCTCTGGCTTGAGTAGCAGTTTCATCCCTGCAACAAAATCATTGAGATCTGGTACGTGAGCTAGGACATTATTACCTAATAATAAATCTGCTTGTTTACCTAGCGCGACTAGTTCTGTTGCTGTCTGTACTCCAAAGAATTTAGTCAGCGTGGGAATTCCCTTGGCTTCAGCAACTGCGGCGACATTAGTTGCTGGTTCGATGCCTAATACTGGAATATTTTGATTTTGAAAGTACTGTAATAAGTACCCATCATTACTAGCGATTTCGATAACTTGGCTAGAGCGATCGAATCCAAACCTTTCGACCATTAAATTAGTATAATATTCGCAATGCTTGAGCCAGCTTTCGGAATAGGAAGAAAAGTAAGCATAATTACCATCACCAAAGATATGCTCTCGTGATTCGACTTCAGGTAACTGAACTAGGAAACAGCGATCGCACACATGAGGATGGAGTGGATAGAATTTTTCAGATTTATCGAGTTGTTCGCTTTTTAAAAAATCATTGGAAATTGGAGAACCGCCTAAATTGACAAATGTATGTTGAAGAGGGTGTTGACAAAAACGGCAGTTGTGATGAGTCATATTTAGAGGGTGGAGGGTCTACGGTGTATACACAAGTCTATGGTGGTGATGCGTAGTCCTTTACCCCACCCCAGCCCTCCCCTTATAAAGGGGAGGGGGCAAGAGCCTCCCCTTTATAAGGGGGGTTGGGGGGTAAATCAACTTCAAACGAAGGGGGGATTTAGACACCACTCTAATGAATTAAATCCTAATATTTTGCTAGTTATTGACGATTTGTTGAATGGCTAAGTTAGATAATGGTATGGTTTCAAGATCGGAATATTCTAAGTGAGAACCAGATCGCTTTTGGAGTGTCTGCTGTTGCGAATCGAGGAAATTTTCATACCAGGCGATCGTTTGTTCTAAGCCGCGATCGAGTGTAAATTTAGGTGTCCAACCTAATATATTTTTCGCCTTAGTTGCATCGAGAAATTGATGTTGGATCTCATTGCTGGCTTGATTTTGAACGATCGGTTTTAACTCTGCACCCATCATCTCGACGATCTGAGTCACCAAATCCAGAACAGTAACTTGCGTTTCATTAGAAAAATTAAAAGCTTGCCCATACAAACTCGAATTGGTTGCTAGTTGTTCGGCGAGTAAAGTATATGCAGCCGCACCATCTTCGACATAGATATAGTCGCGGACATAACTACCATCAGAGCGAATGATTGGAGCTTCTCCTTGCAGGATCGATCGAATGGTGCCAGGAATAATTCGATTCCAATTTAAGTCGCCGCCGCCATAGAAGTTGCCGCAGCGGGTAATGGCGACAGGTAATTTATAGGTGTGTCCGTAAGTTTGGGCGATCAGATCCGCACAGGATTTACTGACATCGTAGGGGTGTAAACCTTGGAGTGGGGTAGTTTCTAGATAGGGAAGGGTATCGCAGTTGCCGTAAGCCTTATCCGATGAAGCCATCACGATTTGTTTAACAGTGGGGCTATGCCGACAGGCTTCGAGCAGTTGCCACGTACCAGCGATATTCGTCTCAAAAGTCGAAATTGGGTTCCGATTGGCAATACCCACGATTGTTTGGGCTGCTAGGTGCATCACAGTATCGATTTCATACTCGCCTAATACTCGATCGAGGAAGACTCGATCGCACACATCGCCCCGAACGACTTTAACTCGATCGATCGATCCAGAGCGAATCAATTCCGATTGAGGTACGGTATCGCGAATGACACAGACGACATCTGCACCTAGATTTAACAACCGTTTCACCAACCAACTACCGAGCAACCCTGTCGCTCCAGTTACTAGTGTCGGTCGATTGTCCCAAAAACTACTACCTAGACTCATAGCCAATATATCCCCATACAACACCAACTCACTAGCCTAGTGTTCCCAAACTTGCCAGGGAGGATTACCACTTTGCCAGTAATTTTCCAAGTTATATTTATCGCGGAGGGTGTCCATACATTGCCAGAAATCATAATGACGATAAGCCGCTAACTGTCCATCAATAGCTAATCGTTCTAATAACTCTACTTCCAACCCCGCACTATCATTGGTTAAGTATTTAAAAACCTGGGGTTCCATCACTAGGAATCCACCATTAATCCAGCCCTCTCCCGCTTGAGGTTTTTCGGTGAAGTTAGCGACTAAATCTCCTTCAATTACTAATCCGCCAAATCTTGCTGGTGGACGTACCGCACTAACTGTTACCCATTTACCGTGAGATTTGTGAAACTCCAGCAACTTTTGAAGATCGATATTGCTCACGCCATCCCCATAGGTAATCATGAATGTCTCATCGCCAAGATAGGATTCTAGGCGTTTGAGTCGTCCCCCAGTATTGGTTTGGACTCCAGTGTCTAACAAATGGAGTTTCCAGTTTTCACATTCTTTGATTTGGGGCTGCACCGCACCAGTGGCTAGATCTAGAGTCATACTCCCATTGAGGGTGTAGTAATCCATAAAATAGCGTTTGATATATTCGCCCTTGTATCCCAGTGCCACTAAAAACTCTTGGAATCCGTAGTGGGCATAGTGTTTCATGATATGCCAGAGGATCGGACGACCGCCAATTTCCACCATTGGTTTGGGGCGAATTTCAGTTTCTTCAGTCAGCCGCGTGCCTAAACCACCTGCTAAGAGAACGACTTTCATAGAACGAGTTGATGGGTAATGAGTAAAACCCTTCACCTGCAACTACTTGGACGGTTGAGTAGGTTGCGTTGGCTCAGTTGGTTTTAGAGTACCCACTTTTTTAGGTTCAGCTATCTGTTTATTTATAGCAGCGAGAAATTCTTGGTACTGCTTGTTGGTGGGATTGAGTTTGACGAGTTGTTCGAGGGCGGCTTTGGTACCAGGTACGTCGCCGCGCTGCATCCGAATCTCGACTAATCCTCGTAGAGCGGTTTGATTATTGGGTTCGCGTTTTAAAACTGTGGCAAAACCTTTCTCTTCGGCTTGAAGTTGGGCATTCTGAGATTGGGCGGCATTTTCACTGGGGACGGGTTTGTCGAGCGATCCACTAATCATATTCGTGAGTCCCAATAGGCTCGAACCCAAAAAGGCAATCCCAGAGCCAATGATAAAGACTTTTGTCCAGATACTTTTTTTGCTGTTTTCCATAATTTCTTTTGTACTCCTGGCAATTTAGATCTGCGATGATGTCTCGATTGCCGAAGGCGACCAAGGGTCATCGTAGATCGAGCTATTTCTTTAAGTTACCAATTTTCGGCTATTAACTATCATTTTGAATCAAAGTTAGCTAATCTATGTCAGTATCTATACCAATTTCAGTTTGGGAAAAATTTAGGACGAAACTAGCTCAAGTATCGCCGACACTGTTTTTACAAGTCGGATGTATTTTGGGAGCATTTACAGTCGTTGTCTATCTCCAAACTCCTCAATTAGCATCACTCAAGCAGCGTAAAAGTCTGACTAAGGCTGTGCTTGGGCAACAAGAAGCTCAACTAAAAGCTCAACTTTCGATCGCTAAAACATTACCGACGTTTGGATTTGATAATCTGGTAGCCGATTGGCACTTTATCGATTTTATCCAGTACTTCGGGGATACTGAAGTCCGTGCCAAAGCTGGGTATGGAGCGTCAATGGAATATTTTGAAGCGATGCTCGATCGCGATCCCCGCTTCCTCTATGCTTATTTTTACCTGTCGAGTACTGGCTCTCTATACGCCGGACAACCAGAAAAATCGGTTAGTCTGATGAATAGCGGCTTGAAATCCCTATCGCCAAAAGTTCCCGATCGCGGTTACTATATTTGGAGGCTCAAGGCTGTAGATGAGTTACTATTTCTGGGAAAAATACCAGATGCCCGCAATTCAATGCTCACTGCGGCGAACTGGGCGCGGCAATCTTCAACCACCGAGGGTCAAAATGTTGCCCGACTTTCCCAAGGTACTGCTGCATATCTAGCTCGCAACCCCAATAGTAAACAGGCTCAATTCGATGCTTGGAATATGGTTCTGGGTGCGGCTGTAGATGATTTTGTCATCAAACGGGCGATCGTCGGCATTCGATCTACTGGTGGTAAAGTGACTATTAGTCCCTCTGGCGAATTTAAGGTGGAAGCTCCAGCTAAAGATTAGGTCAGTTGACAGTTGACAGTTGACAGTTGACAGTTAAATTTCTCGGCGGTGCTGGATTGCTGTACGATCGTAGATTTTTAAAACCAATCTAGCTCCCAGTCCCCCAGT
>ENA-OFCE01001136-OFCE01001136.1-metagenomes-genome-assembly--contig:-NODE-1136-length-14445-cov-2.652050_pt1 | contig 14445 bp, 13 predicted proteins | sample MGYA00153388_OFCE01 | MGnify analysis MGYA00153388
CTGAACCTGATCGGCTGGCCCGAAGCCCAGCGGCGCGAGTTCTTCGGCCTGCTGATGCCTGCACACGCCGACGCGCTGAAGGCCACTGGCAGCAGCCAGCTCGACAACAACCTGCTGGCGCGCCAGCTCGACAGCGTGCTTGAACGCCCGCTGCCGTCGCGCGCCGAGCTGAACGCCTCGCCGCCTGCGCCCGCCACGCCCGAGGCCGAGCCGGCAGAGTTCAGCGCTGAAGAAGCCCGCCGCGTGGGCCTGCTTGACGACGCCGCGGTAGCCTGGAACCAAAGCGTCGATGCAGACACCGAGCCGGCCGAGATTGCTGCCGACAACCGGGTGGCCCTGCCGGGCATGCCGGCGTTGACGGAACCCGCCGAACCCAGCCAGGGCCGGGCACTGGCCGAACAGGTGCAGGTGGGCTTTGCCTACCGGATGCAGTTGCAAGGCCAGTGGCAGAAGGTGCGGCTCTCGCATGTCAGCGCCGCGCGCAGTTTTTATGTCTTCACCCATGGCGAGCGACACCAGCAGACGATTTCGATGACGCTGCGCATGTTGGTGCGCTTGTGCGAGGCCGGTCGGCTGCGCGCTTTTGAAACCGCCTACCTGGTTGAACGCGCCACAGCGCGTGCGCGGCGCCAGTTGGCCGCCGTGGGCGCAGGCGCTTAGGTTACGGCAGCCAAGCGGCGCGCCATGCGCAGCGCCGACACCAGGCTGGCCGGGTTGGCCCGGCCCTGGCCGGCGATGTCGAACGCTGTGCCGTGATCGGGGCTGGTGCGCACAAAGGGCAAGCCCAAGGTCACGTTGACACCTTGTTCGACACCCAGGTACTTCACCGGAATCAGACCGTGGTCGTGGGTCATGGCCACCACCAGGTCGAACTCGCCCGGGTGACCTGGCGCGTGGCGGGCCCGCATGAACACGGTGTCGGGCGCAAAGGGGCCGCTGGCATGGATGCCTTCGGCCACCGCCGCCGCAATGGCCGGCGCGATGACGCGCCCTTCCTCATCACCAAACAGCCCGCCTTCGCCCGCGTGCGGATTCAGCCCGGCCACGGCGATTCGCGGCTGGGGTTGCCCCCAGGCGGCCGCAGCGCGGTGGGCAATGCGAAGGGTTTGAAGCACAGCATCGAAGGTGACGGCGTCCACCGCCCGGCGCAGCGACAGGTGGATCGTGACCAACACCACGCGCAACTCGTCGTTGGCCAGCATCATGCGCACGGCGGGCGCCGGATGGCCCGCGCCGTGCGCAGCAGCCAGAGCTTGAAGCATTTCAGTGTGGCCCGGGTAGGGCACGCCGGCGGCGGCGAAGGCTTCCTTGTGGATGGGCGCGGTGACGATGCCACTGCCCGCGCCGCCCAGCACCAGCGCCACGGCATGTTCAATGCACCGCGCCGCCGCCGCGCCATGGCGGGCGTGCAACAAGCCCGGCGGCAACCCGGCCAGCTCGGCGGGCAGACCCGGGGGCTGCAGCACCGGCAGGCAGCCAGGTGGCACCAGCGACAGATCGTCGGGCGAGTCGATCACGGCCGTCATCGCCGCACCGGCACGGCGCATGACCCGGGCGTCGCCAACGACCACGGCGTCAGCGAGCTCACCCAGCGCAAAGGCCTTGGCGATGATCTCCGGCCCGATGCCGGCCGCGTCACCCATGGTCACCAGCAACGGTCTCACAGGGGGACCTTCGCGCGCCGCTCGGCGAAACTCACCCTTGGGGCGGCCCGGCGGCATCATGCCGGGTTGTCCACGTCGATGAACTGGTGTTCCAGGCGACACAGCGCTGCCAGGTGCGCGGCCACAGCCGGTGCGCCGAAACGTTCGCTGGCATGGTGGCCACAGGCGATGAAAGCCACCCCGGTTTCGCGCGCGAGGTGGGCTTGAGGCTCGGAAATTTCGCCGGTGACGAAGATATCGGCGCCAGCCTGGATCGCGTCTTCGAAAAAGCCCTGTGCGCCACCGCTGCACCAGGCCACGCGGCGCAGCGGTCGGCCGTCGCCGGGCACGAACACCGGTGCGCGATCCAGCGCGGCCTGCACGCCGGCCAGCAGTGCCGGGGCATCGGCCCAGGGCCGAGCCTGGCCGATGAAACCCAGCGCCTGGTCACCAAATCGACCATCGGCCTGCAAGTTCAAGCGCAGACCCAACTGCGCGTTGTTGCCGAATTCCGCATGCGCATCCAGCGGCAGGTGGTACGCAAACAGGTTGATGTCATGCTCGATCAAACGCGCCACGCGCTGCCGCAACCAACCGGTCAACCGCCCGTCCTGGCCACGCCAGAACAGGCCGTGGTGTACCAGCAGCGTGTCGGCGCCGACGGCGATGGCCGCGTCGATGAAGGCCAGGCTGGCGGTCACGCCAGACACGACGCGGCGCACCTCGCGCCGGCCCTCGACCTGCAGACCGTTCGGCCCATAATCCTTAAATGTTTCCGGGCGCAGCAACTGCTGCAACTGAAATTCGACTTCACTTCGATCGGCCATGGCGCCGATTCTGCCGAACATGTGGCGCAGTACCTGGCTCGTTTTTTCCCAGGCCGTGACGGTGGCCGTGGCAGCGCTTTTCGTGCTGCTTACGCTGAAGCCGGGCTGGTTGCCCGATTGGGCAGGCGCCACGCGCACCAGCGGCGTGCTGCCAGCGGCCACGGTGCTGCAAGCTGCGGCGGTGGGCGCCAGTGCGCCAGCCAGCGGGTATGCTCTGGCGGCTCTGCGCGCGGCGCCGTCGGTGGTCAGCGTCACGGCCACGCGCATGGCGCGCAACCCGCACGCCGACGACCCGCGATTTCGTTTTTTCTTTGGCGACCGCGGCGGTTCGCAAGCGCAGGTGGGCCTGGGTTCGGGTGTGATTGTCTCGCCCGAAGGCTACCTGCTGACCAACCACCACGTGGTGGAAAACGCCAGCGACATTGAGGTGCAACTTGCCGACGGCCGGCAAACGCGCGCGCGGGTGGTCGGCAGCGACAGCGAGACCGACATCGCCGTGCTGAAGATCGACCTGGACAGGCTGCCTGCCATCACGCTGGGCAACGTGCGCGCGCTGCGCGTAGGCGACGCAGTGCTGGCCATCGGCAACCCCTTCAACGTGGGGCAAACAGTCACGGCCGGCATCGTCAGCGCACTGGACCGGACGCAGACCGGTTCGTCGCCGTTCCAGAACTTCATTCAGACCGACGCCGCCATCAACCCCGGCAACTCGGGCGGTGCGCTGGTCGACGACCAGGGCCATTTGGTTGGCATCAACACCGCCATTTTCTCGCGCAGCGGCGGCAACCTGGGTATTGGCTTCGCCGTGCCGGTGGACACCGCACGCCAGGTGATGGACGCGTTGCTGCGCGGCGGCAGCGTGCGACGCGGCTGGATCGGCGTGGAGCCGCGCGACCTGAACGCAGAACTGGCCGAAAGCCTGAACCTGCCCGTGAAGGCCGGCGTGTTGATCACGGGGGTGTTGCAGAACGGCCCTGCCGCGCGCGGTGGCCTGCGCCCCGGTGACGTGGTGGTGGCCATCGCCGGCAAGCCCGTGCAGAACACAAATGCCTTGTTCGCGGCGGTGGCGTCGCTGGCGCCTGACAGCACCACGGTCATCGGCGTGCAGCGCGGCGCAAATTTGCTGCAACTGCAGGTGCAGTTGGCCGAACGACCGACGACCCAGCGCGAGCAGTAGCGCGTTAGAAAAACTGCGGCAAGCGTTCCAGGATCAACACGGCAAAGAAGCCCAGCGCGGCCACCAGCGTCCACTTCACGATCAACAGCCCGCGCTGGCGCCACACCACCTGCCCGGTGCCGGCGTACATGGCCAGGCACAGCATGCCGGCCAACAGCAGCAGGCCGAAGACCAGTCGAAAGATCAACATGCCCGGAGCGTGTTCACCACGCTGGCGCCAACTCGGCGAATGCCGCTGGCGCGTCGGCATCGCGCTCAAAGCTGACGATCTCGAAAGCCGTCTCGTCGGCCAGCAGCCTGCGCAGCAGTTGATTGTTCAACGCGTGGCCGCTGCGAAAGGCCACGTAGCTGGCCAGCAGCGGTTTGCCGGCAATGTGCAGGTCGCCGATGGCGTCGAGGATTTTGTGCTTCACGAATTCATCGTCATAGCGCAGGCCTTCGCTGTTCAGCACGCGGTGGTCGTCGACCACAATGACGTTGTCCATGTTGCCGCCCAGGCCCAGGCCGCGGGCACGCATCATTTCCACGTCCTTGGTGAAACCAAAAGTTCGGGCGCGCGCAATGTCGCGCCTGTACTGACCGGCGCTGAAGTCGAATTCCACGCGCTGGCCCGTGGCGTCTACCGCGGGGTGATTGAACTCGATCTCGAAGCTGAGCTTGTAGCCATGAAACGGCTCCAGCCGCGCCCACTTCAACTGGGCGCCCTCGCCTTCGCGTATCTCCACGGCCTTCTTCACGCGGATGAAGCGCTTGGGGGCCTGCTGCAATTCAATGCCGGCGCTCTGCAGCAGGAACACGAAGCTGGCGGCCGAGCCGTCGAGGATGGGCACCTCTTCGGCGGTGATGTCGACGATCAGGTTGTCCAGACCCAGCCCGGCACAGGCCGACATCAGGTGCTCGATGGTCTGCACCTTGGGCGCACCGGGGTCGCCACCGGCACTGATGGTGCTGGCCATGCGCGTGTCGCTGACGGCGTGGGCGTTGACGGCAATTTCCACTGGCACCGGCAGGTCGGTGCGGCGAAAGACGATGCCCGTGTCGGGCGCGGCCGGACGCAATGTCAGTTCAACCCGATGCCCGCTGTGGACACCCACGCCCACCGCGCGTGTAAGGGACTTGATCGTTCTTTGCAACACCATGCAGGGATTGTCAGCCAAGCCTGCGCGAAGCGGCCTGCCTGCTCACCGAACGCCGGCCACCGCAGCACAATGCCCGGTTGCGACATACGCTTGTGGCCTAATACCGGGTTTTGCCTCACGCACCGGAGCCGCCCATGGCCAGCAAGATCAGAACCGAAGCCGACGCCCGCGCCACCCCGCGTCCCGCCGCACCCGTTGGCGTCACGCTGACCACACACAAGGGCCAGAAGCGCAGCCTGGAGCGCGGTTCGCACACGCGCAGCAAGAAGAACCCCGGCAAGCGGCCAAAAAAGGGCGGCTGACCGCGCACCTGCAGCGCGCGCCCTGCAGGTGGCCGCACGGCACTTGGCACCGGTGCACCGATGCTTCGAATCACTGAACTGCGGCTGCCCCTGGATCATCCAGCGTCGGCGCTACAAGAAGCCATTCTGGCCCGCCTGGGCCTGCCCGACGACGGGCTGAAGTCGTTCAACGTCGTCCGCCGCGCCTGGGACGCGCGCAAGAAGTCAGCCGTGGTGCTGAGCTACACCGTGGATGTCGAGCCTGCCGACGAGTCCGCCGTGCTGGCCCGCCTGGCTGGCGACGTGCGGGTCCGGCTTGCGCCCGACACCACCTATCGTGCCGTCGGCATGGCCGCGCCGGCCTGGCGCACCAGCGGCGCCCATCGCCCGGTGGTGGTGGGCTTTGGGCCTTGTGGCCTGTTTGCGGCACTGATCCTGGCGCAGATGGGCCTGGCGCCCATCGTGCTGGAACGCGGCAAGGAAGTCCGCCAGCGCAGCAAAGACACCTGGGGCCTGTGGCGCCAGGGTGTGCTGGACCCGACCTCCAACGTGCAGTTTGGCGAAGGCGGCGCCGGCACCTTTTCAGATGGCAAGCTGTGGAGCCAGATCAGCGACCCGCGCCACCTGACTCGCAAGGTGCTGACGGAGTTCGTCAAGGCCGGCGCGCCGCAAGAGATTCTTTTCGTCGCCAAGCCGCACATCGGCACCTTCCGACTGGTCAGCATGATCGAGAAGATGCGCGCCGACATCGTGGCCCTGGGCGGCGAGGTGCGCTTTCAGCAGCAGGTGGTGGACCTGCTGATCGAAGGCGAACCCGTCAACGCGGCACGGCCACGCCGGATTCGCGGGCTGGTGCTGGCCAGTGGCGAACAACTGCGCACCGACCATGTGGTGCTGGCCCTGGGCCACAGTGCGCGCGACACCTTCGCCATGCTGCACCGGTGCGGCGTGAGCCTGCAGGCCAAGCCGTTTTCGATCGGCTTTCGCGTCGAGCACCCTCAAAGCGTGATCGACCGCGCGCGCTTCGGCGCCAACGCCGGCAACCCGATCCTGGGTGCTGCCGACTACAAGCTGGTGCACCACGCCAGCAACGGCCGCAGCGTGTACAGCTTTTGCATGTGCCCGGGCGGCACCGTGGTGGCGGCCACCTCGGAGGCTGGCCGGGTGGTGACCAACGGCATGAGCCAGTACTCGCGCAACGAGCGCAACGCCAATGCCGGCATCGTGGTCGGCATAGACCCTAGCACCGACTTTCCCGGCGGGCCATTGGCTGGCATGGCCTTGCAACGACAGCTGGAGTCCACCGCCTATGTGTTGGGCGGCAGCACCTACGAAGCACCCGGCCAGCTGGTGGGCGATTTCATTGCGGGCAAACCCTCGACCGCATTTGGCAGCGTATTGCCGTCTTACACGCCGGGCGTAAAGCTGGGCGACTTGCACAGCGCCCTGCCCGCGTACGCCATCCAAGCCATAAGCGAAGCCCTGCCCGCTTTCGGCAAGAAAATCAAAGGCTTCGACATGCACGACGCCGTGCTCACCGGCGTCGAAACCCGCACCTCTTCACCCGTCAAGATCACCCGCGGCGACGATTACCAAAGCCTGAACGTGCGCGGCCTGTACCCGGCAGGCGAAGGTGCCAGCTATGCCGGCGGCATTTTGTCGGCGGGGGTGGACGGGATTCGGGTGGGGGAGGCGGTGGCGCGGGCGATGATGAACCAAAACGCGCTATAGGGCATGGGTGCTGGCATTTAAGCCATGAATACCGCTTCTATCCAACATCAAGCCCTGCCACTACCTGCGTCTCAGCGTGCGGATTTGGCAGCGCGTGTACTGGCCAGCCTGAATGATCTGCCTGCCTCTGAAATAGACGGTTTGTGAGATCGGAAGAGCACACGTCTAAAGTCTGGTGCAGGTGATACCAGGCGATCAGGTAAAAGCCGAGGCATTGGCGTTTTGCCGCTGAGCTATTTTTTTCACCTCAGGCGCGGGTAGGGCATCTGGCACAAGTCGCGTTTCACGAAGAACGCAAAGTCGGGCTGGGTTTGCGTTACCTGCAAGCGTTTGACGATGCAATGGACACCATCTGTCGCCACCCCGAGCGGTTTCCGGTTGAATATGTGGCAAGCACAGCGGGCTTGTCAGACATCCACCGTCTTGCAATCAACGGCTTCCCTTACAACGTCCTGTATCGAGCCAAGCGCCAAACCGTTCAGGTGTTGGCCGTCGCTGAGCACAAGCGAGAACAAGCCTACTGGGTCAAGCGAATCTAGTTTTGACCCCCTGCGCAGATTGCAACCGCGCGCTGCAAGGCAAATGACGCGTAATTCAACGCCGCAGACCGCCCAAATCGAACCGATCTCGCGCCGCGAAGGGTTAGGCAGGGCTTGCTAGACGTGCGCAGCTTTCGCCCCAGGCTATCGAGATTGATGGGCAAAACAGCTAACTACCCATATAGATATTGCTCAAGCAGCTATATAAATGATAGCAATCATGCCCCAGCATTGTTCCTGAACTGCAAGGGGCTCAAGCCCACGCGGCGTTTGAATTCGCGGCTGAAGTGGGCCTGGTCGGCGTATCCGGCGGCATAACCCACTTCGGCCAGGCTCCATGCGGTGCGAGTTAAATGCCGGGCAGCTAACTGTGATCGGGCATTGGCCAGCACCGCGCTAAATCGCACCCCTTCATGCGCCAGGTGGCGCTGCAAGCTGCGTGCGCTGGTGCCCAGGGCATGGGCTGCCAGCGTCACATCCACGCCTTCGCAACGGGTGTGGGCAAGCCAGTTGCACAAGCGCTGATGCCAGTCTGGCAGCTCGCTAGCTTTTGCTTGCGCTTCAAACGCGTCCGCTCCCGGTTGCAGCTGCCAGGTCACCGCCCACTGCCGGGTGTGGCCGCTGGCAAACTGTGCGTTGACGTCTTCGAGCGATGGCGGCAAGGGCCACGCGCGCAAGCCCCCAGCCCATGTCGCGCCCACGTTCACACAGCCGACCCGCTGCAGCAAAGCCACCAGCACCCCCAACACCACCAGGTCTTCAGCCGCGCTCGGCGGGTCGCCGCCTGCAGGGCCCACATGTTCATGGGTGACCGTGCATGGGCCGTTGACAACCTGCACGATGCGGTGGCGCGAGTGCAGATAGCGCTCCAGCCGCAACCACGCGGCCAGCAGGCGCAGCGGCTGCCCGGGGTGAATGAGCAGCGCCAAGAGCGGTTCATTGTGTAAAGCGTGTACGCCCTGGCCTAGCTGCAACAGCGCTGCCGGGCCACGCGCTTGCAGCACCTGCATGACCAACTGGCGCTTGGCATCCAGCGGCACCGTGGCAGCGTGCAGCCAGGCCTGCGCGGGGCTGGGCAAGCTGAGCGCCTGCATGCCGGCGTGCAGCGCCCGCAGCATCGCAGCGCTGGCGAAGTCGGCGGCGGGCGCAACCATCAAGTAACAGCCCTCAACCGTATGGGCATGGCAGTTGGCAGGCTCAAGCCCGCTTTCAGCAAGGCACGGAAAACCGCATTGCAAATGGCCCCGGCCCCCGCCACGATGGCCGTCTCGCCAGCGCCGGTAGGTGCCTGGCTAGAAGCGATCAATTCAATGTCCATTTGCGGCGTGTCAGCCATGCGTGGCAGGGGGTAATCAGCCAGACTGGTTTGGGCCGGTGTGCCCGCGGGCGCGTTGAGTTGCTCAAACAAAACCATGCCCATGCTCCAGATCAAATTGCCCTCCACCTGGGCGCGCACCGAGTCGGCGTCCAGCATGCGGCCACAGTCGTGGGCGCACCAGATTTTCAGCACCCGTAGCGCGATAAGCTGCCCCTTTGCATTCAATTCCAGTGCCACTTGCGCCACTGCCGCAGCATAACTTTTGCCTTTGTAGACGCCGCAGCCTACGCCCGTGGCCTGAAATCGCTGATTGGTTGCTCCTGAGTTTGTAGCTGTCTGAGCAGTTTCGGCGGGCTTGAACGGCGTTTTAGTCTCCAAACGAGCGGCTGCTTCCAGACAACGTGCCAAGCGCTGCGGATCGCCCGCTTTCCAGTCAATGCCCGACTCGCTACGCTGGCGCAGATGCGCCAGCCGAAACGCCACCGGGTCCTGGTTGGCGGCACGGGCAGCGGCATCCATGGCGAGCTCAATGGACAGGTTGTTGGGGCCCGCACCCAGTCCGCGCCAGGGGCCGGTGAGCACCGGCAGGCGGATGAGTTTGAGTTGGCGCTGCTGCTGGCCCAGGTCATACGCCGACAACTGGCCACGGGCGGCACCGTCGTCGCCCAGCACGCTGGTGAGTTGTTGCAACCACGGCGGCAGCACCGCGTTGGTAAACAGCACATGCGAGGTGGACAGGGTGTGTTGCCAGTGGCTGATGCGCAGCTCGTTGGCCGCGTCGGCTGCCAGCTTCAGGCGCAGGCGATGCGAAGACGGTGGACGGTGAAAACCGGCCTGAAACTCGTCCGCGCGAGACCACTGCACCTTCACGGCTCGACCCATGGCCTGGGCAATCAGCGCCGCCTCACGCTCCACTGTCACGATGGTTTTGCCACCAAACGCACCGCCCATGCGCATGGCATGGATCTGCACCTGCTGGTGCGACAAGCCCAGCTCGCGCGCTACGGTGTCGCGCACGTAAAAAGTGTCCTGGCTGCCGCACCACAGCTGCAGGCTCCCCGCTGCATCAAACCGGGCCACTGCGCAACGCGGCTCGATAAAGGCATGGCTGGCCAGCGGCACGTCCAGCCGCAGATCAATTGTCCAGGCGATATCGGTCGGCACCAATCCCGTGGTCTTGGTGAAAGACGTTTGCGCGTCCACGTCAATCAGTCGCTGTGGATCGGCCACTGCAAGCGGGGGTGCTTGCCATTGCGCCTGGGCTGCGTCGTGCAGGCGCTGCACCGCGCCCATGCGCGTGGCCACCAAGGCCGGGCCCGCCAGCCTGGGGTGCCGCACTACTGCATGAAAACCAGGCACGGCCCGCACCGCCGCCTCGTTCCAGCTTTTCAGCGGGCTGTCGCCCGGCGCGGCATCGGCCCAGGGGGAGCGCAGCACCACGGCATACAGCATGTTGGGTAGACGGATGTCAGCGGTAAACAGCGGCTGACCGCGCAGCAAGCCGTCCAGTTGCGCCATGGGTGCTGGTGGGCGCTTGTCTGCGTTGGCGGCGAACACGCGCAACTGCCCGGGCGGTACGTCCCGTGCCTGTAGTACCAGCGTGGGTGTCGCCAGCTCGGCCAAGCTGATACTGGCGCTGTTGCCGGTAACTTCATCACCCAACAAAGTCAAACCGCTGGCGCTCTGGTTCAGGCGCTGCGCCGCACGGTCCAACAGTGCCTGGCGCAAGGTGTAGCACGCCCGCGCCAGGGGTAACCACAACTCGCCCACCGAATCACTGCCGACCGTGGCTTTCACGCGGGAAATGTCTTGTGTCGATGGCAGGCGGACATCAATGGCCTGTGCGGGCACACCCAGTTCAATGCTGGCCAATTCGCGCAAGGCGCTGAGAATGTTTTGGCCCATTTCCATACGTGGGCTGTACAGCCGCAGTCGGCCCTGGGCGCTCACGCCGATCCAGCCCAAGGCATCGTCATCTGTGGGCTGCGGTCTTTTCGGGATGGGCGGCGGCAAGGAGCAGCCCGTCGAAAAAGCCACACTGACGGTGAGCGCGCCTGTCAGCCATGCGCGGCGCGACAGAGATGGTGAAAGGGCCGTCATGACGCACCGCCTGCCATCAACCTGGCGGCACGTTGAACGGCCTGGCGTATGCGGTCGTAGGTGCCGCAGCGGCACAGGTTGCCGTTCATGGCCTCGTCAATTTGCGCCGCACTGGGCGAGGGGTTGCGCTGCAACAGCGCCACCGCCGACATGATCTGCCCGGCCTGGCAGTAGCCACACTGCGGAACCCGTAACTCTTGCCAGGCCTGCTGCACGGGATGCAACGCACCAGTTGGACTAAGCCCTTCAATCGTTTTGACCTGTGCCCCCGCCAGCGTGCTGCAATTGATCACGCAGGCAGGCGTTGCCTGATCGTTGACGTGAACTGTGCAAGCTCCGCAAGCGGCCTGACCGCAGCCAAATTTGGCCCCTACCAGCCCCAGTTGCTCACGCAGGTACCACAGCAGCGGCTCATCCGCCATCGCACCGGTCACTAAAACCGCTTGCCCGTTGACTTGAAACTGCACCGACATAAGACACCCCGGATGTGACGAAGCGGCCAATTTAGGCCGCTTCCTGCTTGGGGTATTGAAGATTCACGCCATCGGGTGATGGCCGTGACCGTTACGAATACATCGACTGCAGCCGAACAATCCGCTCTTTGTGACTGAGTCGACTGGAGCCGGGCGATGCGCTCTTCAACCCTGCGCCGACTGCAGCCGGGCAATCCGCTCTTCAATGGGCGGGTGCGTGCTGAACAGCTTGCCAATGCCGCCGGTGATGCCCATGGCCGCCATGCTCTTGGGCAGCTCGCCGGGCACCATGCCGCCCAGGCGGGCCAGGGCATTGACCATGGGTTGTTTGCGGCCCATCAGGTTGGCAGCGCCCGCGTCGGCTCGGAACTCGCGCTGACGGCTGAACCAGGCCACGATCATGTGGGCCAGCACGCCCAGCGCAATGTCCATCACCACGGTGGTGATGTAGTAACCGATGCCGGGGCCGTCGCTGGTGTTGCGCAGAACCACTTTGTCGACAAAATAGCCAATGATTCGGGAGATAAAGATCACAAACGTGTTCATCACGCCCTGAATGAGGGCCATGGTCACCATGTCGCCATTGGCAATGTGCGCCACCTCGTGGCCAATCACGGCTTCCACCTCTTCACGTGTCATGCCTTGCAGCAGGCCGGTGGACACCGCTACCAGGGCCGAGTTTTTGAACGCACCGGTCGCAAAGGCATTGGGCTCACCGTCAAACACGCCCACCTCCGGCATGCCAATACCCGCCTTGTCAGCAAACTTGCGCACGGTTTCCACAATCCAGGCTTCATCGGCGTTTTGCGGCTGCGCAATCACCCGCACGCCTGAGCTCCACTTGGCCACGGGCTTGCTGATCAGCAGCGAAATGAACGCACCACCGAAACCCATGATGAGCGCAAAGCCCAAAAGCGACGTCAAGTCCAGGCCGTTGGGCGTCAGGAAGCGGTTCACGCCCAGCAGGCTGGCCACAATGCCCAGCACCACCACCACGGCCAGGTTGGTCATGGCGAATAAAAGAATACGTTTCATGGTTTCCTCGTTAAAGAGCGTTGAAATATTGTCCTGGCGCGAAAGATACGGCTACGGGTGTGAAATTCAAGGCATTTCCGACGCAACAAAGGGCCAATCTGGTTTGTCAGCAAGATAGCTTCACTACATTTTTTATAGCTGCTTGAGCAATGTCTAAAAGGGCTGGTGGCCAATTTGATTTAAAAAATGGTCAATTGAAATTATTCAAGTTCGAAACTGCCTGGTTAACGTACTTCCGCGCGCGCGGGCCTGAACACCTGCACATCGTGGTAGTAGCTCAAGTTTTCGTTCTCGACACACCAACCGGGCACGCCCAATACCGGCAGCGGCGTGAACGGCTTGGCAGCAAGCTTGTCAGCGCTCAGATCTTTGGCCACCCAGGCGTCCAGCTCCGCTATTGAATGAATAGCTGGTTGCGCCCGATACACATGGGTTGTGATTGGTTTTCTTGGGGACACCAGTTTTTCCAGCAGCGCATGGCCGAACAAAACCAATTGTGTATCTTGCCACAGGGGCCGCAGCTCGACAAACAAGCGCTGCCAGTCTTTGGCAATCAGCGCGTCCCACAGCGGCTGCGGCGCGAACAGAAAAGCGGCGTTTTCGTCAAACAGCGTCAGCGCATCACGTACCGCGCCACGCGTTTGCTGCACGCCGTCAATGGCAAGTTGCTCAGCTTGAAGCTGGTTGAGCTTCGTCTTCGTTTTAGGGAAAGTCAGCCAACAAACGCCATTGAAAAAATCGTGCAGGTTGTCGCGCGTCGGGACAGTTTGGGTGTCGAAGATGAATTGCTCGTAGGCTTGGCCGTCGGGCAGATGGGACTGGCTGACGAACCGAACCGGCGAACCTGAAACCGCATTCAAACCGTCGGCCACAGCGTTGCCTGAATACTCTGGAGCAGCCTGAGCATAAGGCGCAAGCCAAGGCACACTCCAATCAATCACACCATGCGCCAAGCCAGGCTTTCCCCGCTGCGCAGCGGCTTGAGCTGGCCTTCACCAAAGGCAAAACTTTCAGGCGGCGTCCAGCTTTCTTTTTTGAGTGTGATCGTCCCCGTGTTACGCGGCAAGCCGTAAAAATCCGCGCCATTAAAGCTGGCAAAAGCCTCCAGCTTGTGCAGCGCGCCTGCTGCTTCGAACGCCTCGGCATACAACTCCATCGCCGCATGGGCGGTGTAACAGCCTGCGCAGCCGCTGGCGTGTTCTTTCAAGTGCGCGGGATGCGGCGCGCTGTCAGTGCCTAAAAAGAATCGTGTGTTGTCGCTGGTGGCAGCCTCAACCAGCGCCTGACGATGCGTTTCGCGCTTGAGCACGGGCAGGCAGTAATAGTGCGGCCTGATGCCGCCTGTAAATATCGCGTTGCGGTTGTACAGCAGGTGGTGTGCAGTGATGGTGGCGGCTGTGAATTGATCGGCGTCACGCACGTAATGTGCTGCTTCTTTTGTCGTGATGTGCTCAAAGACGATTTTGAGCTCTGGGAAATCACGGCGCAGCGGGATGAGCTGCGTATCAATGAACACCGCTTCACGGTCAAACAAATCAATCTCGGGCGAGGTCACTTCGCCATGCACCAGCAGTAGCAAACCGTGGCTTTGCATGGCCTCCAATACGGGATAAATTTTGCGCAGATCAGTCACGCCCGCGTCGCTGTTGGTCGTCGCACCTGCCGGGTAGAGCTTGCAGGCCACCACGCCGGTTTCTTTGGCACGCAGTATTTCGGTGGCGGGCAGGTTGTCGGTGAGGTACAGCGTCATCAGCGGCTCGAATTCACTGCCCACCCCGTCTTCGGGCAAGGCCGCCAGGATGCGTTTGCGGTACGCCAGCGCAGCTGCCGCGGTGGACACCGGCGGGCGCAGATTGGGCATGACGATGGCGCGCGCGAATTGCCGTGCCGTGGCGGGCAACACGGCCGCCAGCGCGGCGCCGTCACGCAGGTGCAGGTGCCAGTCGTCGGGGCGGCGGAAGGTGATGCTTTGCAAGGGTTGGGGCGCAGGCAGGGTCAGTGCTGAAGTATCTTCGACAGGAACTCGCGCGCCCTGGGCGTGCGGGCTTCCGGGCTGCCGAAGAAATCGTCCTTCTTGCAGTCTTCGACGATTTTGCCGGCGTCCATGAAGATCACCCGGTGGCTGACCTTCTTGGCAAAGCCCATCTCGTGCGTGACCACCATCATGGTCATGCCTTCCTTG
>ENA-OFCE01001137-OFCE01001137.1-metagenomes-genome-assembly--contig:-NODE-1137-length-14442-cov-2.602836_pt1 | contig 14442 bp, 13 predicted proteins | sample MGYA00153388_OFCE01 | MGnify analysis MGYA00153388
TAATTCAAAAGGCCGAATTCCTTCTATCCACAAGTTTTCGCTTCTCCACAACTTATCAATAATTTTTCCTGAAATAGTAATTTGTTGAGGATTCGTTACAACAGCGTTAAATTGGGCTACAAGGCAGGAACCGTCAATCCTTGTTAATTCATTCTTTAATTGTTGCCCAGTTACTGGTGTGCAATCTGGGAATCTAAAGAAAGTAGTGAAGGTTCTAGTAAAGGTTGGGAGTGGAAGAATGATTGGGTTTGTGGCGCAATTGCCGCAGATGAGTACCAATCCAATTCTGACTGTTATACTCTGGCAGCCTTCATCAATTTGTTCATCAGCGCACCATAGGATAACCTGGCAAGTTTCACCCACTGTAAGTGTTGGGAAAGTGAAGGTTCCATTGCATTTTACACGGCATGGTCCTACTGGAGGGTAGGCTATGCATTTTGTAAATTCACCAGAATTGCCGATAAGTACGACTTCCTCAACACAAATATCATGGCATTCACATGTTGGTATCCTGCTTACTGGGGTAGTTGTAGTACCAAAAACGGGTCCGCAGTTGTTAAAGATACTAAGACAGCTATTGCAGGGGCAGTTTGGCTCACATTGACGGGTCAATTCACAAAAATCAGGAATCTCAAAATACTTGCTGTCTATCATAGCAAAAGCCTCCTTTAAAATGTTGGATTTTAGATCAATGTTTAGTATCTAAAGTAATAGGCATCCCTCCTGAAAAAATAAAGAATACTTATATACTCTTAATACATAAGACTTTTATATTCTTAATTCATAATATGTTTTTTCTTCTGAAAGGTGCCATCAACAAGAAAAAATGTAATATTTTCGAGTGTAGTTGACGTCTTAATTATTCCTAGGGGATTACTGCTTTTTATCCCATGTTATGCATCTTGAACTACTTTGGGAACTCGCACCGAGAGTATAGATCTAAAAGATTTCGTCAAATGTAAAAAGCAATAAAACAGCATTTTTGTGCCGTTTTATTGCTTTTTTATAAAAACTTAATTGACCATATAGTGGAAAGACCATACAATAAGATTACACTAAAACCTGATTCTAATGAATTTCAAACTTGGGGAGGGATTTTATGCAAGTTCAAACGTTATGGCAAAAAGGGTACCAGTATAAAAAAATCATACTATTAGTAATCATTGTGGGCGTGGCAGCTACATATGGAATCAGGATGTATTTAGATAAAAGTAAGCCCGTAGTAACAACGCAGTTAGTAGCAGTAGAGCGAGGCGACATCGTGTCATTGGTATCAGCTACTGGTACGATCAAGCCTGTAAATATGGTTGATATTAGTTCAAAGATAACTGGTTTAATAAAGGAAGTCAGAGTGCTTGAAAATGAGCAGGTAAAAGCAGGGCAAATATTGATCTTACTGGATGATAAACGGCTCATGGCGCAACTATCTCAGTCACGTGCCAAATTAGAAAATACTTCAGCAAATTATCAGCGGAATTTACAATTAAATCGTATCGGAGCGATCTCCAATCAGCAGTTGGATGCTTCAATGATGGATTATAGTGTGGCTCAGGCAACCTATGATGATGCTGTATCTCAATTAGATGATACTGTCATTAAAGCACCGATTGATGGTGTTATTATTGGTAAGCCGATTCCTGCTGGTCAGACGGTGGCTCCGGGGATTTCTACTCCTATGGTTCTTATGAGTGTGGCCGACTTGTCAAAAATGCAGATTGAGGCGCAGGTCGATGAATCTGATATTGGAAAAATTACATTAGGGCAAAGGGTGACGTTTACCGTAGATGCCTACATTGATAAAGTGTTCTCAGGCACGGTATCGAATATATCCCAGAAGGCGAATATAACGCAAAATGTAGTCTATTATGTAGTAACCATTGATGTTGAAGGGCCTGGAACAATGCTCAAACCTACTATGACGGCAAGAGTATCAATACAAAGCGGGGAAAGTAAAAATACAATCCTTGTACCCTTGTCTGCTATTAAGGAAAATAAAGGTCAGCCATATGTCCAGATAATGGTCAGCGGAAAGATTGAAAATATCAATGTTACGACTGGATTATCTAACGAAGATAAGGTTGAAATTACCAGTGGTCTTGCGGATGGTGATCAAATTGTGCTTCCGCAAGTAAAAGCACTGCCTCAGGCTTCTGGAAATATGCGCGGTCCACTTGGGCGTTAAGGAGGGATCGGCAATGAGCATTGTACTTTCCAACATAAAAAAAATATACCAGATGGGTGATACCCATGTTGCTGCTTTGGCAGGAATCACATTGAAGATTGATGCTGGAGAATTTACAGCCATTATGGGACCGTCAGGGTCGGGCAAGTCGACTTTAATGAATATATTAGGCTGCCTTGACAGGCCTACCAGCGGATCTTACATGCTAGATGGTGAGGAGGTAGCTACGTTAAAAGATGATGAATTGGCAGTCACCAGAAATAAAAAAATCGGGTTTGTTTTTCAGAACTTTAATTTGCTGCCTCGTATGTCAGCTCAACAAAATGTAGCTCTGCCTCTTGTATATGCAGGAGTCATGAAGCAGGAACGAGATTCAGTAGCTACTGCTGCTCTAACTATGGTGGGGTTAGCCGATCGGATGCATCATCGTCCTAATGAGTTGTCCGGCGGTCAGCGTCAGCGTGTGGCGATTGCGCGGGCCTTAGTGAATAACCCTACTATTATTATGGCAGATGAGCCTACCGGCAATCTTGACAGTAAATCCGGCAATGAGATCATGGAGATATTTACGAATCTTAACAAAGAAGGGCGAACCATCGTTTTGGTTACGCATGAAATCGAGATTGCTCAGTTTACAAGGCGTATTATTTCTTTTCGTGATGGCCTGATTGTCAGTGATGAGGCGTTGCTCAAAGTCTAGGAGGTGATTTTTTGCTGTTGGAAAGCATTATTATAGCATTAGAAGGATTAAAAGCGAATAAACTACGTTCTATATTGACGATGCTGGGAATTATTATTGGTGTAGGTGCCGTTATTGCAATGGTGTCGATTGGCATGGGAGTGCAAAATAAAATACAAAACTCAATTGCTAGTTTAGGAAGCAATCTTCTTATTATTACTCCTGGTGCCACATCACCTTCTGGTGTGAGGCTGGCTGCAGGTTCTAACACCACTCTGACCAATAAAGATGCCCAGGCAATAGGGCGTCAAATCGAAGGTGTCAGTGCCGTTGCGCCTAGCGTTAGTAAGCAATACCAACTGGTGTATGGGAATAAAAATTGGATGACAACGGTCCAAGGGACTACGCCTGAATTTGTGAGTGTTCGGAACTTTAATGTGGAGTTGGGACGATTTTTCTCGAATCAAGAGGTAGACACACGAATGAGAGTTGCAGTTCTGGGGAAAACCACTGCTGATAATTTATTCGGTACCATCTATCCCGTGGGACAGACGGTACGTATTAATTCAGCTCCCTTTGTCGTAGTTGGTGTATTTGAGGGAAAAGGGCAGTCAGCAGGTGGTATGGACCAAGATGATGTTGTGGTGATTCCCTTAACGACAGCTCAAGAACGTATGATGGGGATTAGTTATATACAAACCATTAGCGTACAGGCGGCTAGTCCGGAAAGCATTAATCAGGCACAAGAAGAAATTACCTCTCTTTTACGCTCACGTCATAAGTTAGCAAAAGATATGCCTGATGATTTTACGGTTCGTAACTTAGCGGCAGTTATGGCTACAGCAGAGGAAACGACAAATACGATTACATTGCTTTTAGGGAATATAGCTGCTATCTCTTTATTAGTTGGTGGTATTGGTATTATGAATATTATGCTGGTATCTGTAACTGAACGTACAAGAGAAATCGGTATTCGAAAAGCCCTAGGTGCTACCTATCGCAATATTTTACTGCAGTTTCTTATCGAAGCCATTGTTATTGGTGTAACAGGCGGTTTGATTGGTATTGGATTAGGCATTGGCACAGCGTATGCCATTTCAGCGATTGCTGGCTGGAACACTGCTATTTCTTCAGGTTCTATTTTTATGGCCTTTGGATTTTCCGTAGCGATTGGATTATTTTTTGGTATCTATCCTGCCAGAAAAGCAGCATTATTAGATCCTATTGACGCATTGCGCTATGAATAAAGTAAGTAGTTTGTGGTAAAATAAGTTGAATGGATATGATAAGGGGACAGCAATGGGATATTTCTATTCTTTAATGAATTACTTGAAAACGGACAAAGGAAGGCATGATTGCTTGGACTATATTCGAGCTATTGTGATCATGGCAGCGGTTATGGCTGGCATTCGAATATTACTTTATGCTTTATTGCAATAGAAGTTGTAGTGTTATATAGTAAAAAATAGTCTTGTCTTTTTGAGGTGTGATATAATAAGACAAGACTATTTGTATCGTAGGGAGAACCTTTATGTCAGATAAAAAACGTAAGATTGGTATTATGGGTGGTACCTTTGATCCTATACATACTGGTCATTTGGCAACGGCTGAAGCAGTCCGTGTGGAATATGACCTTGAAAGAGTATTATTTATTCCAGCAGCAAATCCACCGCATAAACAACATTTTCGGGTAACGAAACCACTACATAGGTACATTATGACCGTAATGGCGACCTATTCCAATCCTCATTTTCATGTATCGCCCATCGAAATAGAACGGCCAGGACTGTCCTATGCGATTGATACGGTATTAGAACTAATTAAGCAATATGGGGACAATACAGAGTTTTATTTTATTGTTGGTTCCGATACCGTACAAGAATTAGCATCATGGAAAGACATTGATCGCCTTTTAGAGATCTGTCATTTTATTGCTGCCAATCGTCCAGGCAGTGCTTATACACTAGAGGATATAATAAAACCTTTTGGTGAGAAAGGTTTTAAACGTATCCACTCTTTGCCTACCCCTGAACTAGAGATATCCTCTACAGATGTACGAGAGAAAGTACGGCAGGGAAGATCGATTAAATATTTTGTTCCTGAAAGTGTTGAGATTTATATATGCAAAGAAAATTTGTATAAAGAATAGTAGTAAAAAGAGTTTAAACATACCATATTTGGCTTTTGGCAAATAAAGTTAGGCATAAATACTATAGTTTCGTAGATAATGTTAGTACAATCGTTTTTTAGAATTTAACAAAGAAAGGTGATTCTAAATGTCAAAAACACTTTATGTGGGTAATTTGCCTTGGTCAACGAGTGATAGTGATTTAGCTGATGTGTTCAAGGAGCATGGCAATGTAATTTCAAGTCGTATTATCACAGATAAGGAAACAGGTCGTTCTAGAGGGTTTGGGTTTGTAGAAGTCGATGATGATGATGCTGATAAGATGGTTAGTATGATGAATGGCAGTGATTTCGGTGGGCGGCAAATTGTTGTAAATGAAGCTAGACCAAGAGAACAATAATTAAAATGTAAGCCTTCTTTATAGGAGGCTTTTATTTTTTAGCAGGGAATTCAACTATTTTGGCGAAATGTATACTATTACAGACATAGTTATTTGTGAAATCAATAGTTCAATTTTAAAATATTGTGGTGAGAAAATGGATTATGAATATATTCTAACTCGATTATCAAAAATGTTATCACCCAAAAGACTGCAGCATTCGATTGGTGTTAGCAAGACAGCAGAGGAAATGGCTGAACGCTTTGGGGGGGACAAGGTTAAAGCTGGCTTAGCAGGCCTTTTGCATGATGCAGCTCGTGAGGTACCTGTAGCCGATCTCTTGCCAAGAGCTCAAGCCTTTGGTATAGTGGTGAGTGATATAGAAAAAGCAGAACCTATATTGCTGCATGCTCCCATTTCAGCCAAGTTAGCTGAGAGCAAGTTTAACATCCATGATGCAGAAATTTTACAAGCAATTTTTCTGCATACAACAGGGGGAGCTCACATGTCGTTATTAGATAAAATTATTTATTTAGCAGATGTGATTGAACCTGGTCGTAATTTTGGAGGTTTAGAAGAAATTAGGGCAATGGCTCATAGTGATTTGGACAAGGCACTGCTGTTGGCATTGGATCAAAGCATAGCTTACATTTTGGAAGAAGGCGGCTTAATTCATCCGGCTACCATTGAAGCTCGAAATGATCTTTTAATCAAGCAGCGTACACCGATATTGCATACTACATAGAAAAATCTTTAGGTTATGTCTAGAGAGGAGGAAAACGCATGTCACGCCTGCGTCCTCAGCGTCGTAAAATACGTTGGAAGCGATTGTTTTTGCTATTATTTATTTTATTAACTTTTATAACTTCTTTAACCTGGGCAGCAGTACATACCTATCAAAAATTTTCTGCAGCACCTGCCCTAAGTACAAAAGTGGAAAACAGCAAAGTCGTCGAAGAAACAGGTCCATATATGAATATACTAGTGATGGGCGTAGACGACGGCGATAATGAATATCCTAATGCACCTAGACGGTCGGACACGATGATTGTTGTCAATATCAATAAAGAAAACGGTGCGCTGCATTTATTATCCATTCCACGGGATACCCGAGTTGTCATTCAGGGACATAAGGGTGCCGAAAAAATTACCCATGCCTTTTTTTATGGAGGATCTTCTTTAGCCGTAAAGACTGTTGAGCAGTTATTACAAATTCCCATTCACCAATATATCGTTATTGATTGGCAAGCATTTATTGAGGTTGTAGATATATTGGGCGGAGTTGATTTATATGTAGAAAATGATATGGATTATGAAGATCCTTACGCTGATTTAGCAATTCATCTGAATAAAGGCTACCAGCATTTAGATGGTAATAAGGCGGGGCAATATGTCCGGTTTCGCAGTGATGAGCTGGGTGATATTGGTCGTGTACAGCGGCAGCAGCGTTTTTTAAAAGCCATGGTGGAAAAGACAATGAATGTAAGTACTCTTTTAAAAGTACCATCCCTGCTGCATACTATGAATCAATATATAGCAACGGATATAACAACATTTAAGATGTTAAAGGTGGCTAATTCTTTAAAGTCCTTTAAGGCAAGTGAGTTACATGTGGACATGCTGCCAGGAAAATTTGCTACCATTGACGGTATTAGCTTCTGGAGTCACGATCAGCAGCAGACCCAGCAAATAGTGGATCGTATGCTAACTAGTGAAAATGCTAAGATGAGTGGTATATTTACTGACCCAAAAAGCAACAATTAAAAGATAAGAACGACAACAATGTACTATGAAGTGTAATAGTCAAATAAAAATAAGATGAATATTTAAATTTTAGGAGGATTTTTGATGAGTGATACAACTAAAACCTTAGAAGAAATGATTGTGGCGGCGGCTGAGGATAAAAAGGCGACGGATGTTGTGGTTCTTAATATAGATGGTGTTTCTTCTGTTGCCGATTTTTATGTGGTATGCAGTGCGAAGTCTACCATACAAGTACAAGCGATTGCTGATAATATTGAAGATGAACTAAAAAAACAGGGAATTGATCTATTGCACAAAGAAGGACATCGTCAAGGACGCTGGATCTTACTGGATTTTGGTACTGGAATTGCACATATTTTTGTAGAAGAAGAAAGAGAGTACTATAACTTAGAACGCCTTTGGGGTAAAGCTCGGGCAATGGATACTGAAGAGCAGTTGAGTGAAAAAAAATAATTTGCCAATGCCTTGGATCGTAAGTCTAAGTCTTGGTGGCATAGGTGGTAGTTATAATGGAAACAACAAACAAGCTGACTCCAGGTAGTGTAGTGACGCTAAAAGCAGTCAGAGCTAGTGAATTTGGTATTTTTTTAGATGCTGGCACTGGCAATACGAATGATGATATTTTATTGCATAAACAGCAGCAAACTACAGATACGATAGCAATTGGGGATGAAATTCCTGTATATTTGTATCAGGATCCTAAAGGTCGCCTTACAGCAAGTATGCGTTTGCCTAAAATGCAGGTAGGACAGGTGGCTAGGGTTACTGTGATTAATACTACCCGTGATGGAGCCTTTGTTGATATTGGTGCTGAGCGTGGTGTATTTATGCCATTTGCTGGTATGCGCGGTAATTTAAAACGCGGTGATAAGGTCTGGGTGAAGCTCTATATTGATAAATCAGGACGACCGGCAGTAAGCATGGAAGTAGAAGATGAGCTGAGAAGGGCCTCTGTTCCTGCAACCGATGCTAAAATTGGTGATATGATTACTGGTTCTCTTTATAACTATAATGAAGAAGGGGCTTTTATTTTTACGAAAGAGCGCTATATTGCGTTTATGCATACGAGTGAAATTACTACAAGACCCAATGTAGGAGATGAGATTACGGCGCGTATTACTCATATTCGCGAAGATGGACGCATTAATGTTTCTATGCGTCCTCTTAAGCAGGAAGCAATTGATACGGATGGGGATGCCATACTCTCTCTGCTGCATTCTCGTAATGGTAAAATGCCTTATAGTGATGATACTTCACCTGAAATCATTAAGGAAAAATTTCATATTAGTAAGTCTGCTTTTAAAAGAGCCCTAGGAAGGCTAATCAAAACAGGATATGTAGAGCAACGTGATGGTTGGACCTATCTTTTAGAAAAAGAGAAAATATAAAGAATGCTTTAAAAAACTTGTAGATCAAGTGAATGTTTGTCAGGGCTGGAATGTTGATATTAGGATATGGATGCCTTACTTTATAAAAGATTATTGTCGCTAAAACGACAATAATCTTTTATATTTGAGGAATTTTACCAGAAAATTAGTTTAAAAAGAAGGAATTATTGGTTTTTCCGAGAAATGTTAGAAAAGTAAGTGGTAAATGAAATAGATAGGCAATCGCAAATTGCGATAAGCAATATAAAAACTGGAGGCGTTTCTATGGGTGAGGCTGCTAACGCTAAAAAAGGAATATTATTAGAAACGGGTACAAACGAATTTGAAATTGTAGAATTTACGGTTGGTAAAGTCAATTATGGAATCAATGTTGCTAAGGTTCGAGAAGTAATTAATCTGGTTCCCATTACTCAAATGCCAAATTCCCATCCTTACGTTGATGGTATTTTTACGTTACGTGGAAGGGTAATGCCATTGGTCAATTTACCTCGTTGTTTAGGGACAGAAGATTTAGAATCCAGTACTAAAAATATTATTGTAAGTGAGTTAAATAATTATTTTATCGGCTTCTTAGTAAATGAAGTTTCTCGTATCCATAGAGTGTCTTGGTCTGTTATGGAGCCACCTCCTAATGTTACTAACTCAGATATGGTTGTTGGCATCATAAAAATGGGCGAAAAAATGGTTATTTTGCTAGATTTCGAAAAGATCGTCGCGGACATTAATCCTCAAATTAATATTAAACTGACAACAGTTCCTAAGAGTAGTGATGAACTGAAAGAGCAGCGAAAAACGAAGAACATAATTGTAGCAGAAGATTCTAAGATGCTCAGGGACTTATTGGTTGAAACACTTCATGAATCTGGTTATATTAATGTTACTGCCTATAATAATGGAAAAGACGCGTGGGATGCATTAGCTGTGTTGGCAGAATCTGAGGCATCGATTGAAGAAAGCGTTAATTTATTAATTACGGATATTGAAATGCCCCAGATGGATGGCCATCATTTGTTAAAACGCGTTAGGGAAGATAGAGTTTTAGCAAAATTGCCAGTTATTATCTTTTCATCTTTGATTAATGAAGAAATGCGTCGCAAAGGTGAAGCGATTGGTGCTGACGGACAAGTTTCTAAGCCTGAAATTGCGCAATTGATCGGTTTGTTAGATGAAAAATGTCTATAAATAAAAATGTTTTTAAGCATTTTTATTGACATTATGTAACTAACTATGATAGTATAATTCATGTCGGCAAGAAATTACTAAAAGTATTGCTGATGTAACAACTAGATTGTGGGGGTGTAGCGCAGTTGGGAGCGCGTCTGAATGGCATTCAGAAGGTCAGCGGTTCGATCCCGCTCATCTCCACCAGTAAATGATAGGCTTCGCGGATTTTTTTCCGCCGGAGTCTTTTTTTATTTTATTTATTGTGGGATTTGAGGCATATATTGATCAATGTGGAAAATACAAAGAGAGCCTTAAGCCTATACGGCAGAGGTGTAATTGTCGTGGTTAAAACAATAAAATAGAAAAATGTGATCTTAAGGGGCTGTCGCGCTAAAAATAATGTGACAGCCCCATTTTGTTTTTTATTTTTTTCTGACGAAAGGCTAAACGCAAACTAAATAAGAGTTCTCTGTTGTTAAAGTCTAAATTAGCGATATCGACAATTCTGCCCAGACGATTTGTAAGAGTGTTTCTATGAATATACAATTCTTTTGCGGTATCAGTTAAGACTTTATCGCATTCGAGGTATTTTTCTAAGGTGCTTAATAGCTCGGTTCCCTGAACAGCTGTTTCTAATTTTAAGAAAATCGAGCTGCACACATAGGTGAGCATGGAAGAGGTATCAGAGTTGGCTAATAGAGCGTAGCTAGCAACTTCTTGAGGATAAGTAATGTGGCCGTTTCCTTTTATTGTGCGTCCCAAATTCAGGCAAGATAAGGCATTGTAATAACTTTGGCGAACAGAATTAATATCTGAAGCTAATGAGCCAACGCCGATTGATATTTTCAGATTGTTAAATATCTCTTTAAAAGTTGTATGCAGTTTACTATATAGTTCCGGTTCTTGATCCTTTAATGGCCGGGTAGAGGCTATTAAAGCTATTACTTTGCCTGCTTGTTCGGAAATTAGTGAAAATGGATATTTTGCCGTAATAATTTGTTGTGTTGCCTGATAAAGGCGCGTTGAAGCAACAGCTATATTTATATCTTGGTCATTTTGGTCTAATTCAATAATCAAGCATTCAAAGTAATTGCCTTGCATTAATTTGAAATTGTAGATAATCGCTGTTGTATTTTGGTTACTTAAATCACCAAATAAAATGTGTTCTAACATATCTCTCGAGTAGAGGCGGTGGCTTTCAGCCACTGCTTTTTGTTTCAAAAAATCGAGAGCTGTGACGGTACAGGTATGCTCTAATGCCATTTCGTTTAGATCTAAAAAGGTATTGGTAGGCTGGAATATAGAGATATGACCAAAGAATTCATTGCTGGACATAATTGCAAAAGAAGTTATAAAGAACTCATGATTTTCAATGAGTAGTGACTTTGTATAAGGGGCCTTGCTCTGCAATAAGTTTTCTTGTGATTGGTCGTTGGAGGGAGCCGTTTCTGTTAAAAGATGAGTTAATTGGGAGAAAGCTTGGGCACTTATACCAGCAATGTTTTCTGGTAACCAATGACTGAGAGGTGAGCCGTGAGTGTTATAGCATCCAACTGGACAGTGAGTAAGCTGACCCAAACAAGTAATAATGGAGTGTAAGCCGCCACCTTTAATGGCTACTGTTGTTAAGGTCTTATGTATTTCATTAGAGCGACGTAGTAAATAGGATTGCCGTGCTGCAATACTGCTAATAATGGGGTTGGTGATTTCCGCAAGGGATAAGTTCAAGGGAAGCTCGAGAATAGGAAAATTAAGTTCCTTGGCTACTTCTTTCATTATCTTAGGTATTTCAGGCAAAAACCGCTTGGTTTTGATTCCAAGTCCAGCACAACCAGAAGCGGCAAGCTCTCTTATTAGACGTTCTTGTAAGAGAGGATCGTCTTTAATGGTGTATGCAGTGGTTAAAATTAAATCGCCAGGTTTTACCCAATTCCAGATATCAGGTGCATCCATGATGTTTACAGATGAAACTAAATTATCCAGACCTGCGGAACCTGAAGTCAAGGAAATAAGTTTATCTGGGAAAAATTGCAGAATATCCTTAATGGTGATGTGCATAGTCATCCCTCTCAATACTAGTTAAGTTTCAGCTTTAGTCACGTAAAGAATATATTCGAGTATATTCGACAAATGTTTTGAACTTCCTTGGTCAATATGGCTTTATGATAGTAGAGAATAGTTAGTGTGCAAAATGCACATTCAGCTTGTGTATCTTTACGATATATGCACTGGAAAGAGAGTTTGAAAATTAAGTAAAATTAGAAGTGATTAAATGTTTTAGGAGGAATAACAAATGTCGAATGATCGCACTACGCCTAAACAAGGATTCCGGTGGAAGGTTAGATATTCCGTTCTCAGTATATTATGGATGGGTTGGTTATTTTCTTTTCTAGACAGAATGGTAATTGGCATTGCCCTGCCATTCATTGGTGCGGAATTTCAGATTGATGCTGCAACGCAAGGGCTTATCTTAAGTACCTTCTTTGCAGGATATGCTTTGTTTCAAATACCTGGTGGGATGCTTGCTGATAAATTTGGACCGAGAAGAGTTATGGCTATAGCCATAGCATGGTGGTCAATATTCACAAGTATTACTGGCTTAGTTGCTACATTTCCAATATTGTTGTTTTGCCGCTTTGTATTTGGCGTAGGAGAGGGTTCCTTTCCAGGTGCTTCTTGGAAAACAATATCGCTTTATTTTCCTCCTAGCGAAAGAGCGACAGCAACGGCCATTCAGTCCTCTGTTAATACTCTAGGACCAGCTATTGCTTCCTTAGTTGCGGCGGGAATTATTGCTGCATATGGTTGGAGAACAGTATTTATTTCCCTTGGTATACCTGGGCTATTTATTGCTTTAGCAATTTATTTCTATATTAAAGATAATCCAGCAAAACATCCCCATATGACAGCAGAAGAAATTAAAGAACTTAACGTAGCATCTGTTGTTAAGGTAGGGGATACGAAACCAGCAGGTAAGAGTATTTCGTTCAAGGATTTCTTGAAAACTCCGATTTTATGGCAAATGGTATTCATTTGGTTCTTGTTTGACATTACATTCTGGGGATTTGTTTCTTGGCTTCCTTCTTATCTGATGAAAGTTCGTGGCTTTTCCTTGCTCAAGACGGGTATCTACGGGTCGTTACCCTTTTTCGTTGGAACAGTGGGAATGTTAATTGGTGGTTTTCTATCGGACCGTTTTAAAGGTAAACGTAAATGGCTATTTATTCCGAATACTTTGATTGCATCCTTTTTCTTATATATGACATATTCTGTGGCTTGGCCAGATATGGCTGTTGTGTATCAGTGTGTTGCAGCATTCTTTATGTTTATCGCTTTCGCTGCATTTTGGGGGCTGGTTGTTGATTCCATTCCGCCTGCCATCATGGGATCTAGTTCGGGAACAGTCAATTTTGGCGGACAAGTAGCTGGCTTTATCTCACCGTTTGTGATGGGGTATTTAATTGACCTCAATGGTGGATCTTTTGATATGGCATTTATCTTCCTAATTATTGCAGCAATTGCATCCACACTGGTTGCCTTGACTGTAAAAAATAGCGATACAACAGCGCATGTACAATAGTTACCAGATGATAAATGTAAATTAGCTGGTGTTGTACAACAGATTGTAGGGCAACGACGTTTACCATTAATATTACAGGCGAAGACAATCGTGTTGGTACCGCTGCAATAGGACATCGAAAACATGCTGTATATCCAGCAAGTAGTATCATTTGTGCAATTATGGATACCGTGAAAAGCTATGGTGATCCCCTCGTTGCTGCGGTGGGGAGAAAACAGAACAAGCTTTAGTAGCGTTTACTAAAACATTAGTAGAGTAGGTTGTGAATGATGTCAAATATTCTGATACAATGGTTCGCGGCTGCGTTGCCGATTATAATTTTATTATTCCTATTACTGCGTTGTAAGTGGGGTGGGGATGAAGCGGCGTCAGGTGGACTCTTCATTTCTATACTGATTGGTTATTTGGTGTTCGGCGGTGAGATGGATATGATTGCCCTCGCTGTTGCGAAGGGCATGTGGTACTCCATCGCCATCATTATGGTAGTGTTTTCAGCCTTATTTATTTATGAGGTTTCGCAAGAGTCTGGAGCATTTGTTGTTATACGAAAAGGAGTGCAAACCTTTACGCCCGATAAAGTACTGCAAGTTCTGGCAGTAGGCTGGATTTTTGTCGGCTTTTTACAAGGCATTACAGGTTTTGGTGTTCCCGTAGTGGTGTGTACACCACTACTCATTGGCATGGGTGTAAGACCAATCACAGCGGTACTTATTACCCTCCTGGGAGAGGCTTGGGGCAATACCTTTGGTACGCTTGGAATTGCTTGGGATGGCCTCGTCAGCCAGGTCGATTTGAGTGATCCCTTGGTCATGAAACGCACGATTATATGGGCTACTGGCATGTTGGGGGTTGTTAACCTCATAGCAGGATTATTTATTGCTGGCTTGGCAGGTGGGTATAAAGGTGTTAAGCGTAATGCGGTTACAGTAATTGGTTTGGCACTGCTTCGAGGGTTTGGGCAGATGTGGCTGGCCCTCTTAAATCCCATGTTATCGAATTTTGTTGTAGTATCCATTTCACTAGGACTAATTTTTCTTATTGGCAAACTTCCCTATTATCGTCAGTCTGTAGAGCTCCACGATCCAGTTGAGGAGCGACGGAAAGAAAATACATGTGTTAACAATATGAGTATTGGGCAAGCTTTTATCCCATATGTCTTTTTGGTTATGATTGTTGTC
>ENA-OFCE01001138-OFCE01001138.1-metagenomes-genome-assembly--contig:-NODE-1138-length-14435-cov-2.132754_pt1 | contig 14435 bp, 11 predicted proteins | sample MGYA00153388_OFCE01 | MGnify analysis MGYA00153388
CGATACAATTTCAAGACGCGAGTGGCAACGCCGTCGGCCGAAAAATTGAAGGGCAAGAGGCTTGACCCCAACGAGAAAAACTACGCACCTTACTTCACGACTGATGCGTTTTATCCTGATGTACTCGGTGATACGGTCGTCGTGCGTCTCATGTCGAACCTCATCGACAATACGCAAAAGGCGGTGATCGGGCTTGCATTTAACGCGCCTGGTACCAAGAGTACCAAGCCGGATCTTGGCTTTGAATTTCAGTTCAGGAAGGGGAATGACAGCCTCGGATACTTCACTTCTGCCTTCGGCGGCGAAGACTATACGGTGACCAATATTTACCTCGATGTCGTACCCGTACAAATGAGCAAACCCCTCTATCGCGCGTACCAACCCGGGCGATCTGGGGCAAACTAGCAAAATGTAGTAGTTCCCCCACGAATTTGAGAGAACCAGAACATGAAAAAGACATGTGTATTTGCCCTGCTCGCGCTGCTGACATTGTCATTTGCCGTCACGGCACAGGAAACCCGAAAAATCAAGATCGGCGTTGAAGGCGCTTACCCGCCGTTTAGCCAGATCGGTACTGATGGCAAGCTCAAGGGCTTTGACATCGACATCGCCAACGCACTGTGTGAACAAATGAAGGCCCAATGCACGCTCGTGCAACAGGAATTTGACGGCATGATTCCGTCGCTTCAGGCAAAAAAGATCGATGCGGTGATCGCATCGATGTCGAGCACGGATGAGCGCAAGAAAGTCGTTGAATTTTCCGACAAGTATTACCATACCCCGGCGCGTTTTGTGGGCAAAAAAAGCGCGGCGCTGACTGCCACACAGGCAGGATTGAAAGGCAAGCGTATTGGTGTTCAGCGCACCACCGTCCACGACCGATTTGCAACCGATACGTTCAAGGAGTCTGAAATCGTTCGCTACGCAAAACAGGACGATGCGTTTCTCGATTTGATGTCGGGGCGTCTCGATGCCGTGCTGGTAGACCAGGTTGCGGCGTCACTGGGTTTCTTGCCCTTACCGATCGCAAAAGACTTCGCGTTTTTCGGCCCTGTGTACATGGAACCCAGGTATTTCGGTTACGGCGCGGGTGTGGCGCTGCGTAAAACTGATACCGCGCTGCGCGACGAATTTAACGCCGCCATCAAGGCAATTCGGGCAAACGGCGTGTACAAGAAAATCAATGACAAGTATTTCGATTTTGATATTTACGGTGGGAAATAATATTGGGGCAAAATCAGGCGGCCACCCAATGACGCGCGCCTGCTTCAGCCGGGCTACAGACTGAAGCTATATGTTGCACGGCTTCCTTCCAAGTCTCATTGAGGGCGCGGGCACGACGCTGTCTGTTGCGATCTGTTCGCTCATAATCGCGGTTGCACTTGGTTTGATGGGCGCAATGATGAAGCTATCGCGTTCCCGCTCTCTCAGAATCCTGGCCACGGTTTACACCACCGTCGTCCGCGGCGTACCGGATTTGGTGCTGATGCTGTTGATATTTTACGGCGGCCAGCTTGCGATTAACGAAATCAGTACGCGGCTAGGTGTGAAATCGGTAATCGACATCAACCCCTTTGTCGCGGGTGTCGTTACGATTGGTTTCATTTTCGGCGCGTATCTTACCGAAACATTTCGTGGCGCAATGATGGCGGTCCCATCGGGGCAACGCGAGGCTGGCATCGCCTATGGAATGACTTCCGGAGCGGTATTCAGCCGCATTGTTTTCCCGCAAATGGTGCGCTTTGCGTTGCCGGGCTTTACCAACAACTGGCTGGTCCTTGTGAAATCGACGGCGCTGGTGTCGGTCATCGGCCTGTCTGACATGATGAGTCGGGCGGGCCTGGCTGCAGGCACAACCCGCGAGCCATTCACGTTTTATGTAGCGGTCGCCGTGTTGTACCTTCTGATTACGACAGCGTCCGTTTTATTGCTGAAAGCGCTAGAGCGGCGCTACTCAATGGGCGTGAAAGCGGCGGCGTTGTGATTGCTACTCTGTGTAGATGGCAGCCATGCTGAATGTCGATGTCATGGCCTCCAGCCTGCCACTTTATTTGAGCGGCACCGTTGTGACGCTCAAACTACTGGTCGTCGCATTGGTCGCAGGGCTGATTGTCGCCGTGCCACTGGCTGTATTGCGAGCGTCGTCGAATGGTTGGGTATCTCGCCCCGTTTGGTTGTTCACCTATATTTTTCGTGGAACGCCGCTATTGGTGCAGCTTTTCATTATTTACTACGGGCTTGCCCAGTTTTCATGGATGCGTGAAAGCGTATTGTGGCCACTGTTCTCGTCAGCGTGGTTTTGCGCAATGTTGGCGTTCGCAATCAACACGTGCGCGTACACCACCGAAATTATCGCTGGCGCGATCCTTGCCACCAATCACGGCGAAGTCGAAGCCGCCAAGGCAGTGGGCATGTCGCCGTTAACGTTGTATCGGCGCATTTTGTTGCCCTCGGCACTGCGTCGTTCGCTGCCCGCTTACAGCAACGAGGTCATCATGATGTTGCACGGTACATCGCTCGCCAGCATCGTCACGCTGATGGACATCACTGGTGCGGCGCGCGAAGTTAATTCAAGGTTTTACCTGCCGTTTGAAGCATTTATCACTGCCGCAGGCTTCTACCTTGCTCTTACCTTTACCCTGGTATCACTGTTCCATCTTGCCGAGAAACGTTGGCTCGTGCATCTCGCACCACGAACATAATCTTTTATGAAAACAATAAAACACCCGCTGCTCTCCACCTACGTTGGAACCAACCGCGAAATCGTCAGCTTTCACTATGGTGAGGAAAATTCGGGAGAAAAAATCTATATCCAGTCGTCGTTACACGCCGATGAGCTGCCCGGCATGCTGGTGGCGCATCATCTTCGCAAGCGATTTAGCGAGCTGGAGATTGCGGGGAAAATCCGTGGCGAAATCGTCGTTGTGCCTGTGGCCAACCCTGTCGGGCTCGCCCAAACGCTGCTGCACAGCCAGATCGGTCGCTTCGAAATGGCGACTGGTGAGAATTTCAACCGCCACTATCCGGCCATGTATCCGGATATCGTCGAAAGGGTTACCCCACAACTGGGTGCGGACGCCGCGTCAAATGCACGCGTGGTGCGCGACGCAATGCTGCGCCAACTCGATGCGATAAGTCCGACAACCGAACTCGAAAGCATGCGACGTGCGTTGATGCGCCTGTCCTGCGATGCCGATGTGGTGCTCGATCTGCATTGCGATTCCGATGCCGTCCTGCATCTATACACCGGCACCCCACTTTGGCCGCAATGCGAGCCGCTGGCGCGCTACTTGGGTGCGTATGCAACCTTGCTAGCGACGGAAAGTGGCGATAATCCCTTCGACGAAGCTTGCTCGCAAACTTGGTGGCAACTGGCAGCTCACTTCAAAGATCGTTTCCCGATTCCGATGGCGTGTCTCTCGGTCACGGTGGAACTACGCAGTCAGACAGATGTGAACCATGCGCTTGCGTTGCAGGACGCCGAGAACATTATTGCTTTCCTCATGCATCGTGGCGTTATAGATGGCACGGCACCGCCACTTCCGGATCTGATTCATGATGCGACGCCCCTTGCGGGTTCGGAGGCAATCGCATCACCGGTCAGCGGTGTGGTCGTCTTCCTTAAAAGGCCGGGTGACTGGATAGAATCGGGAGAGGCGCTGGCCGAAGTCATCAATCCCCTTACGTCCGAAATCAGTACGCTCGTAAGCCAGACTGACGGCGTGTTGTATGCATTGGAGAATCGTTATTTCGCCACTGCCGGCATGCGCCTGGCCAAGGTGGCGGGGGCCAAGGCTTTCCGTACCGGCAAGCTGTTGAGCGCGTAATTATTATGCAAAAATTACTAGTCGAAAACTTACACAAGCGCTACGGCAGCAACGAGGTATTGAATGGCGTTTCATTGGCAGCTGACGCAGGTGATGTGACCTGCATCATCGGCTCAAGTGGCTCGGGCAAGAGTACGCTGCTGCGCTGTATTAATCTGCTTGAGCAACCGAACGAAGGCCGCATCACTTTAAATGGCGAAGTCCTGCAGCTTGTCGCCGACAAAAACGGTGCATTAAAAGCTTCTGACCCGAAACAATTGCAACGCCTTCGCTCGAAACTCGCAATGGTGTTTCAGCACTTCAACCTCTGGTCGCACATGACTGCATTGGAAAACGTTATCGAGGCGCCGATCCATGTGTTGGGACAGAGCAAAGCAGAAGCCATTGAGCGTGGTGAACAACTGCTGAACCGCGTCGGCGTCGCGCATCGCAAGCACATGTATCCCGCGCACATGTCCGGTGGAGAGCAACAACGTGTCGCAATTGCGCGTGCACTCGCGATGGAGCCTGAAGTGATGTTGTTTGACGAGCCCACCTCGGCGCTCGACCCTGAGCTCGTCGGCGAAGTGTTGAAGGTGATGCGCGACCTGGCCGATGAAGGCCGCACCATGATTGTCGTCACTCACGAGATGGGCTTTGCGAGGGAAGTCTCAAATTCGGCGATATTCCTGCACAAGGGCCTTATTGAGGAGATGGGTGCACCTAAAGAAATTCTGGTCAATCCGCAGAGCGAGCGACTGCGGCAGTTTCTATCCGGCAGTCTGAAGTAGCCGATTTGCAATCGGCCAGGAGTACCTCCAGACCATGCCGACGCCAACTTCCGCGACATTGCTTCCCATGCGCCTGGGGTTTTTGTTATTGCCACAATGTAGCCTGCTGTCATTGTCAGGTGCGCTTGATGTCTTGACCGCGGCGAATCGCATACTTGATGAACCTATTTATTCGTCGGTCATCGTGGCCACCGGCAGCGAAACCACGATCAGCGCCGGTACACTGAAGATTCCCGTTGATGCGGGCCTGGCAAATGCGCCCGTACTTGATGGCGTGTTCGTCGTCAGTGAGACCCCATTACCCCAGCGTGGATTCGATGAGGCGGTGATGTGGTTACGAAACTTTCCTGCGTCCGCAGTTGACACGCGGTCGATCATCAATCCCCTTCCGAAGATAGTCGGCGGTATTGGAACCGGCACGTACCTGTTGGCGCGTGCTGGCTTGTTGCACGGTTGCCGCGCGACCATACATTGGCCCTATACGTCGCTGCTGGCCGAGGATTTTCCCGATACGGTGGTGTCGTCCAACCTGTTCGAGATAGACCGGCATCGCCTCACTTGTGCGGGTGGCAACGCCAGCGTCGACATGATGCTCAACTGGCTCGGTGCGCGACATGGAGAGGATCTCATCACTGAACTGCTCGACCATTTCGGCCTTGAACGCCTGCGTGGCCCCACCGATCATCAGCGGGTGCCACTTTCGGCACGGATCGGGGGTGGCCAGCCCAAGCTCACAGAAGCAGTCTCCCTGATGGAGGCCAATTACGAGGAGCCGCTGCCGACCGAGGAGATTGCCCGCTTGGTGGGTGTCTCAAGACGACAACTTGAACGGCTGTTCAAGCAATATTTGAACAGCCTGCCATCGCGCTATTACCTTGAACTACGATTGAACCGCGCACGCCATTTGTTGCAGCAGACCAGCCAATCCATCCTGCAAATTGGCTTGTCCTGCGGGTTTTCGTCGGGACCGCATTTTTCAAGCGCCTATCGCAACCATTTCAGCATCACGCCACGCGAACAGCGCAGCCAACGTGCCGCGCGGGGTGGCGGCGTGATTAATGGCGTGAGCGCCGATGGCGCATGAAAGCTAAGCAAACACATATAAACCAGCGTCGCATTGCTGATAGGCGCCTGGCGTAACAACGCATAAAATGTTTTTTGACGGCAGGCTGTCGCCCAATAGGCACCATCCCTTTAACGCCGACTGTCCCGGAGCTCATCATGACCACAGCGAATAACAACCCCCACGTCGCCCGCGCCACCTTCGATGAAGTGATGGTGCCCAACTACGCGCCGGGAAGCTTTATTCCCGTTCGGGGCAAAGGTTCGCGCGTTTGGGATCAGTCCGGCAAGGAATACGTCGACTTCGCCGGGGGAATCGCTGTCAGCTCAGTCGGGCACGCGAACGAGGATGTCGTCGAAGCGCTGACCGAACAAGCCGGAAAACTCTGGCACGTTGCTAATGTTTTGGCCAATGAACCTGCCATTCGCCTTGCACAAAAACTTTGCGAACTCACATTTGCCGAACGCGTGTTTTTCGCAAACTCAGGTGCCGAAGCGAACGAGGCCGCGTTAAAACTGGCGCGCCGCTTCGTCTGCGACCACTTTCCCAAAAATGACACCCCTGCGGGCAAGCTGGAAAGTGAAAAGATAGAGATCATTTCGTTCACCGATTCTTTCCATGGCCGCACACTTTTCACCGTGACCGTTGGTGGACAACCTAAATACTCTCAAGGTTTCGGCCCCCTGCCTCAGAGCATCACGCATCTGCCGTTCAATGACCTGGAAGCGGTCAGAAAGCAAATTTCGGCCAGAACCTGCGCTGTCATCGTCGAGCCGGTGCAAGGCGAAAGCGGCGTGTTAGCGGCGACCCCGGCGTTTCTGAAAGGCCTGCGCGAATTGTGTGACGAGCATGCCGCACTGCTTATCTTTGATGAAGTGCAATCGGGTGCCGGACGTACCGGGCCGCTGTACGCGTACATGGATTGTGGTGTGACACCGGATATTTTGACATCGGCAAAGGGTCTGGGCGGCGGTTATCCGATCGCTGCCATGCTGACCACCGAAAGTATTGCCAAGAGCTTTGGCGTTGGCGTGCACGGCAGCACTTACGGCGGCAATGCACTGGGGTGCGCAGTCGCGCTAGCGGTTCTCAATATTATTGCCACACCGTCGACCCGCGCCAACATCGCCGCCCGCACCGACGAGTTGCTCACGGGACTTCGAGCCCTCAATCAAAAGTACGCGCTTTTCGCAGATATCCGCAGCCGTGGACTTTGGTTTGGCTGCGAGCTTATTCCCAAATGGCATGGCCGTGCAAAGGAGTTTGTGAAGATGTCCGAGAAACACGGGCTAATGATTCTGGTGGCTGGCACGAACGTGATCCGGTTAGCGCCGTCACTACTCATCACCGCTGATGACATCGCTCAGGGCTTGCAGCGCTTCGATGCGGTTTTAGCCGATGTGCTTGCGGCTGAATCCCTAGTGGCGCAAGCGTTGGCTCCTGCCACAGCCTCGGCGGCGAAATAGTCCATGAGCCAAAGCACGCTGATCCTGCGTCCCTGTCGCATGTCCGACCTTCCCGGGGTGGAGCGCATCGCGGCGGCTAGCGCCGTGGGCATCACTTCATTACCACCGGATCGCGAAAAACTCTACGACAAGATTCGGAACTCGACCCATTCACTGGCCGCTGAGGTGGACGTGAACGGCGAGGAGCAGTATTTTTTTGTACTTGAGGATGTGGCGACTGGCGAGATTGTCGGCACCAGCGGTATCGTCGCGTCCGCGGGCTTCCACGACCGCTTTTACAGCTATCGTAACGAGATCATCGTTCACGCGTCACAAGAGCTGGGCGTGAGCAACAAGATTCATTCGCTGCACTTGTGCCATGACCTCACGGGCTTGTCGCTATTAACGTCGTTCTATATCGATCCGGCGTTTAACAAAACACAGTGGCCGCAGTTGCTGTCGCGTGCACGCATGCTGTTTATTGCCGAACATCCCGATCGCTTCGCCGACAAGCTCGCGGCGGAGAACCCCGGCGTATGCGATGAAAGCGGTCATTCACCCTTCTGGGACGCGGTGGGTCGACGTTTTTTCAACATGGACTATCCCCAGGCTGAGCAACTCTCGGGGGGACGCAGTAAGACATTCATTGCAGAGCTGATGCCGCAATACCCGATCTATGTTCCACTGCTGCCCGCCGATGCGAAGCTCGCCATCGGCCAGTTGCACCCAGTCGCCGAATTGCCGTTCTCGATTTTGCTTGAGGAGGGTTTCGAGGCTGACACTTACATAGACATTTTTGACGGTGGACCGACGGTAGAAGCGCGTATTTCCACCGTACGCAGCATTGCCGATAGCCGACGCCTTCGCGTGAATCGTGCGATCCCGGCCGCAGGGACAAAGCAGTCGTACCTGATTGCCAACACCGCCACTGAGGAATTCCGCGCCACCATCGCCATGCTGGTGGTGGCCGACGACGAGCAGTTATCGGTCCCGCCGGAGCTCGCCGCTCAGCTCGAAGTTGCCGATGGCGACGATGTGAGAGTCACGCCGTTATGATGATCATCCGCCCGATTACGCATGCCGACCTCCCCGCGCTCGTTGGCCTCGCCAAAAGTACCGGGGTCGGCCTCACCACCCTGCCACCCAATGAGGCAGAACTTGCAAAACGTGTCGATGCGGCGGTTGCATCGTTTGCCGGCACAGCGCAGAAAGCTGACGAAATTTTCCTGTTTGTACTGGAAGACACAATCGCAAAACGCGTCGTCGGCACCTGTGGACTGGCGACTGCAGTCGGACTGCGTCAGCCGTGGTATTCGTATCGCGTTGGCCTGGTGGTTCACGCCTCGCAGGAACTGGGCCTGTTCACGCAAACGCCGACGCTATTTCTTACTAACGACCACACCGGGCACACTGAGTTATGTTCGTTGTTCCTGGACAGCGCCTACCGGCGTGACCGCAACGGTCAGCTTTTATCCAAATCGCGGCTATTATTCTTGGCGCAACAGCGTGAACGCTTCTCGAAGAAGATCATTGCTGAGCTGCGTGGCGTCTCGGATGACGATGGCAGATCACCTTTTTGGGAAAGTCTCGGACGGCATTTTTTCTCAATGGAGTTTTCTCGGGCCGATTATCTGACTGGCATCGGCAAGAAGTCATTCGTCGCTGAGTTGATGCCGAAGCATCCGCTGTACAGTTCGTTCCTGACGCCGGAGGCACAGGCGGTCATTGGCAAGACCCATCCGCATACACTACCCGCAATGCGCATGCTCGAGGCAGAAGGATTTCGGTACGAGGGCTATGTAGATATTTTCGACGCCGGCCCGACGGTGGAGTGCGATGTGGATGACGTTGACGCTGTCGCGCGCAGCCAGGTTTTTAAGGTGGAAATCAGCAGCGCGGCGCCTTCAGCCGATGCGATGACGTATCTTGTCGCTAATACCAGCATTGACAACTATCGGGCGACACTATCGGCAGCAACGCCGAAAGGCGAGTCGCTAGCCCTCACTGCAGAGACCGCCGCCGAACTAAATGTCAGTGCGGGCGATGATATCCGCGCGGTCCCGCTATCGATAAGTGATCGACACTAGTTTCGCAATTGTTGAAGAAAAAAATGAAACAGCACTGGATCGGCGGCCTTTGGCTCGCCAGCGACGGCCCGCAATTTTCATCCCGAAACCCGGTGACACAGGCGGTCGTCTGGCAGGGCAATGCGGCGTCCGCCGCGACGGTTGATGCGGCGGTTAGCGCCGCGCGCACAGCGTTTCCCAAATGGGCGGCAGCAAGTCTTGATTCGCGCACCAACTACCTCAGAGAGTTCGCTCGTCTGCTTGGCGAACACAAGACGGCACTTGCCCACATGATCGGGTTTGAAACCGGGAAGCCACTGTGGGAGGCCGCAACTGAAGTGGCGACCATGATCGGCAAAATCGATATTTCGATTCGTGCACATCAAGAGCGCACCGGTGAGCGTAGCAGCACACAGGCTGACCACACCGCAGTTCTACGCCACCGGCCGCATGGCGTGGTGGCGGTTTTTGGCCCATATAACTTTCCGGGACACTTACCCAACGGGCACATCGTCCCTGCATTGCTCGCGGGTAATTGCGTCATATTCAAACCCAGCGAACTGACTCCTGGCAGTGCGGAAGCGACGATAAAACTCTGGGAGCTTGCAGGGTTGCCACCGGGTGTGCTTAACCTCGTACAGGGAGGGCGGGATACGGGCGTGGCATTGGCAGGACACGCGGGATTGGATGGCTTATTTTTCACTGGCAGCTCCCAAACCGGCAGGCATTTGCACCAGCAGTTTGCGGCCCGCCCGGATAAAATTCTTGCGCTTGAAATGGGCGGTAACAATCCCCTGGTGGTGGGCGAGTATCAAAACCTCGACGCCACCGTGCACCATATTGTTCAATCGGCTTTTATATCAGCCGGTCAGCGATGCACCTGTGCCAGGCGACTTCTGGTCGCTGCCGGTAGCGAAGGCGACCGGCTGCTCGCGCGACTCGTTGAGGTGTCCGCGCGATTGAAAGTAGGCGCTTTCGACGACGCAGATCCACCGTTCATGGGTGCTGTGATTTCGGTGGCTGCGGCAGACAATCTTCTACATGCCCAGACCGCACTCATCGCACGCGGCGCGAAAGTGTTGCTTCAAATGAAATTGATGAGAGCCAACACCGCGCTTCTCTTGCCCGGCATACTTGACGTGACCAATATTGCCGATCTGCCTGACGAGGAACACTTCGGGCCGCTGCTGCAAGTCACTCGCTACACCAGTTTCACTGATGCGCTCACGATGGCCAACAATACGCGCTATGGTCTAGCCGCCGGTTTGCTTTCCGAAAACGCTGAAGAATATGCAATCTTCCTGCGCCACATCCGCGCGGGTATCGTTAACTGGAATCGGCCACTCACGGGCGCATCCAGCGCCGCGCCATTCGGCGGCGTCGGTGCCAGTGGCAATCATCGCGCCAGTGCTTATTACGCAGCCGATTATTGTGCCTATCCTCAAGCCTCGCTCGAATCATCCACGCTTACACTACCCGACAAGCTCAGTCCTGGATTGACGCTATGACAATGCGCGCTGTTGAAGCCAATTTCGACGGCCTGGTTGGGCTCACGCATAATTACAGCGGCTTGTCATTCGGCAATATTGCCTCGGCAAAGAACCATGGTGGTATCGCCAATCCCAAACTCGCCGCGCTGCAGGGCCTGAAAAAAATGAAGGCGCTTGCCGACATGGGGTTCACGCAAGGCGTGTTGCCACCACAGGAGCGACCCTGCGTCACGACGCTGCGAGCGCTAGGCTTCACCGGTAACGGCACCGACGTCATTCGTGCCGCCATAAAAAGTTCACCAACGGTGTATTCAAGCGCGCTGTCGGCGTCGAGCATGTGGTCGGCTAACGCTGCCACTGTCAGCCCAAGCGCCAATACCGCCGATGGACGCGTCCATTTCACGGCCGCCAATCTGAATAACAAATTTCATCGCTCTATCGAACACGCGCAAACGTCGCGTACGCTTCGGGCAATATTTCGCGATAAGAAGTATTTCGCACATCATTCTGCGCTGCCAGCCTGTCCACAGTTTGGTGACGAAGGGGCGGCCAATCACACGCGATTTTGTCAACAGCTTGGTGAGCGCGGCGTCGAATTCTTTGTCTATGGTGCAAGTGGTTTTGATTTGGCAGCAACACGCCCACAGAAATATCCTGCCAGGCAAACACTGGAGGCGTCGCAGGCCGTTGCGCGCCTGCATGGGTTGGATGCGGGACAAGTGGTGTTCGCGCAACAGAATCCGCAGGTCATCGATGCGGGTGTATTTCACAACGATGTCATCGCCGTCGGCAACGGCAACGTTTTGTTCTGCCATGAGAGCGCGTTTGTTGACCAGCAGAAAGTGCTCGATAACATCGCGGCAAAGCTGGGCGGTACATTCACCGCCGTACAAGTTTCCAACGATGACATAAGTGTGGAAGATGCCGTGCAGTCGTACCTCTTTAATAGTCAGCTATTGAGTCGCACCGATGGGCGAATGTTGCTGCTGGTGCCGGAAGAATGCCAAAACAACGAACGCGTCTGGGACTATCTGCAGAAATTGCGCTCGCAAAGCACGCCCATTGGTGAAGTTCTCGTCATGGATCTACGTGAGAGCATGCGCAATGGTGGTGGTCCGGCGTGTCTGCGATTGCGAGTGGAACTCAAACAACAGGAGCTCGCTGCCGTCAATCCGGCGACGTTAATCAACGATGACCTGTACAAGCGACTGACCTCGTGGGTAGAAAAGCACTATCGGGATCGCCTGGGCGAGGCCGAACTTGCCGACCCAGCACTGCTCGACGAATGTCGTGCGGCTTTGGACGAATTGACGCAGATTCTGGCACTGGGTTCGGTGTATCCGTTTCAGTTGGAGAGTGCTGCGTAATAGTGCCGGTTACTCGTAGCGGGATCGCCATCTGGCGCGCTTCGGCAGACATGAATGCCCTGCACGCCGCGCCATTACCTGCCTTTCATCAAATATTTTTTTGGCGCACCGACGCAATCGTGTCAGTACCAGCAGTGGTTCGCACGTGGGAATTCTCGGCCCTGAAAAACTAAGTACCGATCTTGAAGCGCAATGACTGGTTTGCTTCCGTCGCGCGCAACGCGCATGTCGCACTTCGTTACAGCTCGCCCCAAACTTTATTTTCGCGATTAGCGTAATGTAGCGACTGTAGCCAGATTATTTAGGGGTCGTCATGAATAAACTCACTTGGGCCTCACCCAGCATTTGCATTATCGGTCTAAAGAAGATGGCGGCAACATGTGGGGTGTTGATTCTGCTCACGCTTGCAAGCATGACCGCCAGCGCGCAAGCGACACAAAATATCGTGGGATTTTGGTACAAGCCTTCCGAATCTGGCTGGGGCCTCAGCATTCAGCAACAGGGCACAAGCACATTTGGTGTTTGGTTTACTTACGATCTGCAGGGTGCAACCACCTTCAACACTATTGAGTGCACGTTTGCGGGCAACACTTGCGCGGGTGATATTTCCACTTACACGGGCATACCGCTCGCGCAGATCACCGCTGGCGCCAATTCAGTGGGTACCAAAATCGGCACTGGTTCCATCGTCACGACGGGTAGCAATCGGCTCTCGCTCAGTTACGCCATCGGCAGCGTGCCACAAACCAAGGCTGACCTCGAACCACAAAATTTTGCTGCTGCTAGCCTGGTGCCGCAGTGCACATTGCAGTTGCCCCCGACGTCACCGGCACCTCCACCAGGCACTGATTTCCGCTCGGTCTTAACCAATTACACTGATCACTGGTGGGGCGGCGCTAACGCGTCTGGCTGGGGGGTGCAGATTTCACATCAGGGCACACAAGTATTCGCCGGCTGGTACAGCTACAACCCGGCAGGCAAAGCAACCTGGATGACATTGCAGGGCACGCAGGATCCGGTCAACGCCCAGCGATTTACCGGCAGCATATTTCAAGTCTCCGCAGGCGCGCCGTATACACAAATCACTGGGCCAATTTCCCCATCAGCCAATACGGCGGTAGGCACGTTTGAATTCAATTTTACCGATGGCGTGAAAGGGTCGTTCACTTATTCTCTTCCACAACTTGGCGTGACCAATCGCAGGTTACCGCTGGAACGCTTCACTGTGTCCAGTGGTGCAGTCAACGTGTGTGCCGTGACGAAAGCCACGGTCGTCACTGCGCAGGAAGCATCGCGCTTTCTCGGTCAGGCGACTTTTGGCCCGAAGATGGCCGAGATCGATGCGGTCGCCGTGTCGGGATATGACGCTTGGTTAACCATGCAATTTGCCAAACCGCAAACGCTGCATCTTCCGCCCGTCACCGCCTATATCAATACGCTCACACCAGATTTGCAGCGAGGACAGACGGCGTTCCAGTGGAGCCTCTGGAAAAATTTCTCCAGCGGGGACGACGCGTTGCGTCAGCGTGTTGCGTTCGCACTTTCGGAAATATTTGTCATCTCGCTCAATAGCAATATTGCCTTTGGCTTTCCCCGCGGACCGGCACAGTATCTCGATACGCTGGGCTTGCATGCCTTCGGTAACTATCGCAATCTGCTCGACGCGGTGACCTATTCACCGATGATGGGCCTGTATCTAACCCATCTACGCAATCAAAAGGAAAACTTATCAACTGGTACCGTGCCAGACGAAAACTACGCGCGTGAAGTGATGCAGTTGATGAGTATTGGTGTGCAGCGGCTTAACCTTGACGGCACATTGAAACTTGATCCTGTTGGCAATCCGATAGAAACCTATTCCAACGCCGATGTCTCCGCGATGGCGAGAGTCATGACCGGATTGAGCTGGGCTGGCCCGGATACGTCCAATAGCCGGTTCAGCGGTGGGGGCTTAAGCACCTCCCCTGACCGCGAGATATTGCCGATGCAGGCTTACGATCAATACCATTCGGTTTCGCAGAAACAATTTCTCGGTGTCACCATACCGGCGCAAACAGTGGCTGCAACCAACAATGACATCCGTATCGCACTCGATACCTTGTTCAATCACCCGAACGTCGGTCCGTTTATAGGCAAGCAACTGATCCAGCGACTGGTTTCGAGTAATCCTTCCCCCGCCTACGTCGCGCGTGTGGCGACTTCATTCAATAATAATGGCAGTGGTGTGCGAGGCGACATGAAGGCCGTTATTCGCGCAGTTTTACTCGACCCGGAAGCACGCACCGCCGCGACCGGCAATAACGGCAATAACGGCAAATTACGTGAGCCTGCGGTGCGATTCGTGCAATGGATGCGGTCGTTTAATGCAACATCCCGTGATGGCCGCTTCCTTCTGGGCACGACCAGT
>ENA-OFCE01001139-OFCE01001139.1-metagenomes-genome-assembly--contig:-NODE-1139-length-14415-cov-7.909958_pt1 | contig 14415 bp, 5 predicted proteins | sample MGYA00153388_OFCE01 | MGnify analysis MGYA00153388
GGGAACATAACTACTCCAGTCATCCTTGTACTGCCATTCTTCCGTTACATTACCAAAGGAGTCGTAAATGTACCGGGTCTGTTTTTTCAGTACTCCGTTCTCTTTCACCTTAGCCCATTCGATCTTCCTCGCGTCGTCTGCATAAGGAGTATATTCCTCCAGGATGGTGATTCCGGCATCCTTTTTGTAGGTCTTGGTTAATGGATAGTGATATCCATTATGATAGGTATAGGATACCTTGTGTTCGGTGTTGCTGGTATCTCCTCCGGCTTGTGTGTCCCAATAATCCGTTACATCTTTAAATGTATTGTATCGATAGTTCTGGGTTCTTTCCACATATTGTCCCGTTGCCTTGTCATATACCTTGTTGAGGGCTTTTTCCAACAGCAGGCTATAGGTATTGTAAGTATTGACTGTTTCCGCTTTATGATTCAATCCCTCTTTTACTAAGTTGACACATTGAAATCCTTTCTTTTTATTGTCATTGGGATTCACTAGGAACCTATATAAATACTTGTCAATATTCCCCGCAGCATCGAATACATGCGTATTGACTTCATAATTAACCGGGGGATTGATATTTACCGGATACCCATCATACTCACATGCTCCGTCACCATTAAAATAGTTATAGTATTTATAGCCGACATAGTTATATCTTGTCCCATCCTTGGTATAGTCCGCTCTATCAGTAACTTTATAAAACTGCATTAAACCATGGATACCCAGGTTTTTGGCGGTATAGTGTACGTCGGAGAAATTATATTCGGTTTTCCCCCCTGTAGGATAGGTAATTCTCTTTAAGCACGCGAATGTATTATTACTCGTATCCGTAAAGGGATCTTTTTTTCTAAAACTGAATCTCGCCGACTTATATTCATATTCATACTTTGTGATACGGCCTTCCGGATCCTGTACAGTATCCAGAACATACTCTGAGGCATTCGATGGACTGAGTATTTTGTTATAATATATCCTTTTGTTATTGGCTGCATTGGTTGGATCATCTACTTCAACCGCTACTCCGTTGGCCTCATATTTAATATTTATTTCTCTTCCTACGCTATCAATAACTTTTGAAATTACAACCGATCCATTTACCGTAGTATGTAAAAATTTAATTTCATTACCAAATCGGTCCTTTATGCCAAGCAGTCTTCCATCAGAACCGAAGTACATCAATTTACCTTCTTTGTCACTGAGCATAAAACAGGCACTCATTTGCGAATTCGAGTATGGCGGCGTTTTCTTATTCACTAGTCTACAGAGACTTAAGTCCTCAAATCCATATTCATCGAAGGTTTGCGTAAGCTGATAATCAACTCCGTTCGCTAATGTTGGTATATATTGAGTTTCATATAAAACATGGTTGTATGTAAAATGATAGGTTCCCTTGCTTCCCAAATGAAGATAGTTATCCCAGGCACCTCTGCTTTCAATGTACGGCAGGTCAAAAGACCATCCTGTACCTAAGTTAAAATACCTATCTGTAGCAGTTAAATTGTAATATGTATCTGCATAGGGTGCCTCCCAAACAGTTAGCGGAGCTCCTGACCCATCTGTACGTAGTTGGTATTGCATATTAACAGTAAAATTTTTCTTGTCGCTGTATTTAATAACTTCTAATACCACATCGTTCCCTGAAGTATATGTTTTTGAGGTATCAAATTCTCCACTGTTAAACCGATCTGCCATATATTGCGCCTTTTGGGAGTAGACCCAATACTTGCTATACATATATTGATCCCCTCCAGAAGGCCTTTCCTCATACAGCATCCCTGACTTGCTGGTATCACAAAAGGATACGGTTCTTTCAGTTTTGCCTGCATAAGTACCGTTAATATATTTTTCCTTTGTTTCCGTTCCAGTAACATAGTATCCCTGCACAGCCCAAGTCTGTCTCTGATTTGTTTCAATAGCCTTCGGTTCATAAAAACTTGCCTCATCCGTGCTATATACTCTTGTTAGTGAAAAATCCAAGCCATTCTTACCCTTCAAGTATAAGTCTGTTTGCCGTATTTCCAAACTTCCACTAACAGGGCTGATGCTTTCCGATTGCCCGGATGTCTGAAGTGAGAAGGGCTGTATTACTGGCTTTTTATAGGCTGACATAGGATATACATAGTTGTTGTAATCCTCTGTAGTACTATCCGCTAAAACCTGTATTCCTCCCAGAAGCATAGTAAATAGAACTGCAAACAGTATGCTTGTCAGAAACTTATTTCTCATATTTTCTCACCTCTGCTTCCTCGTTAACCTTTTCCCAGTCTTTTCTATCCTTTTTTATTTCCAGCACTTTCTCCAGCTTCATATTGTTTTTAATGGCGATATCCTTCGCCATAGCGATCTCCACTATATCAGAAACCCCTTTACTCTTACACTTTTCAATTTCCTCATCCGTTATATTGTATTGCTTCTTTAATACCCTTTCCGTGTTTTCCTTTGCATCCTTGTCTGATACTTTCTTCTCCCTGGCCTCTTCCCTGTTCTTCTCCCAATACTGTTTCTTCAGGTCTTTGACAGTTTTACCCTGTTTTATTTCATTCACTATATCCTTATAGTCCTTCCTATAGTTGAAGGAGAGAATGGCTACCTGTTCAATCTCATCCTCTTTTAATCCCTGGGATTTCATTTCTTCTATCTGTTCAGGTGTTATCCCCAGAGCTTGTGTTGGCTTCTGGATATTTATGTTCAATTGAGAGGTAATCTGGCTCCAGGGTGTACTATTTTCCTTTATTTCTCCACCTTCTACGGTATACTGTGTCTTTCCTTTTAGTTCAAGCAACTCTTCCGGGGTCTTGCCACATAACCCTGCCAAGTCTTCTGCTACCTGTATATCATAGAAGTCATACCCCTGATTATATAGCTCCAGTTCTTTCTCTCTTGGAAGCTTATTACTGTTCTCCATTCTACTTTCCCACTCCTCGTAGGTTTCTTCCTTTTCCCCTATGAGCTGAGGAATGTCCTTCGCGTCAATAACTTTGACTTGGTTTTCTTCCTTTGGCTCTTCTTTTGGCTTGTTTGCTAAATTCACAGCAAATACAGATGTAGAAACAATACATATTGCTCCGATTGTTATTCCGATTAGATGTAGCCGCTTTAGTTTTTTGTTCATTTGTAATGCCCCCTAAATTATTGTTTTATTCCTTTTACTAATCTTCCATTGGAATCATATTCGTACTGTACGGCCCTGTCGGATTCTATGGCACCCAGTTTTTCTTCCAACGTTTCAATCTTTTTCAGCAGGAGCTGAATCATTTCTGTGTTCCCCTGTATCTGCGCTGTCGGGTCTGTGGATACTGAGTACTTGATAGTTGGCAGTGTAGTCAGACTCTGATCATATTGGTAAGTATATTCATATACTTCTCCTGCCTTTGCTCCGTCGACAGTAAAAGATAATCCATTACCTACTATACGCACCTTACTTAAGTCAATAGGCACCATTAAACTACCGTTCAGTTTGTATAGACTTTTAATAAATCTAATCGGTAACTCCTTATTTGTTACAGTAATTCCGGTCGAGGTATAAGCAGCTGTACTTTTCATCACTGGCTCTACTATCAACGTTCCGTTGGGATAACAAATTAGGGGTGAGGTATTTATTTTATAAATTTGAGGTTGAGCCAGTTGGTAAATAACATAACTCTTCGTACTGGCTATATATTCCCTAAATCTATCTACGGGTGTTAAACCTGCGTAGCCACTAATAATTGATTTTGGTACTATAATGGCAAGAACACCGTTTTCAATATAAAAATGAAACCTCTGATTTCTATCTATCCACTCTCTAGTAAGGGGTATAGGGTATCCAACCTGCAGATATGCATTATCTGCGGCATAATTTTGAATACAGTCTGGGATAAAAGTACTAAATACGTACGAACTTTCTCCTTCACCTATACTGGACCACTGAGTTTGACTATCCAAGCTTATTTTATTTGTATTTTTTATTAATTCACCTTTCGATAAATTTAGCTCGTCACTAATTTTATTGGGTAAGCTCCTTAACTCTATGTCCTGCGGCATATAATAAGAATTAGTTTTATTTGATTCATACTCGCTAGGTGTGCTGAATTCCTCCATTTGAAATTCTCTAAACCAATAATTGCCTACTCCATTTCCTGCCCACATATATAGAGTAATAGAATCATTATTCCCTGAATATAGTACTTCACTTTTTCTTATCGCATTCGTCTCGAATTTATATATACCAAATTCCTTAATGACATTTCGCAAGCTGTCTCTAAATGAAAATACGGCATCTGCTTTTCCATCTGTATACCCCGTATAGCTCACCATATAATTTGTATTTCTTTTTACAGGTATATCAACTATTTTAACTAAACCTGTAAAAACCGAACTATTTCCTCTAAAATAGCCACTATCTCTCACTAAGGAAGCCATTTCCCAGCCCTTTATTCCGTTTTCACCATTTCCATTCTCGATTAAGTTTTTCCCAACACTTTTAAGACCTGTACTTGAGACAGATTTGATCCCATTCACATAAGACACTTTGTTCCCAATTTGCTCCAGTGTCGTAGGCTCATTACCTGTTCCATAAGTGGCTGTTAGGTCAATCAGACTCCACCCATCCAAATACACTTCGCAAGTTTGAGTATCTATAAAGCAAGGAATTAGAGAAACAGGTTTATCACTAGCAGTAAAAAAGGTTCCTGTCTGATTCCACGTGTTTACTGCTCCATTCCAATAAGTACATCCTAAATTTATCTCCCACCCACTACCTGTATCGTTAACTCTTGTTGACAAGGAACTATTTTTATTGGCGATATAGTAATAACCCGTCAATAAATATTTATGCCCTGGTACACAAGGCACATTTAATTTATAAATTGACTTGTACTCCAATACGGTTTTAATTTTCTGCGAGTATGTATTAAATAACTTGTTGTCTGATGACAAACTTAGATTATTTCCACCAGATGACCATCCATCCGAGACACCGTCCCTATTAGTATCAATTTCAAAATCTCCGTCACTACCTAAAAGGTTTACCATTGTATTGCCATACAGATTTGCATTTAATTGCCCATACGTTGTATTCGGTGGCAGTGGAACCACGGTCCCCGAGGCTACCATGCTTTCTACACCTATATTCAATAACGCATCATTATGATTCTGTGTACAATCCGGAACAGACACACCACTCTGCAAATTAAAATTCCAGTATCCTACCAGTCCACTTTCTAATCCAGTAAGTTCAACATTCCTATCGGATTGAATTTCGGATTCTGTACGTGCCCTGTTCCAGATACGCACCTCATCAATTTTACCTTCAAAGCGCTGGGTAGATAATGAACCTTCTCCTATTCTCTTGCTATCCGCATTATCAACAAATACATATGCACTGTTATCCGTAGCAAGTGTCTGAAGGACTCCATTTACATAAATTTTATGAGTACCATTTCCTGTACCGCTTCTTGTGTATACAATATGATTCCATACATTAAGAGTCAGCACATTACTTTGTGTTTCAGCAACCCACGTATTAGGTCCAGTCACTCCGACAGCATTCGTCTTTCCATTACATGTACCAACTTCCAACTGGAAACTTCCTGGAGAATTTGCAAACCTTGTGCTAAAAATCCCAAACCTACCATTTAAGTTAGTTGGCTTTATCCAGGCTTCTATGGTTAAGTTATTGCCAATATTCAAGCTTTGGCCGCTATTAATAGCTATATAACTGGCCCCATTAAGTACTAATGAATTTCCAAATACTGATGCATTCGGTGAGTCGTCGGAATAAGGGGTGGTACCATGCAAGCCACCTTCGTATGCATTATATATTGAAGCATAGGACAATTGACTAATGTTTTCATTTTTATATACTGCTTCATATACTGCGCTACTTACACTTTGTTCTATTATTCCAGTTCTATCTTTAGTAACATCCTGATTACTTCCTTCATTGGCTTTTAATTCTCTATTCGACAAATCCAAACTATTACTGGTTGCTGTAATCTGGCTATTTGTTTTTTGAGGGTTTGCCAGTACAACTTCGTTTGGCTTCCTGCTGATCCCCTCGTCAATTTCTGCACTTTTAGTTGTAGGCATACCGAATTGGATACTAAAGAAGAATACTATCAACAGTAAAATTGCAATTAATTTAAACTCTCTATTTCTTTTCATACTTTTCCCCCACTAATTTTTCTGGCGTCTTACAAGTCTTCCGTTTGAGTCATATTCATACTGCACGGTCCTGTCTTCTTTAATCGCATTCAACTCTTCCTGCAATTTATAAATCAACTCGTTCTGTTTCTGCAGCATGTTGAAAAGGTCGTTTATTTGTCCTGACTGGTCCGTAGGTACGGAATATTTAATTGTAGGTAGTGTGGTCAGGCTCTGGTCATACTGGTAAACGTATTCATACGTTTCTCCCGCTTTAGCTCCCTCGATGGTGAAGGAAAGAGCATTCGATGCTATATGTACTTTGTTCATATCAATGGGTAACATTAAATCATCTTCATACTTATATACGCTTTCAATAAACTTTACTGGCAGCTCCTTGTTTTTCACTGTTATACCGGTTGACGTATAAGTTGCTGTATTTTTCACTACCGACTCAATAAAAACTGTTCCGTTAGGGTAACAGATGAGCGGGGATAAGCTTGCTTTATACATTTGTGGCTGTTTTAGTTGATAAACCATGGCTGTTTTATTATCTGTGAGATATTTGACAAATCCGTTTAAATCGTCTGAATAGCCAGTCGACCCTCCAATTTTTCCTTTTGGTATAGCAACCCAAAGCCTGCCATCAGATGTAATAGCAACTTGAGGTTTATCATTATCATAGAAATATAGTGTTGAGTTAAACATAAAATCATTATTACCAGCTATCATGTTTGTCGTTCCAGCCACCGCATTGTTTAGATTAGCCCAGTTAGGCACACTTGCATATGTAATAGTTGGAAACTGAGTGTTAGTAAAACCTTCCCATTGCATTGCACTATCAAGGTAAATTTCATCCGTCCTTTTTATATATCTACCCTGATCTACCTTTATTTCATCTTTAATATCTTGATTTACGGAATTCAATCCCATACCGGCTGGAGTATAAAAGGCGTTTTCACTGTAAGAAGTATAGGATATAGGCTTGCTACCCCCTTCAGTCAACATAATCTCACTAAAATACCCAGTCCCTGGTGTAATACAATGAGCTACAACCATTATAGATGAATATTGCCCAGTATTAAATGAACCTGTTCCTTCTCTTAAGCAGACCCCATCTGTTGCGTATGCTCTTATATTTGAATTATAAATAAGGTTTGCTGATAAGTAGTAATCAGTATATGGTCTCACAGGTATATTTTGGTAAATATACTCATAATCAGAATTATTTACAGTCAATCTAAATTTCCCATCTATGTTTTCAAATGTCGGAGTATTAGAATAATTCCATTTTTCTAAATCATTTTCGCCATTTCCATTTTTAATTTTGTTTTCACCTATACTTTTAACACGTACGGCTTTAGATGACTGAACTCCATTACAAAACGGGTATTTTTCTAGCAGCTGATCAGTTGTTAAATCATTATATTCAGATTCTGATATCGGTACTAGACTAATTCCGTCAAAGTTAGCCTCAGATGTGTTTTTAGTGCGAAGAGATCCACCTATCACTTTCATGTTTCCATCCAAAATTGTTGAAGCATCTACTTTTACCCCTATCCTCTGATATCTATTAATAATTGAAGTATTAGCAACCGCTTCTGATAGAATAGTAAAGTTTGAATCCGTAGCTCTTAAGGCAATTATACCTGCAGTGTAACTTTTTATATTTATACTTCCACTCAGAAAATAGTACTTATTATCTGTTTTATTAAATTTGTGTAGCACAAAAAACGGATTGTCATTTACACTTGTTAACCTATAAGAGTTTGTACCAGATATCTTAGATGTTGGATCTAATGAAATATTTCCGGTTGTCCAGCTTCTATTTAAGTCTTCACAATCGCCAGTATTACCAAGTAAATTTATTACTGTATTACCATAGATACTGGCATTTAGCTGTCCATAGGTGGTATTCTCAGGAAGTGAAAATGTTGAGGAAGTAGCTTCGTACAGGGAGGAAGTGCTCATTGCAAAAGATGTAGCACTTTTGCTATACACATCCTTGTATACACTTTGAATTACCGAAGAATCAGTCTCTTCATAAAGCTTTGCAGTACTGATAACAACATCCTCACTACTTCCATTGCTGACTTTTTGTACTCCGAAAATTTTTTCACCCGATAAGTTCTGGCTGCTATTCGAGGCCATAATCTCATAACTATTCACATCTGGAGAGCTTCCAATTGCAGCTTGAGTTGATTTTTTAACGGTCTCTCTATCGATTTCTGCACTTCTAGTATTATATACATCGAATTGCATGGTAAAAAGAAACACCATCAGTACAACACTTACAGCAAACTTAAACACTTTATTTCTTTTCATGTTCCTTCCCCCTCACTAATTTTTCTGTCGTCTTACGAGTCTCCCATTTGAATCGTACTCGTACTGAACTGTCCTATCAGCTTTAATTGCATTCAATTCCTGTTTTAATTGTTCAATTTCCTGTATCAGTTTATTTATCATTTCAGTATTGTCACTGATTTGTGCTTGAGAATTAGTAGGGGTAGTGAATATAACTGTAGGTACCGTACTTAGGCTACCATCATAAGTGTATACATACTCATATAGTTCACCTATTTTGGCTCCAGCTATAGAGAAACTTAGTCCATTGGATGCAACGTTAACCTTACTTAAATCTACAGGAACCATAATAGATCCATTTAGCTTATAAACGCGTTCAATAGATTTCATTGGAAAACTCTTGTCCTCGATTGTTATTCCTGATTGCCCGTATGTATTTGTACTTTTCACTGCATTGTCTACTATTATTGTACCTCCCTCGAAGCTGATAAGAGGAGAAGTATTTAGTTTGTATACTTCAGGCTGAGCTAGCTGAAGATAAATAGTGTGTGGATTCGCATTAAAATAATTTTTTATATCTTGCGGAGACGGTATATAATTTTCTCCCCATCCAGTATCACTATCTGCCAAAGTAAGAGAGATTACTGAACCATTTGTCCCCGAATTCCATACTTGAGATTGGTATTGAGTTGCCCAAGCAGGCATTACATTCTTAAATGTCCTTGTATCTTTGTTTCTAAAGACGATCTCAGAGTTATCAATAGCTCTTGTATATAATGGCACATCTACTCTCTTAAATCCTGTATAATCACAATCACTCCAAGCATACCAATTTAATACTCCATCCAAGGTTAGCTTCTCAACCCTTTTTATATACTCGCCCGTACTTAAATTAATCTCATCCTTTATACCATTAGGAAGGGAATGCAGTTGTACATCCTGTAAATACAGAGTACTTTCTCTATGTGATTCATATGGATTCATAGGACTGGCGCCTTCTAAACAGGACACATTTTTCAAGTCAAATACCGTTGATCGTTGCGGCCCCCATACACCTAAATATAGACCGATATACTCATAATTTCCGGTATTTACTGTTCTACTCTCGTTTGCACTTTTTGCTTCCGTTGTATATAGATTACTGTAGGTAGAAATAAACCATTCACTTAATACGGGTGCTGGAACAGAATTACTTGCTACTATAGATAGTCCCCCTGAACCATTGTCCGTAAATCCAGATATCTTGCTATATTCATAATTTAGAGTATAATTGGTATTCCTTTTCACTTTTACATAACCCATGAGTTTAGCTGTCGATGCAGCAGCTGCCTCAATATATATCTGCTGATTGGAAGTATTGAGCAGGTTTTTCCCTACACTATTTATCCGTAAATTAGCTGTAGATTTATTACCACTAATAAATGGATACTTGTTTAAAAGAGATTGTATATTTTGATTTCCGTATTCTTCATCTGTTATTTCGTACAATGCTAGGTTTTTAAAATCAAAATTTATTTGCGCAAAGATACCACCCGCATAACAAGTTCCAAGAAGAATATCTCTATAGCCATCCGAATTTGGCTTTAGCAGTGTAGTAATAGTTTGATATATCCCTATCTTCGAGTTATCTGTTGGTCCCACTGGGCTTAATAATATATCAATAGGTGTCGTAGCCAATTTAACTGTTTGTGATCCAACGATGGAGTTTACTTTTATATCAGCTCTTAAAAGATACTTTTTATCCTTATGCAGGTGAATGCCAGGAATCGCCAAACAGCCTTCCGAAGTGTTTGTAGTTATGATATTATTCGTGTTTGATAAGCTATTTAACGTACCATCATCAAAAGAAAATATACCCTGCCACCACTTATAAAAATAATTTTTTTCTCCCAGTAGGTTTATTAATGTTTTTCCCTGAACCGCACTATTCATCTGCCCATTTACACTTCCAGAAGGTACGGAGAATACCGCTGACGTTACCGTTTGCTGAGTTGAATACGATGGAGCATCACCAAATAGAGTGTATTCCTCTCCTATTGTGGAGCTATAAACAGATTCAGCTACTGTACTGTTTCCGTTTCCAACAAGCTCGGCAACAGTACTTCCATATACATCATTGATAGCGTTATAGAAGTTTATTTTACAGCCTTGGTATACCTTTCCCATAAATTCAGGCATCTTATCTGACGAAGCAATTATCCTTGACTTTATTTCAGATGACGCCACACTACTATTTTTACTCCATAACAATACTGCTTCCCCTGAAACAAAAGCTGCAGCCATCGACGTCCCGCTCATTTGATCGTAGGAATTATCAGTCAGTGTACTTATAATTCCCTCTCCAGGTGCAACAATATCAACCCCATTTTCACCATAGTTTGAGAATATCGTTAAAGCACTCTTTTTATCCATTGCTCCTACAGTAATGATATTATCATTAGGATAGGATGCAGGATATACAGGATTTGTATCAATATTAACTCCGTTATTTCCTGCTGCACATACAAACAGCATGTTGGAGTTTTCAATAGCTTCTTTCAATGCAGGGTTTTCCTCACTACTTCCCCAGCTACAGTTAACCACCTTCACTCCCATCTTTTCTGCATAACCTATAGCCTCTACAATGTCACTGGTATAGGCTTGTCCATTATTAAATACCTTTAGAGGCATCACTTTAGCTTTAGGAGCTACTCCTGCAATTCCCTTTCCATTATCCTTTACCGCTGCTATAATACCGGCTATATGGGTACCATGCTCCATATCCCCTTTGTTGACTACATTGTTATCCTCATTAAAGTTCCACCCGTTTACATCATCGATATGCCCGCTCCCATCATCATCGATTCCATTCCCTGGTATCTCGACTGTATTTACCCATATATTCTCCTGTAGATCCTCATGATTGATATCAATTCCTGTATCGATTACTGCTACTGTTACCCCTTCTCCCTGGGATTCTTCCCATGCATCTACCACATTAGCTCTGGAACCGTACACTTCTCCACTAACAGTACTGCCAATCCCCCATTGACTGTTAAATAGTGGATCATTGGAAGACAAAGTTACTTCGTAGTCAGGTTGGATGTATTCTATGTAGGTATCTAATTTCTTCTGTTTCAGTTCTGACATTAGGTCACTTACCCTGAGTTTTTCTTGTGAAGTAATAACTTCCGTATTCTTAAGCTTTTTCCCTATCGATACTTTACCTTTTAGTTGCTGTGATATCTCCTTGTTTTCCTGTCCAGTTTTATACTTGATAATAAACCTGGTGTACTCTTTTTCCTCCTGTGATTTGATAACTTTAGTTTCACTCTCTGATTTTGCCTCCACACCGATTGGTGTATAAGTAGAATTGAAAACCAATAGAGCAGACAATGACAGACTGGCCAAAATCTTACCTAGTTTCTTTCGTTGCCTCATCTCACGTATCCCCCTTAACTGATGTAAATAGAATTGTGCCGCTATATTATAGGTTTAAAAATTATACATAATATTGCAATATTGTTTTAGAATAAATATTATACATAATTTTACCTACAGACCCATTATTATATAAAATATGACCCCCTTTTTCATCAACATCTGACTATATAATACAAAAAAAGCGCCAATATATTTTCAGTAGCACCTAAAAGGTACATTTGCTGAAAACAATGGCACTTTTATCTTAAATTTCCACTTCTTTTATCTTACCCAGGACAACTTAACCGTAAAGTTTGTGAATGATGTCCTTTTTGGCTGGTATCTGTCTATATTGTAAACCACTTATACCCTAAAGGCTGTAATTCTACCTCAATAGAACTCCCATCGCCCTTTAGTACATTTGTCTTTTGCACCTTATAATCATTGTTTATAACCACAAAACTGCCTGCCTCAGGAAAAGCAGTGCATTCCATCCTGAGATTCTCACAATACCATTTCCGCATGTCACTTTCCTTTCCTGCTGCCCAGAAAATTGACCGCAGCAGTAATCTTGTGTTCTGAAGATTATATGGAAGTCCTCCCATATAAACAGCACGGCCTTTTCCATATACATTCGTGGCAAGTGCACAGCTCCTGTTATTTACATCGAGAATTTCCGCAGTATCGGAATATTGGTATATGGAATTCATTCCTTCACCGTAGTCAATGGCCTCCTGCACATCTTCCATAATAAAGTGTGTCTTTCGAACCTCCATTTTCGGCTTGTTATGACTTGCCGTAAATCCTATTTCCTTTTGTACACCCAATATGTCAGACAGTTGGAAGAAGGATCCGTTAAACTCACAGGCAGAAGGATCTCCTACACCAATAAAACCTCCACCATTTGATACCCATTCACGTATCAATGTAACAATTCTTTCATCCTTCCACAATTCTCCGCCACTCCAGGAAGTCCCAGCATCACCGGCATTTATAAGCACTCCTATATCCTTTGGTATACCCCTCTCCCTGATATCATCAAAGCTGATAAATTCCACCTCAAAAGGTAAGCCTGAAAGAGCTTCAAATATTCCCAGATAGGAATAACATCGCTGGTTCCACAAGGAATGTGCTACCTGGTGTGTCATCCATGAGCGGATTTTTCCCCAGGCATTCAACACTCCCACCTTAAATGGAGCTGAATAGGGTTTTGTTCCCTTTGACATATCGTGTATTGCTCTGAATTCATCGCATATACCTGCAACATGTTCTACAAATTCCGGAAATTTATAGGCTAGACTCAGGTATCCTCCATACCCCATACGGTCTACAGGATTTCTCAGGATTGCTCTTCTGGATTTTTTCCATACCTCCTGGGATTCCTTTACCGGATTTCCGCCTTCGTAAAATACATCGGGAAAAAAGTACGGATAAAACCTGGCTTCTGTTTCTTTCACCGGAATATCAGCAATCATCCTTGTTGTCACACCATCTCCGCCTGCCCCAACAACAGCATCCAGCCCTATACTGCTGAAATATTTACCGTAAGGCTCGGTTCCTGCCCAGTGGTCACCCATGAACATGATCGCCTTTTTCCCTGCCTTGTGTACCTTTTCTACGCATTCCGCTGCGAGTTCTGCAACAAATCTCTGGTTGTAATCCATCCAGTCCAGCATTTTTTTCGTCGGAACCTTAAATGGTGTATTATAATACCCGTTGTCAATGAAATCTTCCGGAAGGAGTCTGTAACCGTATTCCTTTTCGAACTCTTCCAGAGCATATGTGCTCACGGTGCTTACGTATCCGAACCAGTCTACCTGTCTCTCCTTTCCGATCTCATTATATACAAGGTCAAAGCAATAGAAAAAGGTTGTAAACCTCACAATATTTGTGTTGGGATGCTCCTCCAACCACTTGTCCAGAACTTCCAGCATATGAGCCCTTGCTTTAGGGTGCCTCGGGTCTACAGGAAGCTTGTGTTCCTCTTCCCAGCCGTTGGTTTTGTGGTTATACATGGATACCGGCTCCCATATCTGGTACGCTAAAAAACTCACGGTATATTTATGCCATTTCTTCGCAGAAGTAACTTTTACTTTCCCGTTTTCCTTGTCAAAGCTCCAGCCGCAGGATGGTACCACCTCTCCCGTAGTCCTGTCCACAACCTGCCACCATGTTTTAGGGTCATGAACGGAATCAACTTCAAACTGCTCTTTATAATAGTTTTTCATCAGCTCAATTTCTACTGTTTCATTCTCTGCGATAGACGGTTCCGACAGGAGGTAAATCTGCTGCAGGCAGTCCCTGTTGGCTTTGGCCCATTCATTGTCTTCCCTTACGAGACACAAAGTGGAATAGACATCAAATCCCATATTTATAATTTCATCCGAGAGTTTTGTACCGTCACTGTCACGGACAGCATCGATCCCCCACTTTTTTGCAAGTTCAAGAACTTCTTTTTCCATACCTTTTTCAGCCGGAAGGGTAACTCTTCCTTTTACTGTGTTCATACTTATCCTCCTCACATGTAATGTTATAACAACGGAAGAAATTGCGGAGCAATTTCAACACACCCAGGTTGCATGG
>ENA-OFCE01001140-OFCE01001140.1-metagenomes-genome-assembly--contig:-NODE-1140-length-14398-cov-4.396918_pt1 | contig 14398 bp, 12 predicted proteins | sample MGYA00153388_OFCE01 | MGnify analysis MGYA00153388
TGTGTTGCTCCTTGGGTCGGGTTCCCTGGAGGATTGAATAGGAATTAGTAGCAGCGTAGCATAGAGTTGAATCTCTGCTGTTCAGGATTTGAGGCCCTGCTTCACAGGTGTTGCCAGCCGTCCTGTGAAAGCTGTTGTCAGCGCCAGTGGCCTTCCGGAGCGAGCGTGCCTCTTCTTGGGGGGCGCGATCGCGCACCCCGCATTCCTTAAGTTGACACGCCTCGGCAGTGCCGTGTCCTTGCGAGATTGTTCGATCGGTGAGCCTACATCATAAACCTGCAATCTGCTGTATTTCAAATCTCCATCTCGGCTTCAGTTTTTCTCGCTTCCTGCTTGTTGGAGTCCTGGTTTTGAGCAAGTTGCTGTTGGGATAGGAGATTTTCTACTACTTCTGGTGGAATATCGCACAAAAGTACCTCAACATTACCTTTTTGGAGGCTGGCATCAAAAACTATCTCGCTGTGAGAGTTAAAGCCTTTGACAGTACCCTTCGACTTGGATTTATCGCTGAATTCGACTTCAAAGTCTAGGCGCGAGCCTTGGGAATCGGTAAAGCTCACTTCATCTTGATTGCTTCTCTTTACCATTTCAGCTAAACGTTCTTGGTTGAGAGCTTGTTGAAAAATCTTTAAACGGTCGAGTTCTTCTTTTTCTTCAGGTTTCAGGAAGTCGTTTGTCACTTTCCATTCTCCAGTTTTATCCTGTACTGCTGAAAACAGTTCCTCGCCTTCCTTAGTTTTTAAGCTGACAGCGGTAGAAAAGTCAAAATTTGTTACATAAAGTTTGGCTTCTCCCAAATCAACGCCATTTTCTAATGCAATGCCTTCCGCATTTGCTTCTTCTTCAGCTAGGCTATAAATTTTTGCCAGTGTTGCTGCAAGTTGGGAGTCCTGAGTAAGATTTTGGGCTGTCACAGTGATTTTTTTAGCAGTAGCGTTAGCGCTGCTAGCTGGGATTGTTGATTCTAATGAAATTGTTTCACCTATTTCTGTTGCGTTTTGTACGAATTGGTCGCTGAGGGATGGAGTCGAGCTGTCGGGCGGTTCTACTTTTGCATCCGCAGCTTGAACGCCTGTCTCGCTTTGAAGAGAAAGTTTGTTCTCTAAAGCTTCTATTCGCTCTTCTATGGTATCGAGTCGCTTTTCAAGTCGGTTGAGTGCTTCATTTATTTGTACGAGCTGTTCTTCAAAACTCGCCTCTGTGTCAATCTTAATAGAAGCCGTTTTTTCAGAATTGTTGTCTCTCACACTGCCGGAAATTTTATCAACTTTTCCGTGGACTTTGCTAACAGCTTTAGCTAAGAGCATACCGGGTGTTGAGACAAATTCGGCATCCGGTTCAGGTAAGATGTTGTGTTCCGGTTCTGGATCCGGTTCAGCTATTGGTAAAGCTTCGGATTCGACTATTGCATCTGCAACTGAATCCGCTTCAGCCAAGTTGGTAACCCGCTGCGAGAGCGAGTCAGCTCGCTGGCTTTGAGCTTTGAGCCTTTTGACAATACCGGCAACTTGACGCTCTTTTCCAGCCCCAAGAGCAGCTTCTATAATTTGAGAAGCTGCTTTTTTCCCCATCAGAGTAGCGAGAACCGCAACTTGAGCACTCATGCCGCTGACAGTTGTACCTTCTACCTCACTTCCAGAAATGGCTGTTCTACCACTAACTTGTACAGCAGCATCGAGGATACTATCGATGTTCTGGTCGTTTGATTTTTTGCCTTGAGGTTGCTGTTGGCTCGTTCGGGTTTTTGAAGGTGTGCGTGCTAAGGATTCAGCAACTTCTACCGCTTCATCTGTCTGAAGTTTTCTTTTGGCTTGGGATTTAGTTGATAATTCTTCGTCTTCCAAATCTTCTCGCTCAGAGTTTTGAAGGTGGCTTTTAGTTTGAGACTTATCTTTAGGTTGAGGTTTTTTGACTTCAAACTCATCTAACTCACTTAGCTCATCTCTCGAAGAGCGGCTTAAGGCTTTAGATTTAACCAGTGGTTCTTCCGACTCCAACTCCTCTACGTCATCTTTTCTGGGTCTTCTTTTGGTTTGAGAGTTGGGTGATGGCTCGTCGTTATCCGAATTTTCTATTTCATCTTTTTGGGATTTGATATTGGCTTTAGATTTCGATTTGTGCGATAGTTCATCATCTTCTAAGTCATCTAGCAAATCGTCTTTTTTAGACTTGTTTGCCGTTTGAGATTTCGATCGACGCGAGGGTTGCTCATCCTCTAATTCATCTAGTAAATCGTCTTTTTTAGACTTAGTTGCAGCTTTAGATTTAGACTTGGGAGAGGGTTGCTCATCATCCAATTCATCTAGTAAATTGTCTTTTTTAGACCTTGTTTTAGTTCGAGGCGAATCGAGTAATGCTTCAATTCCTGTTTTAGTAAATCGGTTGTCGTCCGGCTCTCCCAAGTGTTCCATCATGTATTTTCCTGTGGTAGAGCCGTACTCTGGTCGATCGCTCAAACTGAGGACGAGTCCGTTGTGCTTGACCTCCACGCTAATGCCAGGTTTGCCGTCGGCTTCCGTTAGTTCTTCAATTGCATCGGCAAAATCTTCTACGCTGGTGAGTCCGTTTTCCTGGCAGTAATCTAAAGCTTTCTCGCAGCGATTTCTTAGGTAGTTGAGGATTTTCTTGCCCTCGGCTGTGTTAGGGGTGATGTAATTTCCCTGGCTTCGGCTTCGGGATGCTGTTTTTGTGGGCATAATCTTTGTGGCGGGGTGAGTGGATATTTCCCATGAAATTCGAGCAGTGTGGCTAGTGACTTCACTCGAAAGAGCGGTTTTGGGGAATTAAAGTGACCCCCTCCAATCGGAGGGGGAAGGTTAAGCGGGAGCAAAAGAAGTGTCATATCATGTCCGTCAAAATACCTATAAAACCACAGGCTTCAATGTGTGTTGTACAAATGTCCTCAAGGGAGGTGAAAGTCGAATGTGTCTTTTCTTGCGTCATTCGACTTTCACCTTCGACAAGCAAGACACATTTAGGCAACACGCATTGAAAAGGTTTGCGCTTTTTCTATGATTTGCATGAGCAGGTATTTGTAAATTCGCCATAGCAAAGTAATAGAATTGCAATTACGGTCTAGTTAGCGGACATAATATGACTTCCGAAATTACGTTAAAGTTGTGCGTCGGCAACTCTAAATTTTGAAGATTCCGAAGCTAATTCAGCATCGACTTTTAAGAGATATTTGAGAAAGTGAGCGCTGCTATTTTCCGAAAGCTTCTTAATAACTTGACCTGTTTTCAAGTCAGCAGCTAAGACTGGATTATCAGCTTCATCTCTGACTAAACACCTAACATTGTTGCGAGATTTGCTAATAAAAGCTGTCCAGTTTCCCACAGGAATTGTAGTTTCTCCAGTTTGGTTATATGCTTCACAAATCGCATCTTTCAGCAATTGTGAGAGGTAGGCGGGGCTGGCAGCAATGTCTTGGGGTTGAGACGGCGATCGCTTTTGGGTAGAGGTTGGGGATACGGATTGCGATCGCTCTTGACAAGGAGTTGGCGGTACAAGCGATCGCCCTTGACAAGGGGTTGGCGCGACTTCTGAAAGTTCCTCAACTGATTCAATTAGTCGCACAGAGCTAGGGTTGATGTTTAAGATCAGAGCACTACCTTTAGGCGAGGGTTCAATAGTGGCCTCAAAGGTACTGCCGATCGGCAATTTAGGTGAATTAGCAGAGAACATGGCTAGCTCTTGTCCGTCAAGGAGGACAATAGGGCTGCCGTCGCGCCTTGAATCGGTACCGCTAACAGAACCCACCTCAAAAGTCAATGTTTTCTGCCTCCATTTTGGACTGCTAAAGTCAACATCTTTCAAGTCATTGTACTTCTGTCCAATCAGTTCAGCTCTGTCAAACTGAAAGGTTTGCAATTGCTGGCAAATTTCATCCGTAAACAAATTGAGAACCAATGCTGCTTTAGGTGTTTGGTTTTGGGACTCAAGCCAAGTATAATCAGCAGGAGCTACAATGCGTGAACTCACATCTTTGGTGCGGCCAAGACCATCACGATAGGTTAAGTCTAAACTGTCGATGTCGTTGACATTTTCGCCAAACTTCTTCTCAAGAATTCCCACCAGTTTGTCGCTGGGTTCAATTAAGGCAAAATTGACCATTGGCAGGCTCGGATGCAAAATTGCTTCATATTTAATGCCTTTGCTGTCTAACAATTCTTTCCAATGTCCAGCTAAGTCTTTGCCAACTGGCTGTCGCTTCTTATCCATGACAGTTTTATTGCTGCCGTCCAGTTCAAATTCCTCGAAAGGGACGCTCAGAACGTAAGTGTCTTTTGGCATTGCTTCGTGCAGTCGCTCGTACTCAGGTTCAAGGTTGAATTCAATCAGCAGTTGGCGAGAAAGTTCCTTACAAGCTTTGCGAGGAACTTCTAAGTTGGGATTTGCGGTTTCGACGTGCCACATAGCACTAGCAGCTAAAAACCGTTCTTCAGGGTCAGTCCAAGCTTCAGTTACATCTGCTCTTAAGCTCTCGTATAACTTGCTGACGGCTTCTTTAATTGCCTTAGAATCGCCGCCGCACTCCAAGTGAATTTCGCCCATCCTTTCTCGATAGCGTTCCTTAATATCTTGCGCCCACCTGACATAATGTTTCTCCCATTTTTCTCGCTCATCTAAGTCAGAAGGAGACTCAAACAAGTAGCGAAACTCGTCGCGGTGGCGGCTTTTTAAACGAGTCGGTTCCCACTCTGGGTTAACAGCCTCCCTAGCAATGCAATTGATAGCGGTGCCGTCTCCTATAGGTAATGGCACCGTTTTGTAAAGCCTGGGGTCGTCTTTGTAGTCAAATAAGTAGCTTGGGTGCTGTTCTGACCACTGCTTAGCCTTGGACAACAAGGTGGGGTGGTGGTCTTCGGTGCGAGTAGCACTTTTGGGACTATCGACTTCAATTTGCAGGGCATCAAACAGCTTTCCAAGAAGCTGCCGCTTCTGTTGATTGAATAAACTTTCTGGCTGTCCTGGTTCTGCTGCTGACGATTGCACTCTCCCGATTAAGGTAGCCACCCAGCCGATTTTATTTTGGGCGATCGCTACGGCAATTTGCCGCAATTTGGTATACTTGCGATCGCCATCACTATCGGTAGCTTTAGTGTAGTCAACTTTCTCTCGCTTCTCAACTGCATCGTACTCATTCTCTTGATTAGCGTGCCTGGTTTCAGAGGCGATATTCGGCATTCAGGAAGCAGGCGTAATCACTAATTGATCGCCGTCAAAATCGCATTGATGATGCTGCATGGCTTGGTCAGAGCGAATGAAAACGCACCCTTTGTACTGCGTTAATTCAGGATGGCTTTTGTTGTCTACTGTGTAGCGACGGATGTTATCTTTACTGACAATTGGGTATCGGGTAACGATAACTTCTGTGCCGTGTCGCAAGTGAGGCGCAACAATTGTACCGGGTTGGAGGTTTTCACAAGGTTGAGCCATTGCTGAACCGTGATGAATTGCTCCCTTAATTGCTAAGTCTTTCCACTTTTTAGCCAGTTGTTCTTGCATGAAATCGACGACTTTGGGAAAGTCGAGGAGTTGACCGAGTTTGTCGTTCCTCAAAATTGAAATTAGCCGGGATTCGTTGCGCTGGGCTTTTTCATCTGTTTCGTCTTCTAATCCGCTGCTGTCTTCGTGAAGGCTAGATTGAAAAGCAGCTTTTTTGTCGTGTTGCTCTACTAAGTATTTGGCAAGTTGCAGCCGGTTATTTTGCAAGTCAGCTAGCTTTTGGGCTTCAACTTTAGTCGGTGTGGCGATGTCAGCCCCAATAGCTGCTTCGGAATACCAAATCGAAAATTGCCAGGAATTTTCGTATTCAGTTACTTTGGCGTTGCCTCGATTTCCCAGTATAGCTTTGGGAAATTCGTAGTCACCACAGGGGATAAGTTCAGCTAATTGCTCTTTAGCAACTCCTTTGATAGAGGAGCGATCCATAATGATATCATAACCCAAGTCCGAGGTTAAATTAGCATCAGGCAACAGCGTTCCTTTGGCAAGAAAGCTAATTTCTGGAGTGTGGTAGTCTTCTTGTCCCCATTCCTGCATCCAGGCAAATCTGAATTGAAAAGGTCGGTTATAATTCCCTCCTAATTGTTGGGCTAGTGCCGGTAAAATTTTACCGTGACAGTCTCCGGTTTGCCACTTATGAGCTTTCGCTTTTTCACTCTGGTCATCGCTTTGAGAATCCACAATTTTGAGTCGCAAGGTTTCGCCTTCTTGGGAGCTATCTAACAATTTGGCTCCTTGGTTGCAACTGCTAACTAGCAGTGAGCCGTAGCGACAGGCGTGGTCGGGTTGAGTTTTGAATACGCTCAACAGTTTGGTTGAGAGTTCTTTGTCTGCAAAATACACATTTTTGCCTGAGCTGAAAGCAACTCTTCTGCCAATGCCATCTCCGAAGTCAATGTTTTTGAGAGGGTCGAAGCTGCTATCATTTGGGTCAGGTTTAACGATGGTTAGGGATGCTAATTCTTCAGGTTCAAAAAGCAGTTCAAGCAGGGAGTTACGCAGCACTTCTGATTCAGCTTGGTACCGCCCTTTTGCTCTACCGTCAGCCAAGGACATATCAAAGACTGGGATTTTTAGTCCTTCCCCAGCTACCCATTCTGTGGAGCGATATTCTGGAGTAAGTTTTCTTCTGCTCATTGATTAGCTCCTGAATCCTAGTTTTTACATTTTTAGGACTTACGCACAGTAATAGTCCAGATTTTGACAATGTTGTTCCTTCACAAATTCCTGCTACTGAGTGATATTCCCCCCCTCCAATTGGAGGGTTTAGAAGAAAGAAGTAGCGTGTTACAATCAGAATGACAATCCCAATGTGGAGAAAAAAAGTGAAAGTAGTTCGCACAACTACGGCTATGGAAAGCCAACGGGATTATTTCTCTGATAGCGATAGCGATGCACTTGCTCGCGTTACTTTGGGAGAAGGTGAAAACACTCAGCAATTCGGAGGTTTGAACCTCGATGCTAACGAGGTTATTAAAGGTAGAGCGTCAAACTTATTCAACGTCACCGAAGAACAAGTTGAAAACCCTCAATACTGGATTGATTTGTAATAGAGCTAGCAATTTTCAGTATCATGAGGTACGCTTCGAGCCCTCCTGAGTTTTGAATGCGTGAATTTTGAGTTGTGAGTTAAAGAAAACTCTTAAAACTCACAACTCACAACTGAAAATTCATAACTCCCAAGGTCGGTACAAGGTAATAGGTAATCGGTAATAGTTAATTTCAGGATTGGTAATTTTCGATCGTGTTAGCTACCAGCCCGGCATGGACGATTCATGCTCCCTTACCATGCCTCATTACGCATTACGTTGTACCAATTACGTTGTACCAATTACCTAGCTAACTGAAAAAGGCTATATCGAGAGAAATTAAGTTTTCGCTCTTACAAAACAAGCGTTTCACATTCTTTTTCGGAGGGGTCTAATTTGGAGGGTCTAATTCGGAGATGTCTAATAATTCCGGTGTCAGATTAAGGCATTGCTGACACCTAAAAAGATGACTAACGCCGTTTTTTGGACTGCGTTTTATCCGAAGAACGACTCTCAAGCGTCTGGTTGGCTTGAAGAGAATGCAAATTGTTACCGGGAAGCAAGCTGTAAACCACTTTGCGCTTGCGGAAAACCCTAGTGCCATCTACAGGCATTCCTTGTTTCCAAGCGTCTGCAATCGCCTTTTTGTCGGCAGAAATTACGATTTTTGTTTCGACTCGGCGATAGGGTTCTGGTAGTTGAGATGGGTCAATCAAAACTTCACAGGTAGGCGGATTTTCCTTAACAGTAATGCGGCGGTGTTTACCAATAATTTCTGAAGTTAACACGCCGCATTCGTTGAAGTAGAGAACGGTTTTATCTAAGCGCTCTCTCCACCCCTGGAGTTTGTTGATAGCTCTTGAATGCAGTTCTATCAAATACTGCATCCGGGCTGTAATTCCTGCAATTTCGGCATCAATTTGGTCGGCTAAGTCGGCATGGGCATCAACAGCAAGTTCCTGGGTTTCTTGGGTTTGCCAAAGGGATTGCAGCAGTTGGTCAATTTCTTCTGAGCTTTCTGCTGATTCTAGTTGATGCCAAACTTGAGCCGCAGTTATTGAACTTTTAGCAAGCGTCGCTGTGGCTAAATTCATGCTTAGTATCCTCCGTTGATGCAGGTGTGATAATAATCGCGGCGTTCTTCGAGTTGAGTAAGCGCAGCCATTGTTTCCTCGTCGGATTTAAGAGAGATTTGTTTGTCCTTTTGAATCTTGCTACCTGGTTGAGAATGAGTTAAATTTTGTGAGTTTGACTGGGTGAGTTTTTGCATACAATTCAAAAAACTTTCTTAAAAATAGCGCGACCGCGCTCTTAAAAAAAGGAGTATTTAAAGATATGAATTATCCTATAGTTTTTTACCCAAAAGTGGTAATGCAGTTCTGCCATCAATATCCTTTGCCAGAAGCAACTTCTAGTTGTGCCACCTCATCCCAACTTCAAGAAACTCAACAATTCGAGCAACCTCTTGTTTTGCTGACTCCGCCTCAACCACCTGTGGTGTTACCTGTCAAGTTGCTGTGGTTAATTTGGGTGTTTTGGCTCTATGGTGCGATCGCACTTGGGCTGTTAGCTATCTCCTGGGGTTGGCTGTGGTGGGAAGTGCTGTTGGTAGTAGCCGCTTATTCATGTTTAATGGCGGCTGCTTATCGTTATGTGTTTGGTTGCCGTCAAAAACTGCTATCCAGGTATAAGCAGCAAGTTCTTGAGTACAAACAACAAGAGATGTTATCCCAACAAGAGATATTATCCCAACAAAAAAGATTATTCCAACAAGAGACGTTATCCAACAAACAGCAGGAATTTTCTAGTTTTAAGCTAGAAAAAGAAGGGGTGCAGACTGTTTTAAAAACCGCAAAAATTGAGTTAGATTCCAGAAATCGATCGCTCAAGGATTTGATGTCACTTCGGGTTAGTTCTAATGGCATATCTCAAGCTCAGCAAGGAGTGAGCGAAGAGCGCTTTTTGCAATATTTGCAGCGATATTTCGAGGAAGTTGTCCAAGCAGCAGAGTTTAAAATTCCGTCATCTCAGAGGAGCTATTCAGCAGATTTTACTGTAATTCACACTCCATCTGGACTCGGAATTGATGTCGAGATTGATGAACCTTATGCTGGCAAATCTAAGAAGCCCACTCACTGCTGCGATGCTGACAGCGATATGCGCCGCAATCAATTATTCTTAGAGTGGAATTGGATTGTGGTTAGGTTTACTGAAAAGCAGGTGGTTCAGGCTCCTTTGAGCTGTTGCAAGTTCCTGGCTCAGGCGATCGCCTTTGTAACGGGCGATCGCTCTTATTTAAAGCAACTGGAAACTGAACCCGATTTGCTGAGCGTCAAACCTTGGACAACAAGAGAGGCAAGGGCTATGGCTAAAAGCAACTATCGCCTTACTTATTTATCTGGATTTAGCGTCGGTTCTGCTTGCGATCGGCTTTCATCACAACCGTAACCGTTAATCATTATGGTAATAACTGTAATTTTTGATTTTCAGCTAAAATCCAGAGTGAATGACAGATTTTTTCGGGTTGTACCAAGGCAATTTTAGATGTTAACGGATTCATTAAAAGGGATAAAAAATAGATATGCTGTCATTTGAAGAGGGGTTCATTGAAAGTCAACAACTCAACCAAAGACTTTTGCAAACGATTCGCTTAGTTGGAGAATACAAGGGAAAGCAGGAGTTATTCAAGCAACAAGCACCACAAATTTTAGGCACTTTGCGCCAAGCTGCGGTTATTCAGAGTACCGAATCTTCTAACCGCATTGAAGGCATTACTGTGCCGCTAGAACGGATTAAGAAATTAGTAACAGAAAAAACAACGCCGCGCGATCGTTCAGAACAAGAAATTGCGGGTTATCGGGACGTGCTAACTACAATTCACACCAGTTATACCCACATTCCTTTTAGTACAGGTGTTATTTTACAACTGCACCGCGATCTTTACCAATTTGCTGTTAATACAGGCGGGCGCTGGAAAACAGTGGATAATGAAATTAGCGCTACTTATCCTGACGGGACTAAAGTGGTGAGGTTTCAACCTACTCCCGCTTATGCTACTCCTGTGGCAATGGAACGCCTGCAAGAACGGTTTAATCGCCTCTGGGAATCGGGCGAGATAGAACCTTTATTGCTGATTCCAACTTACATTTTGGATTTCTTGTGCATTCATCCCTTTTTAGATGGAAACGGGCGGATGGCAAGGTTGCTGACTTTGTTGCTGCTATACAAAGCCGGTTATGAGGTGGGGCGATTTATTAGTTTGGAACGGATTGTGGAGAGAACTAAGGAAAGCTATTACGATACGCTTTACCAATCTTCCCAAGGATGGCATGAAGGGCAGCATAACTTATTACCTTGGTGGGAGTATTTCTTGGGAGTCATGCTGCTATCAGCTTATCGCGAGTTTGAGCAGCGGGTAGGATATGTTACTTCTGCAAAAGGAACTAAAACCGCGATCGTATTGGATGCGGTTAACAATTTGCCTCAAGAATTCTCTATTAGGGAATTGCAGGAACGGTGTCCAACAGTGGGAATTGATTTGATTCGCCGTCTATTGCGCCGGGAAAGAGATGCTGGGCGTTTGGAATGTCGGGGACGAGGGGTAGATGCGTATTGGCGAAAGCAATAGATATCTCCCAAAAAGACAGTTCAGAACAGGCCCAACGGCCTGTTCCACAATCATTATGGGAGATGTCTAATAGATACAGGAATTACGGACAAACAACTGGGTGTTGAGTTTAAGTGCGAAACTTAACACCCAGTTGCAACTATTTATGCAAGCTCATGAAAGCGGTGTAGATCGGAAAATTGGCTTCTTGGTAATGGGGAAAAAGGTAATCGGTCAACTGTATCTCACAATGTTTAAAAACTGTTATGTTTCGTCCTAGTGGGATTGCATTTCCTACAAAAAAGCTGATTTGTCCTTTCAGTTCAGTTTTTGCAAAGAGGGCAAAAACGTTTGTGATTTTTTGACCTTTTGATTCTCCTTTCAAAACTTTTGTCCAGCCGACGTAGTGTTGGGCTGGATGAGTTGAACATATCGGCTTTTCAAAGTGCAGAAGATACACGTATCCTGCAATTTTGTTTGCCATTTTTGAATGTGGTTTTAATGTTTGCTATTGGCGGCCGGAGAAACAAACTTGTCTCTCCGGCATAATTGAATTACCAGTCGATTTTTAGCTCGCAGTTTTTGTTGCTGTCGTTGCTGCTACCATTGCTGCTACCATTGCTACTACCATTGTTGGTGTCGTTGTTGCTACGGTTACTGCTTTCGAGAGGGAATTGGAAGTTTAAGGCCAGCAGCTCTTGCTCGATAATTGACTTTCTGTCTAGGACTTTTTTGTCTCTTAAAAGTCGTAGAGCGTGGATTATTTTGTCGAGCGTTTGATAGCTTGTTTGTTGAAAATTTAAGACCAGTGTTGTTTGCCTTCCCATAATGTACAGTTGGTTTTCTGTTTGGTGGACCAAGGTTAAATTATTGAAGTAGTAGGTGTTGGTTTGCGATACTTCCATTTTTTATCTCCGATACTTTATTTTTTGGCGCGCCAGCGCTCATTTTTGGGTATCCATAAAAAAACATATAAATAATTTAATTTTATCAAGGTCGGCTTACAAAAAAAATGAGCAAGCGCCGTCTCACTTTACTTAGCAGATTAAGAAAAAATAGTTGATAAATCTATCCACAAATTTGTAATAGTTAGTGGCAGCACTATCAGTAATTTAGGACGTAAGCTGGAAATTTGTTAAGTAGCATTTTTATTAAACACCACTCACTTTTTCAGGGAACCATAACTAATCCAGTTCGATATTTTGGATGCGCTGTTTATACTGTTGGTTATTTTGTTTAGGAGTTTGCTGTTCTTGCTCAATTAATTGTATCCAGATATCATTCCAACTTGACGGTGGATTGACAAGTTCTGCATCCGGTAGCAACGATCGCGCATTTCGAGCGAGCTGAGAATTTTCGGCGATCGCTATAATAACGCTATCGAGTTCTTGTAAGAATTCTATAGGCAGTTGTGAAGCTCGTTCAATTCCTAGGTAAAGTGTCGCTGGTGCTGTTGTAGAGTTTTCCTGTTCAATAAGCAAAATTGAAAGGGCTTCGATTGGGTTACAAGCAATCACAGCTCGCTCAATTTCTCCAGTAGTGGCTACCCAGAAAGCAGCTTCAGATGACAGGGGATGGGTTGTACTAAAGTTGCCTCTTTCATCGAGAACAAAAGCGAACCGGGCTTCTCCCTCAAGCGTCCGTCCTGTAAAGACAGCCTTTTCTGAGTTGGCATACAACCAAGAATGAGAGTGCAATAAATTAAGCAATTCAAAAGGTAAACTGTACTCGACTGCTAGATGCGAACGCACTTTTTGCCACTGAGTTTCATTCCTTTCAGGCAGGATTGATAATTGCAACTCTAACTCATTTGCTGTTGCAGGAGTAGCAGGGGCGGTTGCTGCTAACTCGGATTGTGACAACTCTAACTCATTGGCTGTTGCAGGAGTTCCAGGTGCGCCTGCTACTAACTCGGATTGTGACGACTCTAACTCATTTTCCTCTGCCTCACTGGGGGCGATAGCTAAGTGTTGTGGCTGCATTAAAGCCTCAATTAGGGCGTTATCTCGCCCTTTGTCATAGCTAACGCCTCGATGCTTCTGCAATCCAGAAAAAGTGTAGGCTCTACCCAACTGAGTACCACTTAAAGCGACTCCATCTAAATTGTAAGAAATGCCTTGACTGAAGCCGATTCCAGTTAGTGTGACTTGCACCTCTGGGCCTTGTTGCTGCAACCGCTCAACGAATTCTGGCATACTTGGGTTGTCTTGGGTAACTTCATCAATTAGGTCTTGTAATTGCACCCTGACGCTCTTGTTTCCCTTGCTTTTTAATTGCCTGTGTTCTCCTGTAGTCTGAGCTCGCTTGTCTGTTTCCCAACTGGGTGTAACAGCTTCTAAATTGTAGTCTCGTTCAAGCTGGCGAATAGTTTCTTGGCTTTTGTAATAATCCCAGCTATCGTCAACAACACCTCCATCTAGGCAAATGCGACTGGCGACGATGTGAATGTGGTCGTGTTCTGTATCGCTGTGTTTGACAACTGCGTACTGGTTGTTGTCAAATTCCATCGCTTTCATGTAGTTGGCTGCAATCGCCAGCCAGCGTTGGTCATTGTCTTCAGAATCTTCGAGTTTTTCAGTGCTATCGACAGATAAAGTAGCGTGAAAAACTGCTACTTTCAGGTTAGGTCTTAGTTGTCGGGTGATCGCAAATTCAGCAGCGAGTTCTTCAGGAGTTTGTCCGCACATAGTACCGCCAATTAGAGCGGCGTCTTTTTTGCCCAGCACGTAGTTCAGGCAGCCCCGAAAGCCTGTACCTTTGATTTGTTTGCCAATCATAACCGAAAAGCCGTCAGTTGCACAGAATCGATTGCTCAGGCGGTAAAGCCCAGGCTTGTTAATAATTAGCGTACTGTAGATTTGGCGAGCTTTGCAACTACTGTTTTAATTGCACCCCCGTTTTCTCGAATGAGTTGCTGTACGCTTTCTAAGAGTCCTGTATTGATAACAACTGGTTCTCCCAATGCCACAGCACTATTGCAAGCTTTAGTAAGTTGATTAAGGTTGTTTCCGGCAATTCTCAATTGGGCATCAATCTTGCATAAAACTTGATAGGCTTTTAAGTCAAATGCAGCTAGAGGGCGCGGCATGGCTCTCCTCAAAGCTGCACGGCGTATGAAGTCGCTCATGCTCAAATTGACTTGCTCTGCTCTTGCTTTGATTTGATTGTAGTCAGAGTCAGACAATCTCAGTTCCAGCCGACTCGAAAGTCTCTGATTTTGCGGCTGTTGAGGAAAATTATTGAGCTTCATAGTCATAAAAATAGTTGAGTTAATCTCATTTTATAAATCTATAACTACTTTCAACTTCACCCCAAAATAGCAAACTAGGGGCGTAAAGTGACCCCCGCCATTTGAGGATAACTGGTTGCGAGCGCGAATCAATAACTGACAATCTATCCATTTGCTTTTTAAAGTGTTTGCTCGACAGGCGAGGGCGTTGTCAGCTCCTTTCTCCCTCTCATTTTTTATAGCTGTATAATGTTTAGCTTAAATTGTATTACAGTTAGCTACATTTATCATTAAAGCTTAAGAAAGTCTTAAACCTGACCTGGCGGCTAGGATTCCGCATTCATGAGGTGCATGGTTTTTATTTAAAAGTAATAAATAAAGCTTTGTACGGACAAAACCATTGCTTGCTACCGAGAGAGAACAGCCATAACCAGTCCCAACAGGAATTGGCACGAACAGCACAAAAAAGCAGTAAAGGGACAGGAAAATGCAGGCGTTTGCAGGATATTTTCGGGTAAATACAGG
>ENA-OFCE01001141-OFCE01001141.1-metagenomes-genome-assembly--contig:-NODE-1141-length-14379-cov-6.960905_pt1 | contig 14379 bp, 16 predicted proteins | sample MGYA00153388_OFCE01 | MGnify analysis MGYA00153388
ATGGTGCTCGACGTGCTGGAGCAGATGGCCATCGACCAGATCATGCCCATCGTCGGCACCGAGGCCCAGGCGCTGCAGCAGGCCCGCGTGCCTGACTGAGCGTTCCTCGACCATGAGCAGTGCGCCCCTGCGCCTGAGCCTCGTCAACCGGCTCGACGCACTGGAGCCCGCGCGCCTGGCGATCCAGGCCTACCTGGCGCCCGCCGGGCTGAGCCCGCAGGTGGTGTTCAAGCTGGAACTGGTGTTGGAGGAGACCTTCATGAACCTGCTCTGGCATGCCTTCAAGGACGGCGCCGAGCACGTCATCGAGTTGACCGTGCAACGTGGCGCCGACGAGGTGGTGCTGGGCTTCGTCGACGACGGCGTGCCTTTCGACCCCACCGGGGCGGCCGAGCCGGCACGGCCGGCGTCCACGGCCGAAGCCACCGTGGGCGGGCGCGGCTTGGCGCTGGTGCGGCGCGCCGTCCGACGCATCGAGTACCGGCGCAGCGGCGGGCACAACCATCTCGGCATCGCGGTCGCGACAGCCTAGCGGCGCGGGGTCGGTCGGGGCGGCTGCTAAGCTCGCCTTCCATGTTCACAGGCATCGTTCAAGGCACCGCGCGCGTGCGGTCGGTGGTCGACAGGCCGGGCTTGCGCAGCTTCACCCTGGCCTTTGCGCCGGGTTTCTGCGACGGCCTGGCGGTGGGGGCCAGCGTGGCCGTGGACGGGGTCTGCCTCACCGCCACGGCCGTGCGCGGCGGTGACGCGGCCGACTTCGACGTGATGCAGCAGAGCCTGGCGCTGACCACGCTGGCCGGGCTGGTCGAAGGCAACGCCACCAACGTGGAGCGCGCCGCGCGCGATGGCGCCGAGATTGGCGGCCACCCGCTGTCCGGCCATGTCGACTTCATGGCCCACGTGGTCGAAGTGCGGCGCCCCGAGAACAACTGCGTGCTGCGCATCGAGGTGTCCGCGCCCTGGATGCGCTACGTGTTCGCCAAGGGTTACATCGCCGTGAACGGCGCCAGCCTGACCGTGGCCGAGGCCCGGCGCGAAACGGGCGGCGCGGGCTGGTTCGAGGTCTGGCTGATCCCCGAGACACTGCGCATGACGACCTTTGCAGGCTTGCTGGTGGGCGGCGCGGTGAACGTCGAGATCGAGCGCTCGACGCAGGTCTTCGTCGACACCGTGCGCCACGCCATCGACGAGCGCCTGGGCCCGCTTCTGCCGGCGCTGGAAGCCTTGCTGCGCCAGCAGGGCGGCAGCCTGGACGACCTGGCGCGGCCGGCGCACGTGCCGCCGCAAGGCCGCTGAGACACCCGCGCCGTCAGCGCAGACCGACCAACAAGGTCAGGGGTTCCAGCGGTGACGGCGCGAAGCCGTTCCTCGCGTAGAAGGCCGCGGCTTCAACATCAACGGCATGACACAGCAAGGCGCGCGCACCAATTAACTCGGCGGCCTGAATGGAGCGCAGCAGTGCGTCCCTCAGCAAGCCGCTGCCCAGACCGCGACCTGCCCAGTCGGCGTGCACGGCCAGACGGCCGAGCACGATCACGGGCAGCGGGTCGGGCATGTTGCGGCGCAGCCGGCCGGGTACGGATTCGCTGGCGATGGAGCCTGCGGCCAGGGCGTAGAAGCCGACCACACGACGGATTGGGTCGCACACCACATAGGTGCGTGAAGCACCGCTGGTGCTGTTGGCCAAAGCTCGCTTCTGCAGCCAACTGGTCAGCGAGCCATGCTTGCAGGTGAAGTGTTCGGTGTCGTGGTCCGCAGTCAGCGGCACGGGGGCACCGAGCCCGGCGATCGTCACTTCTCCCAGGGTGCCGGCTCGGACAGCAGGCGCATCACCTTGGCGTTGTTGGCAATAGGCGCATTCATCAAGGCTTCAAAGGCCAGGTATTGCTGCGCAGTCACCGTGAACAGGGTCCTGTCGAGCAACACCTGTTCGGCCTTCTCGCGCGAGGCTTCAAGCATGAACTCGGTGCGGCTTTTGCCCTGCAACCGGGCTGCCCGGTCGATCAATTCGCGCTGGGCCAAGCCAGTGCGCAGGTTGATGACGGTCGCCGTGACAGGGGCGGTGGCGGGCGCAGAGGCGATACTCATGGCGACATCTTAGCCCACGTGTGGACGTTGTCCCTACAGTGTTCCTACGAGCGCCCGGCCAAGCCTGGGTCAGGTTCCTTGCTGCGTGCCTTCTTGTGTTTGGTCTGGAAAGCCACAGCTGTGACGAAAGCCGATTCGGCGAAAGCCAGCGCCGTGGCGAAGTCGGCGTCGGACAGCGACCGCGCGCCGTCTTGGCTGCGGTAGATGTTGGCGAACTGGCGTTCGCGCCCGGCCTGCACCAGCAGGTGACCCACGCCCAGGGCTTCCAGCGCCTTCCACATCCTGGGGTTGTAGCCGCGCGTCATCTGCAGTACGAAGCCGACCGGGTCGTTGCGGCCCAGCACGGCGGTCAAACGCAGGATCAGCTCGAAGGGCAGACCGACCTTGCCTTTCTCGGCCAGGCTTAACACGGCGGGGTCGTCGACCTCGAGCGCGCGGCCCAGATCGTCCAGGGTCAGGCCGGCCGCCTGGCGCAGGTCGCGCAACAGGGCAGCGCCCTTTTCCACGGCGGCCTTGGGCCCGGGCCTTTCGATGCGCGACTGGGCCAGCGTCAGCGCCACGTCGGTGGCCGTGCCCATGTTGCCCAGCATCGAGCTGGCGAAGGACTGGGCCTGCCGTGCCAGCGCCGTGACCAGCGAGCTGCGTGGCGGCGGCGGTGGTGCTGGCTTCGTGCCGGCCGCGCGGGCGGATTGGGGGGGTAGCTTGCGGGTCTTGACGGCGCTCACCATGCGGGGCTCCCGAAGGACATGACGTACGGATATGACGTGGAGTGATTGTCACGCCGCGCATGCCGACATTCAGGGAGCCGAGCACAGGCAGTGCAGGCTGGCTGCAGGCATGCCGTCGGCCGCCAACCCGGCTTGGGCCAGCCAGGTCAGTTCCTCCTGCATCAGCGCCGCCGCGGCGATCGGCAGGCTGGACCTGCCCCAGGGCTGCGGCAGGTCCAGCGCCGTGGCCACGTCGTTCAGGTTCAGGTTCAGGTTCAAGCCCAACCAGCCCAGCACCCGCGACAGTCGACCCGGCCCGCGCTCGATGGTCTGCACGCGCGCATCCGGCGGCAAGCCGGCGCGCTGGGCAGCGGCCTTCAGGGCGTCGCCGAAGCTGCCGGTGCGGTCGATCAAGCCGTGCGCCAGCGCCTGCGGGCCGGTCCACACGGCGCCCTGGGCCACGCTGTCGATCGCCTCGGGAGTGGTCTTGCGCGCGGCGGCCGTGCGGGTGATGAAGTTCTTGTAGGTGTGGTCGATGTCGGCCTGCACCATTGCCAGCTGCCGCGGGTCGGGCGTGCGCCGCGGGTCGCGAGCGCCTTGCAGCCAGTGCGTGCTGTAGCCGCCGCTGCGCACACCCAGCTGGTCCAGCGCGCCCTGGGCACTGGGCAGCAGGGTCAGCACGCCGATCGAGCCGGTGATGGTGGCTTCATCAGCCAGCACCTCGTCGGCGGCCAGGGCGATCCAATAGCCGCCCGACGCAGCGACGTCGCCCATCGACACCACCACCGGCTTGCCTGCGGCGCGCGTGATTTCCAGTTCGCGCCGGATCAACTCGCTGCCGTAGGCGCTGCCGCCGGGCGTGTCGACGCGAACCACCAGCGCCTTGATGCGCGGGTTCTCGCGCGCTTGCCGGACCAGCTTGACGGTGGCCTCGCCGTCGGTGATCAAGCCCTGGACCACCACCACGCCGACCGCATCGCCGCCCCGGCGCGGCTTCAGCCGGGCCAGGTAGGCATCGAACGAGACCTGCTCGTAACTCTTGCCGCCGGCGCTGGCGCGGCCGCGCTCGATGAGGGCCTGGCGCAGTTGCTCGCCGGTCTTGAGTGCGTCGACCCAGCCCGACGCCTGGGCCAGCTTGGCCCGGTCACCGCCGGCGGCCAGCAGGCTGCCGGGCAGGGCGTCCAACCCGCGCTGCACGCTGCCGGCCGGCAGCTTGCGCGCGCGCTCGACGCCGTCGGTCCAGGTGCGCCACAGCGCGTCGTACAGGCCGGCTTCGGAGCGCAGGGTCTCGGGCGAAGGCGCGTTGGCGCTGAAGATCTCGCCGGCGTTCTTGTACTGGCCGGCTCGCACCACGTTGGCGCTGATGCCGACCCGGTCCAGCAGGTCGCGGTAGTAGTTGCGCCGGCCACCCAGGCCGCTGATCTGCACGCTGCCCATAGGGTCCAGCCAGACTTCGGTGGCGTGGGCGGCCACGAAGTACTGGCGCTGGCTGTAGCCCGGCGCCCAGGCGAACACAGGCTTGCCGGCGGCCTTGAAGCGTTCCAGCGCTGCGGCGAATTCGCGCAAGCTGGGCAGGCCCGCGCCGGCGAAGTCTTCCAGCATCAGCACCGCATGGGTGATCTTCGGGTCGGCCGTGGCAGCGTCCAGCACGGCCAGCAGGTCGCGCAGCTGCAGCCCGCGGTCGCCCTGGCCGCGCACCTGCCCGAGCAGCCTGCCCCGCGTGCTGTCGCCATGCTGTTCGACCAGCGGGCCCGAAAGTGCCAGCACCAGCGCGGTCTTGTCCTTCAGCGCCGGCGGGCCCGGCCGCAGCGCCAGGGCCAGCAGGCCCACCAGCAGCGCCAGCAGCAACAGGTTCAGCAACGCACGGCGGGTGGCGTCGAGCAAGCGCCAGAAGCCGACGACGGCACGTTGCAGGGCAAGCAGGAAGGACATGACGGGGACCTCGGACACGGTGGTCAGCAGATCGCGAAAGCATAGACCGGCAGCGCGGCCGCCGTGCCGCAGCTTGGGCTTGCGATACTCAATCGGTCGCATGCAGGCCGTCCTCGCCGTCACCGTTCCGTTCTTCGCGCTGGTCCTGGCGGGTTACCTGGCGGCGCGCCGCCATGTGCTGCCCGAAAGCGCCATCCCGGGGCTCAACGCCTTCGTGCTGTACTTCGCGCTGCCGTGCTTGCTATTGCGGTTCGGCATGAACACGCCGCTGCTCGACCTGCTCAACCCCGCCGTGCTGGCGGTGTACCTGACGGCGGCGCTGGTCATCGTGTTCTTCACCGTGGCCGTCACGCTGGGCGCGCGCGTTCACCTGAAGGACGCGGCCTTCGGTGCGCTGGTGGCCGCCTTCCCCAACACCGGTTTCATGGGCGTGCCATTGCTGGTGGCCTTGATGGGGCCGGCGGCGGCCGGGCCGGTGATCTGCGTCGTGTTGGCCGACCTGCTGGTGACGAGTTCGCTGTGCATCGCCCTGGCCCAGGCTCATGGCGCCGCCGGCCAGGGTTCACGCGCGGCGTTGAGGCGGGCGCTGCGCGGCACCTTGTCCAACCCTTTGCCGTGGTCGATCGCGCTGGGTGCCGTGCTGTCGGTGACGGGGCTGCAGCTGCCCAGCCTGGTCGACACCGTGGTGACCATGCTGGCCGCAGCCGCCACGCCGGTGGCGCTGTTCACGATCGGCGCCGTGCTGTGGCGTGCCGGGCAGCACAGCCACACCCAGACCCGGCCGGTGGACTACGTGCCGGTGGCGCTGATCAAGCTCTTCATCCACCCGCTGCTGGTGTTCGCACTCGCGGCGGGTGCGCGCGCTATGGGGGCGCCACTCAGCGTGTTCCAGATCACCGTGCTGACCCTGGCCGCGGCGCTGCCGAGTGCGAGCAGTGTGTCGCTGCTGGCCGAGCGCTACGGCGCCGACAACGGCCGCATTGCCCGCATCATCATGACCAGCACGGTGCTGGCCTTCGTCAGCTTCTCGGGCCTGGCCTGGCTGTTCGGCGTGCGGGCGCCGTAGCGGCGGCGCTCAACGACCGGCGCCGCGTTGCGCCATGGCCCGTGCGGCCTGGGTCACCAGCGCGGGGCCCTGGTAGATCAGCCCGGTGTAGATCTGCACCAGGTCCGCCCCGGCATCGAGCTTGGCGCGGGCGTCGGCTGCGCTCATCACGCCACCCACGCCGATGATCGGGTAGCCCGCCCCTAGTGCTGCGCGAAGCTGCGCGATGACGCGGTTGCTGGCGTCCAGCAGCGGCGCGCCCGACAGGCCGCCAACCTCGGCCGCATGAGGCTGGCCTTTCACCGCGTCGCGGGCCAGCGTGGTGTTGGTGGCGATGACGCCGTCGATGCCCTGGGCCTGCAGCGTGGCGGCGATGACGCCGACCTGCGCCTCGTCCAGGTCGGGCGCGATCTTCACGAACATCGGCACCCGCCGGCCGTGTTCGCGGGCCAGCTGCTCGCGCCGCGCTTGCAGCGGTGCCAGCAGCGCGGCCAGGGCCTCGTCGCCCTGCAGCGCGCGAAGATTCTGGGTGTTGGGGCTGGAGATGTTGACCGTGATGTAGTCGGCGTGCGGGTACACGCCGTCCAGGCCCAGCAGGTAGTCGTCCACCGCTTGTTCGATGGGCGTGACCGCGTTCTTGCCGATGTTCAGGCCGACGATGCCACCACTGCGGCGAAAGCTGTGGGCCCGCTTCACGTTGGCGATGAAGGCGGCCAGCCCGCCGTTGTTGAAGCCCAGTCGGTTGATCAGAGCCTGCCGCGCCGGCAGCCTGAACATGCGCGGCTTGGGGTTGCCCGACTGCGCCAGCGGGGTGACGGTGCCGACCTCGATGAAGCCGAAGCCCATCGCGCCCAGGCCGTCGATGCACTGACCGTTCTTGTCCAGCCCGGCAGCCAGGCCGATGCGGTTGGGGAATGTCAGGCCGGCGATCTCGACGGCGTCGTCGACACGCGGCTGCGCCCACAGGCACTGCGCCGGCGTGTTCTGCAGCCGCGCGATGCTGCTCATCGTGAGGTCATGGGCGGATTCCGGGTCCAAGCCGAAGAGGAAGGGGCGGGTCAGGGCGTAGGGGACGGGGAACATTGCGTGGATTGTCCCATTGGGGCCAACCGGGCGGACTTCATATACTTGGCGATATACTTGCACCCCAGATCGGGAGATGCCCATGGCCCAGGTCACGCTTTACATCGACGAAGATACGCAGAAGCGTCTGCGCGAGGTGGCGGCACTGCGCAAGGTGTCGCAGAGTCAGTTCGTTGCAGACCTGATTCGCAAGGCCACGGCCAACGAATGGCCGCCGGAAGTGCTGGCGCTTGCCGGGTCCATTCCCGACTTTCCGTCAGCCGAAGAATTGCGCGCCGGGCTTCCGCCGGACCTGCCGCGCCCAGAGTGGTGAGGTACGCGCTTGACACCAACACGGTGTCGTACTACATGCGGCGCCAGGGTTCTGTGGTGACGCGATTGCAGGCGCTGGCGCCGCAGCAGATCGTGCTGCCGGCCCTGGTGGTGTTCGAGGTGAGTTTCGGCCTTCGGCGTGTGAATCGGGTTGAGTCGCTGGATGCGTTCGCGATGATGGTGGAGTCCGCCACGCTCCTTGATTTCGACCGCGAGGCCGCTGACCACGCCGCTCGCATCCGCGTGCACCTGGATGCCCAAGGCACGCCCATTGGCCTGGCGGACCTGCTCATTGCCGCCACCGCGCGCCGCCACGGCTGCACGCTGGTGACGCACAACACGCGCGAGTTCGAACGCGTGCCCGGGCTCTTGCTCGAAGACTGGTACTGAAGCCCCATGAATCAAGATGGGTTGAAAGCCGCTGTAGCCCGCGCAGCACTGGCTTACGTGCAACCCGGCAGCGTCGTCGGCGTGGGCACGGGCAGCACCGTCGACCATTTCATCGACGCGCTGGCCACGATGCAAGACCGCATCGAGGGCGCTGTGTCCAGTTCGCTGGCCAGCACTCGCCGGCTGCGAGGGCATGGCATTCCGGTGTACGACCCCAGCACGGTGGAAAGCCTGCCGGTCTATATCGACGGCGCCGACGAGATCGACCTGCGCGGCTGCATGATCAAAGGCGGTGGCGCGGCACTCACGCGCGAGAAGATCGTCGCCGACCTGGCCGAGCGTTTCATCTGCATCGCCGACGAGTCAAAGCACGTGGCCACGTTGGGCACTTTCCCGCTGCCAGTCGAGGTGATTGCCATGGCCGTCGCGCAGGTGACGCGCCGCTTCGCCGCCTTGGGCGGCACGGCGGTGCTGCGCTCCGGGGTGACCACCGACAACGGCCACCCGCTGCTGGACGTGCACGGCCTGGCGATCGCCGACCCGCAGGCGATGGAGCTCGAAATCAACCAATGGCCCGGCGTCGTGACGGTGGGCATTTTCGCGCGCCACCGTGCCCAGGTTTGCCTGCTGGGCACGGTCACGGGCGTGCAGACGCTGGTGTTCTAATCACGGATTCAACCCCGCAGAGGACAGCCCGTGGCAAAACCCAACTACTCTTTCGAAAAGCGTCAGCGCGAGCTGGCCAAGAAAAAGAAAAAGGAAGAGAAGGACAAGGAAAGGGCCGCACGCAAGGCCGCCGGCCTGCCGCCGCTGGCGGACGAGCCCGAAGAAGCCGATCCGCCCGCAGAAGCCGGCCCGGCCTGAGGTTTTTCTGCCTGCACGGCGCCGAAGGGCGGGCTTACCCCTTTCTTGCAGCGCGCACCTGCCAGCGGCCCGGGTCGACGGCATCCAGCAGGCCCTGCTCCAGCGGCTGCGGCGTGCCTGCCACCTGCGCTGCCACCGTGGCACCCATCAGCGGCGCCAAAGTGATGCCACGCCCGCCCAGGGCCGTGCACACGAACAGGCCATCTTGCCGGGGCAGGAGCCGGGCCTGGTCGGCGCGGGCCCCGGCCGCCCCTAACCGCGGCACCGGTCCCACCACGGGCAACTTGTCGTCGGCCTGAAACCGCCAGGCCACGCGGCCGTGCACAACTGCATCGGCCGCCGGCGACAGGCCACACAAGCGGGCCAGGCGTTCGAGGTTGTAGTTGTGGTCGGCGGCGCGCGCGTCGGCTTCGTCGTCGCCGATGTCCGAGCTGGCCCCGCACAGCACGCCGCCGCCCAGGGCCGTGGACAAGGGCAGGGCGTAGCCGTCACCGGCCAGCGGTATGCCCAGCCCGCCGGCGCTGCCCTGCCAGTGGCTGAGCTGTCCGCGCACGCGCTGCAGCGGCCAGGCCGCCGCGCCCCAGGGCGCCAGCAGCTGCGCTGCGTGCGCGGCATTCGCCAGGACCACCGCCGCGGCCTCGGCCAGCACCTGTCCGCCAGTGCCCAGCAACTGCCAACGTTCGCCCGCCCGACGCAACGCGACGACCGGCGCCGAGCCCACGAAGGGCAGGCCCTTCAATACGTGGTCGACCAGCGCGCGGGGCGCCAGCCAGCCGCCGCCGGGGAAAAACCAGGCGGGCCCGGCCAGCGGCACGCCTGCGCGGTGCGAGGCCCGATCGCGGTCCATCGCTTGTATGTAGTCAGGGGGCAGGCCTTGTGCTGCCAGCAGGGCCTGTAGGGTGCCGAGCCCGCCGGCCTGCACGCGCAGCAGGCCTTCGGCTTGCCCGGTGACGTGGCCGTCGCGCAGCAGCGGGTTCAGGCTGCGCTGAGCCTGCAGGGCGGCGGCGCGCAACACGCGTGCGTGCGGCCCGTCGTCGGGGTGCACGGTGCCGTGGAACACACCTGCCGGGTTGCCCGAGGCCTCTTGCGCGGGGTGCGGATGTTGGTCGAACACCTGCACCTGCCAGCCCAGCGCGTGCAGGGCCTGCGCCGTGTAGGCGCCGGCCAGCCCGGCACCCACCACCAGCACGTCGGCGGGTGCGCGTGGTGTATCGGGCCGCAGTCCGCGGGGCACGAAGCGCGGTTGCCATCGAGCATGGATATATGCCGCAGCGTTCGTGGTGTCGGGGGCCTGCGCGACGTCGAAGCCGGCCGTCGTCAACGCCTGGGCCAGGGCCGGCGACACGCTGGCGCTGGCTGCCGTTGCCCCCGGCGCTGCGCGGCGCGCCAATGACTTCATCAGCGGCATCCATTGCAGCGCCGTCGCGTGCCCGGTCACGCGGCCGTCGATGTAGATCGCGTCTGCCGTGCAGCGCAGTTCGCGCAGCAACGCGGCCAGGTCGCCGAAGGCCAGCAGCAGGCGCACCCGGCCGCCTTCGAACTCCAGCGCGTGCAGGTTCGGGGTGATCGGAGGCCAGGCCTGGGCGAGCAGCAGCGCCAGCGCGCTCAGTGGTGAGCCGGCATGGGCGCGCGCCAGGTCGGCCCGGGTGGGCGGGTGGGGCTCGACCGCGACGCAGTGCAGCCAGCGGCTGCGTGCAGCGTCGCGCTTCCAGGCGTCCCAGGTGGCGATGAAGTTGTCGCCCAGGCCGAAGCCTGTGTCCAGCACCGTGAAGTGGTCGCGACCGGACCAGCGGGCCGGCAGCTGGTTGCCGTCCAGGAAGACACGGCGGGCCTGCGCCAGTGCCGCGGCGCGGCCGATCGCGGCGTCGAGCAGATCGGGTGACTGGGCCGTGCCGTCGGCGTTCCAGCGGATGCGCGCCGGACGCACGGCGGCGGTCTTCATGGCCGGGCGTTCAACGGTGCGCGGCCAGCCACTGCAACAGTGCCGCCTTCACGCCGGCGAGTTGGCGGTAGGCCAGCACGGCCGGGCTCATGCTGGCCACGGCGTTGTGCAGCAGGGCGGCACGAGCAGGTGTGTCCACAGCCTGCGCCAGGGGCTGCACCTGCACGGCGATGGTGAAGACGGCCTGATCCAGCGCGGGCAGCGGGATGAAGGTCTGCCGTTCGCTGCGCCACCACGCGCGTGCGGGGTCGAAGGCGTCGCCGGGCCAGCGGTCGGCATCCACGTGCAGCGGGTGCGCATGCAAGCGCGGGTGCGAGGTGACGTTCCAGACAAAGCGCTCCCAGCGATCGGGCCCGCCGACCCCGCCGACCACGCGCATCAAGGCGTCGGCGGCCTTCAGCAGCAGCGAGTTGTCGGCCACCGGCGCATGCACGCTGCTGAAATGCAGGCCGATCTTCTCTTCCGGCGCCCAGTGCGAGGGCAGGGCCACGGCCAGCCAGGGCAGGGTGCCGCGGCGCGTGTCGACGATGGCGAAGTCTTCGGCGAAGGCCAGACTCAGCAGGCCCGGCAAACGCCACTCGGCCGGCAGGCTGCTCAGGCAGCGCGCGACCTCATCGCCCAGGCCGAAGTGGCCGGCGGCTCGCTGCTCTACCGCGCCGTCGGCCACGGCCGCGCCCAGCGCCTGCGCGGTGTGGCCGTCCCAACCGAAGTGGCCTGCGTGCTCAGCCGCAGCTTGCGCGGCCAGGGCATGCAGCGCAGGCCGCGCGTCGAAGCCTGGCACACACTGCAGCGCCAGGGTGGGGAAGGCCGACAGCACGGCCAGCTTTTCGCGCTGATGTGTCGAACCTGGCTCCAGCGGCGTGAGTTGCTTGGCGCCAGGAGCCAGCCGACGCAGCCCGGGCTGCATGCGAAAGGGCGAGGTGACGGCGGCGTCAAAGTCGAACGAGTCGGATGAGTCGAATGTCATGGCCGGTCGATGATGCCGCAGACAAGAAAAAGGGCACCCGCAGGTGCCCCGGCTTGCCGCTGCAGGCGGTCAGACGCGCTTCTTGTATTCGTGCGTGCGGGTGTCGATCTCGACCCGGTCACCGTTCTCGACAAAGATCGGAACGCTGATGACAAAGCCCGTGCCCACCAGCTTGGCCGGTTTGAGCACCTTGCCCGAAGTGTCGCCCTTGACGGCGGGGTCGGTCTCGATTTGGCGCACCACGGTGGTCGGCAACTCGACGCTGATCGCCTTGCCGTCATAGAACACGACTTCGACGTTCATGTTGTCCTCGAGGTAGTTGATGGCATCGCCCATGTTCTCGGCCTCGACCTCGAACTGGTTGTATTCGGCGTCCATGAAGCAGTACATCGGGTCGGCGAAGTAGGAGTAGGTGCACTCCTTCTTGTCCAGGATGATCTGGTCCATCTTGTCGTCGGCTTTGAACACCGTTTCGGCGCCGAAGCCGCTGAGCAGGCTCTTCATCTTCAGGCGCACGGTGGCGGCATTGCGGCCACCGCGGCTGTATTCGGTCTTGAGCACGACCATCGGGTCCTTGCCTTGCATGACGACGTTGCCGGCGCGAATTTCCTGGGCGATTTTCATGACTGGTTTTCCGTGAAAAGTGGGCGCCGCCGGCCGTGGCCGCGCTTGGCGCAAAGCCTGCGAGTTTAGCAGTCGCCTACGAGAGGTTTCCCGCTGCCTTTCCAGGCTGCGAACGCCAGCAACTGGTCGACCAGGTTGCCCTGCGCGGCCAGGCCCTCTCGCGCCCGTTCGCAGGCCAGCCGCCAGGCCGGCTCCAACGGCGGCAGGTTCGGCCAGGGCGCGCAGCCGATGCCGTTCCAGGCCCGCCACAGGCGCGACACGGCGGGCGGGGTGGGCCAGGTGTCGAGAAACGCTTCCAGCTTGGCAGCATGCGCGCCATCGTGCTGCGGGTAGATTTGCCAGACGAAGGGACTGCCGGCCCACAGCGCCCGCACCAGTGAATCCTCGCCGCGCACGAAATTCAGGTCGCACGCCCACAGCAGACGGTCGTAATCGTCCTGGCTGAGCCACGGCAGGCGGCCGAGCCGCAGACCCGGCGGCGCCGCCAGCACCTGGCGCTGGGCCTGGCCGGGTGTCAGCAGCAGCAGCGTGGGCTCTTCGGCCAGCGACTGCAGCAATGCGGGCACGGCCGGGGTGTCGTAGCAGAACAGGCTCACCACGCGCTCTCCCGGCAGCGGCGCGCAGCCCAAACCCGCCAGGAAGGCCGGGCCGTCGAACGTCGCTACGCGCTCCAGCAGCCCCGGCTCGCGCAGCAGGCCGCCCGTGCGCGGCGTGAAGCCGGGGTAGAAGAACCACTTCACCAGCCCGTAGTGCTGCGGTGAAGGCAGGCCGTGCGAGCGTTCGACATAAGCCTCGGCACTGAGGTATTCCAGATTCAGCCACACCGGCGGCTGCGCACGCGCGGCCATCGCAGCCACGAAGGCGGGCGGCGGGTCGCACCCGAAAGCCTCGACGACGACATCACCACAGACCGGCGCATCGCCGTGCGTCGGCCAGGGCAGCACTTCCACACCAGGGGCCCCCGCCGGCGCCATCCAGGCCAGCGCCGAGGCATCGTCGATGACCAGGCTGACCCGCTGCCCGCGCGACGCCAAGCCCCGCGCCAGTCGCCAGCACACGCCCACATCGCCCAGGTTGTCGATGACGCGGCAGAACAGGGTCCAGTGCATGCGGCCAATTATCCAAGCTGGCTGCAGCCCGCCACGCAGGCGGTCAAAATCAGCGCGTGATGAGCGACACCGACCCCACCCCCGACCTGCCCGCCAACGACGCGGCCAACGCTGCCAACGCGTCCGACGCCGCGCGCACGCGCCTGCTGGCCGAAGTGGCGGCCCTGCCCGGGCTGCCGGGGGTGTACCGCTGGATGGATGCGCAGGGCGCCGTGCTCTACGTGGGCAAGGCGCGGCACCTGAAGAAACGCGTGTCGAGCTACCTGCACAAGGACCATGGCGGCAGCCGCATCGGGCACATGGTGAGCAAGATCGCGCGGCTCGAGACCACGGTAGTGCGCAGCGAGGCCGAGGCCTTGCTGCTCGAGAACAACCTCATCAAGTCGCTGCAGCCGCGCTTCAACATCCTGTTCCGCGACGACAAGAGCTATCCATATTTGAAGATCACCGGAAACGCCGCAACTGCCGATGCCATGACGGCGCGGCGCGGCGCCGACGGCCCGGTGTCGGCCGCGCACACTCCGCGCATGGCCTACTTTCGCGGCGCGGTGGACCGCAAGCACCGCTACTTCGGCCCCTACCCGAATGCCTGGGCGGTGAAGGAAACCATTCAGCTGATCCAGAAAGTCTTTCGGCTGCGCACTTGCGAGGACACGGTCTTCAACCACCGTTCGCGTCCCTGCCTGCTGTACCAGATCCAGCGCTGCTCGGGCCCGTGCGTGGGCCTGGTCGCGCCTGAGGACTACGCGCGCGACGTGCGCGATGCCGAGCGCTTTCTGCTCGGTGAGCCGCAGGCCGTGGTCGACGACCTGCAATCGCAGATGATGGCCTGGGCCGAGGCGCTGGAATTCGAGAAGGCCGCCGCCGTGCGCGACCGCATCGGCTCGCTGTCGCGCGTGTTGCACCAGCAGTCGGTGGACGCCAGCAGCCTGTCGGCCGCCGACAAGGACGTGGACGTGCTGGCCGTGAAGGTCGCAGGCGGCCGCGCCTGCGTGAATTTGGCCATGGTGCGCGGCAGCCGCCACCTGGGCGACCGCGCCTACTTCCCGACCCATGTCGACGATGGCGCCGCGCTGAGCGCCGACGAGGCCGAGGACCTGTTCGCGGGCCGTGAAGACGAAGCCGCAGCGCAGCGCACGCCGGAGAGCGCCGTGCTCGAAGCCTTCATCGCGCAGCACTACATCGGCCAGCCCGTGCCGCCGCAGCTGGCCACCAGCCACCCGGTGGACGCCGCTCTGATCGACGCGCTGTCCGAATCGGCTGGCGTGCGCGTGCGCTGCACCCACCAGCCGCGCGAGCAAAAGCGCATCTGGCTG
>ENA-OFCE01001142-OFCE01001142.1-metagenomes-genome-assembly--contig:-NODE-1142-length-14374-cov-2.277254_pt1 | contig 14374 bp, 12 predicted proteins | sample MGYA00153388_OFCE01 | MGnify analysis MGYA00153388
CTTCAAGCAAGGATTTTTGCGATCGCCGTTTCAGAATAGGACCATTTTTTAGATCAGGTAGCTTAACGGCTACAGGCTGCTCAATAGGCTGCTCAATAAATGTGACGCTAGGCTGTTCAACAGATTCTACTATTGCTAAATCCGGTATGGGCTGCACATCGGTATGCCCATCGATGGTCTCCGGCAAAACGGGTGGCTCTAATATCGCTATCTCTGGCTCACTAGCAGATACGGTTACAGATTCTATGATATCAGGCGTGATGATATCAGGTGATTGACTAAACTCCACCACCACAGGCACTTCCAGCAACGGCAGATACTCATTTGAGCGAAGAGCTTGGCGCTTTTGCTGAATCAGCGCTTCATACTCGGCTGCTGGCAAAGTGCTTTTGAGGATGCGGCTAATGGTAGAGGTACTCACGCTATATCGACCCGCCAAGGTTGAGGTCGTCTCACCCAACTGCCGATAGCGCTCAATTACTTCATGTTTTTCAGAGTCGGAAAGTTTTTTAGCAATCATTCATTTAGAGCAAGCTATGAAGAAGCGGCGATCTCCTGTTCTATTGTATTCCGAATTGACAATCTAACAGGAGGTTGACAAGCGAATCCGATAAAACTTAAGCGCGGCGGCGAGAACCACCACGACGAGAACGAATGGAAAGGTCATACTCTAGCGCCGCCCCAATCCCAAATAGCACCCCGCTAAATACCCAAAATACTTCTGGCAATCCCCCACTTTTATAATCAGTCAAGATCGTCGTTGCATATTTAAACCAAACATCTGCAATGTATAAGCAGAAAGCGGCAGCGGCGATCATCCGCCAAGATTGGGAGAATCGCCCTCCCCAAAACGCCAATAGCAAGGTGGTTGCCAACACTAGCAGCAGTACATCAGAGAGCAGATAAAACCAACTGAGAGGCAGTTCCAACGGTTTAAGCTGCTGTTCTAAATTAATTGCCCACTCAGGTGGCTGAGATTTTGGCTGTTCAGCCGGAGTAGATTGCGCCAAAATCTCCCCTAGGGGGGTTGCAGTCGAGACAGGAAGATTGAAAGCAGGAAGACTGAAAGCAGAAAGATTGAAAGTAGGAAAATCTAAAGTTTGAGTGGTTGAAAAGAACGCTAAAACAGAGTCTTCCAGTGGAAATCCTCTGATTGCCTTAAGACCCGGCACTTCAGCCCGATCGCCAAAAGCTAGCCGTGCAGTGGGTTGCTCCGCAGGTTTTGCGCTGGAAAGTGCGATCGCAATCGCAATGCCCACAACGGCGATCGCAACAATGACACCTTTCTGCCAAAGCTCCAAGTTTAACCGCCGAGAAAACACTGCCTGAAACATGCCCCATAGCAGGAAGACATAGGCAAGGATAAAGAAAAAATCTCCTGGAGAAACCGCCGCCTCTAGCCCTAAGCCCAATTCCCAGTAGCTAAACAACAAATTTCCCAGAAAGTAAAAAAACAGTCCTAGCCCAATGCCAAGCCAAACCCCGCGTCCGCTGACAATTTGAGGACTTCGCCAGTTGCGAAAACAAAGCAATGAGGCAACTAGAAAAGCAGTCGCCTCAAAAATGGAGGTGCCCAATGAATACCAAAATGGACGATCTTCCCCTTGAGCCGGCACACTAAACAACAGGAAAAATAACAAGGCTGCAACTGCCCAGCCAATCTCAGCTAAGACAATGGTTTGAACAGATAGAAATGGCTTATCAGATGACTTGTCTGCACTGCTCATAGGTTAATTCCTGGGGGGTAGCTGCGTCAGAAACGAGACGACTTGCGAAAAAAAACATATCCAGAAAGAGTCGCATAAAGTCAGAGGTTTGCAGCACATTTATCAAAAATTCTTTAATCTATCGCCACTTTATCGCCACAGTTTGCCCAATGGAGACTGATTTAACCAAGTGGAAACTTGACTTCGCTCACTAGAGGGCAGATCTTGCAACGCATCAATTGAGCGCTGGGCGAAACTGGTATTGCCAAAATATGACTTACCAATTCGATGGAGTTCTTGCAACAAAGTACGAAGATGGTGTTCTTGCCACGCTGGCAGACTAGCCGCATTTAGGGGATCTACGGTGATCAAATACTTCACTGCATCTGGAGTATCTGCCTGGGGAAAGCGCCATTGCTTAAACACTTCAGAAATGTCTTTTTGAAAAAGACCGGCTTGCCGATTGCCTAACAGGTCTTCAATGTCAATAAATACGGCTTGCAGCATCAGCAAAGCACCTTTGACATAAGCAGGATTTAAAGCAGTTTCATGATCTGCTTCATTGGCAAATTGCTCAAGCCGAATTTTGCCCCACACGCTGTAGCGATTGGGTTCCTCCAACAAAACACAAGCTTTTCCCTGGTTATCGGTCAGATCTCGCCAAAACGCTTTTGCATCTTCTTCCTGAGCAGCATTAAACATGCTAATCAAGCGAAAAGTTTGCCCCTGGTAGGTCAGGATGGGAACCTGCTGATCCCGCTTGGGGTGCTGAACGCTAGAAATCTCAACATCCTGCCGCTTCAGAATAAACATGACGCTAGCAATTACTCCTGTCGGGGCTTCGTTTGCTTGTTTTAAGCGATGGGCAATCTTATCATATCGGTAACGACTCAGAGACAAAGGTTGGTTACATGGGGAGCTTATCCCAAACCTTACCTTAAGAAATTCCCATTTTTAGACATGAAACTTACAACATGCTCAAAATCTTCGGGGCATTGTGATTAATCTGATCGAAATCCTGATAGTCGTGATCCAAAGGCTCTTGCTGAAGACCTAAACTAAACAGCGATATTGTAAGCTGAGAGCAGCGAATTACTTTGTTATAGGGATTGATATGTTAACAGAGTTGACTCGGTGACTAATCAAAGCAGGTTTAAACAACTGCAATTTCTACCGTTCGATTAAATTTTTGATTAAACTTCCGAGGTTTAATTAAGCGATTTAAGATTAAGAAGACTATGGTTTTGAAGATGCAAAGCTTTATGTTTATTTTAGCTTTGCTGAAATGTGTGGATCCTTAGCTCAGTGGATAGAGCAATCGCCTTCTAAGCGATCGGTCACAGGTTCGAATCCTGTAGGATCCGTTGAAACTTGCTAATCACGCACAACAATTGCAGTTCCTATGTTTGCCCAATTATAGAGCCAGCGGGCATGATTGACTGCCACGTTCGTGCAACCGTGGCTAACGGGAGTGCCAAAACTGTTATGCCAATCAGCCCCATGGATAGCATAGCCGCGATCGTAGAACATGGCGTAGGGCACATTTGGAACATCGTAATCCGCTCCGCTCATCCGAGTGGTGCGATAGCGCGTTTGGATGGAAAATACGCCTGTTGGTGTAGGGGTAGAAGATTTGCCTGTGGAGATGATCACGGCGTAAACGGGGCGATTTCCTTGCCAAGCAATGAGGCGCTGCTTGGATAAATCAATCTCAATCCAGCGTTCTCCAGATTGCTTTAAGTTCTTAAGCTGTGAGATGGCAGCCTGCTGGGCAAGTAGATAGGCAGGCTTTTCTGCCCAAGTCGGCTTGGATGATAAAGGCACTATTGCGATCGCGATCAGCGAACTAATCCATACGCCACAGCATCGGCGAAAAAACTGGCTATTCACAGGCTTTATGCATAGTTTCACAACTATCGTAAGCTGCGAAATCTGGAGGGCGATCGCAAAGCTTAAGAATTATCAAACAAATTGCTGCAATTCTAAATTTTGAGTCGCCTTTAAAGCTAACCGCTAAAACTCACAATTTTCTTTACCACTTTTGACCCTTTGGACTAGAGCTTGGGTTCTCAAAGCGATCTCATCCCAGTTTCCTTGTAATAAAGCCGCTTGGGGAAACAAATCGCTCGATAGCCCAACCGCGATCGCGCCAGCCTGCAAAAATGCTGGAGTATTGTCGATCGTGATTCCCCCAGTTGGAATCAGGGGAATATTGCCCAAAGGCGCTCGTAATGCTTGAATATAGGCAACTCCGCCCATGATTCCTATAGGGAAAACTTTGACACTTGCCGCGCCCGCTTGCCATGCTTGCACAATTTCGGTTGGGGAAAGGGCACCCGCAACGAGAGGAATCTCCTGCTCAGCGGCAATTTTGATCATGCCAATATCTACATGGGGGGTAAAAAGGAACTGTGCGCCTGCCGCGATCGCCTGTTGCTGCTGAGCCACCGTCAGCAAGGTGCCTGCGCCGATCCAACAATCAGGCAGATCTTGCCGCAATTGAGCAACGACATCGGGCGCGCGATCGCTATTCCAGGTCACTTCTATCAGTCGAATTCCTCCAGCAGCCACCGCTTTTGCCATTTGAATACCCTGTTCAAATTGGCTACTGCGAACCACCGCAACCACACGCTGCTGCTCCACCACCGCTAGCCAGGATTGAGTATTCATACTCGCCACCTCTCAAATGACAAACTTCCTGAGTTTTGGGGAATTCTATCTAAGTTTTCAATAACGTAAGACTTACGCAGTTGAAGCTTGAAATATCGATCCCACAACCCCCTTAAGAAGGTAGGAACCTATAAAGCCCCCTTTTTAAGGAGGTTGGGGGATCTCTTCTGCGTAAGTCCCATAACGTAGTAACGAGCAAATTTTTTAGGCTTACTTAAACAATTTTTAAGGAACGATCCATAAAACTTAATGAAAGTAAAACATCTTGACCAACTTACTACAAGAAAACGCCCGAATCGCGAATCTTTAATATCATAGTAACTACCTTTAGGAGTCATTACGCTAGTTGCTACTGGTATGAATGACGGGAGAAAATTAATATTAGAACGATTCTTTGCGATCGCTTGTTCAATTCAACCAAGGAAAAGCAAGCAACATGACTCAACCCAATCCTTCCGATAGTATTACTCCAGTGCTGTCCGATTCTGAGCCGCTGTTCAAGCAATCAGAGGCAGTCAGCGACTCAGAAAACTTAATCTTGCTGAATCGGTCAACCTTACAGGAAAATGAGGTGATTCGCGTTGAGCTTTACGCAGAGATGCCGCTGATTCATCGACAAACCGTGGTTCGAGAAAATCTGCCAATTAAGCAATATTTGGCTGAACAACCCACTGACTAAATTATTTATTTCATACCAACCGCTGGTGGACTGACCGTTATCCCCTTTAGAACGCCAAACAATGACTCATCCATCTTCTTCAAACCCATCGGAATCATTCGATATGCAAGGCGATCGCGATCAGCGCGATGAAGCCGTTCGCATCAATACTTTGATGGACAATCTCAATAATTTGAAAAGTAAGCTGAACCATTTCACCGTGATGGATGAGCTAGGTCAGCCCATTGGTGAAATTCAAGACTTAATCTTAGATCACACGCATCAGCTTAATTTAGTCATTGCTCCATTAGACGCAGCGGAGAATAAACCATCCGTTTTGCTCAATGGTCGTCGAATCAAAAAGGTTAGCGTTCAAACCCATGCGGTATTTGTTGATATAGTCAGAGCCGATGTTGGCTTTTTGCCAGAATACACGCCTTTAGAATCAAGCGATTCCCGCAGCGATCGTTTCACGGATCGCGCCGAATCAGACCGTTCAGCACCTCTACCCGCTGCTCAACCCCCGTTGTCCTATAGTGCTGCCGCTGCTGCTGCTGCCGCGTTGATGGGAGGAAGCGCGATCGCCCATCCTGCACCAGAAGATAACCTGTCATTAGAAGACGACTTATTCACCTCAGATTCACTGTTGCCCGAACCTGCTGCTGATTTCGCCGCCTCAGTCGAGTCATCAATAGAATCAGAATCATCAGATGAGGATTGGTTTGCAGACAATGAAGAGGATCTGGCAACTTCTTTGGAACTCCCTAAGCTAGAGGATCTGGCAACTTCTTTGGAACTCCCTGAGCTATCGGAATTAGAGTCGCCTTTAGAAGATCTTTTGTTAGACAGCGAACCCACTTCGGATATCGCGACCAATGATTCCTTAGATGATTGGTCAGATTTAGTCAGCCCCACAGTCCCACCTGGCGCAGACTATGCTCTTCCCTCCGAAACCGTTCCCTTGCCTCAACTGGCTAACGATGACCTCTTAGAAAATCCATTCTCACTAGCTGAAGCAGACGAGATCTCAGAACTCGGATTTGTTGCGGAATTCGGATCTGCTTCGTGGGGACAGGCTGCTCAACCGATTGATTCCCTTTCTAGCGGTTTATTAGATCCATTAACTGATGCAGAAATCGAAAGTGAGCTTGAAGACTTGCCCGATATTGGTTTTTTGCCAAATGATTTTTCAGTAGATGCCCTGAATGAGGATGCTGAAGAGTTTTCGCTGCCATCCGATTTTGGCGAAGCTGGGTCTACCAGTGATTTCACTCTTGATTTGCCCGATCTTGATCTAGTTTCAGAGGCATCTTTGGATGACTTTGGATTCCCAGACACCACAACTGCGGCAGGATCTTTGGATAATTTTGAATTCCCAGACACCACAACCGTCGATCATGACTTAGCCAATCAGGTGCCCGACTTAGATTTGAACCTTGGTGAAAGCCTGGTTGATGCCGACTCAGACTTATCATGGACTGATGAGGCAGAAACAAACGAGTTATTTGAACTGAACCTGGATGACTCTTTCAACCAGCCGCAAACGACGACGGACACTGAGCTTGAGTCGGAGTTAGCGGATCTAGACCTGTCGGCAACTGAATCTACAGAGTTAGAGTTTGAAACTGATTTAGGCTTAGATCTTGACACTGATTCAAATTTAGAGTTTGAGGCTGAATCTTCTGGCTTAAATCTGGAAACTGGCTTAGATCTTGAAACTAGCTTAAATCTGGAAACTGGCTTGGATCTTGAAACTGGGTTGGATCTTGAAACTGAACAGATCGCGCCACTCCCTTTAGATTTTTCGCTTGATGACAACTTCTCAGATGCTATGGAGCCGTCTGCGCCACTCATGGATTTGAGTGAGAGTGAGATCCCCACTTCATTTATAGAGGTTCCCATGGCGGCGATAGCGGCTATGGATTCTGGCAATTTGACGAATTTAGATCTTGATACTGTCTTTGATGTGGATTTATCCTTGGAGGATGAGCTTGGGACAGCCGATTTTGCGATCGCAGACACCAATAACCTGAGTGAATTCACGCTTCAGCGCGATCGCTTTGAACCTGAACCAGAAACCATTACTAGCCTGACTGATCTTGAGTTTACAGACGTGCCTACAGATATGCCTACAGACGACCTAACAGAAATGTTTGGCAGCGTCGCTGATTTATCCTTTGCAGAAGAGGGAGAATTTGAAGGTCTGAGTGATTTAAGATCTGAGTCTGTTAGAGATATGGCTCTAGATAGCTTGTTCGACAACTCGGTTGACAATCTGGAAAGTGCTTCAGATGAGTTCAATTTTTCTACTCCTAGCATGGGATTTGTCGATCCCGCCGCAGGAATGGCAGCGGCACCTGGCATTTTAGCCGGGTTGGCGGGGTTGGCAGCAGGGGAATCCCGCAATCCCTCCTTTCCGGCTGCGGAAACACCTCCTTTGGACATTGCAGATATTTCAGACATGAGCGATGCACCTCAAGCAGCCCTGCCCCTAAACGAGGCTGCATTCTCTATACCTGAGGCGATCGCTCCAAGTAGTTTATCCATCCCGTCGAACTCAGAACCGATGCTTGCCTCTTTAGATGACATGGTGCCATTGCTAGAAGAACGACTGCAAGTGGAATACGAGCGGCGCAAAATTGGGGAAGTGATTATTCGCAAAAAGATCGAGACGCGCATGATTCAGGTGCCTGTTCGCTATGAAGTTTTGGTGATTGAGCAGGTTAGCCCAGAGCAAAAGACTTTGGCAGAAGTTGACTTGAGCCAAGATGCTGTTAGCGACGAAGTGCCAGCGTTAGCCGGAAAGCCCACAGTCAGCGGTGAGTTTAAGTCGGCTAAAACAGCGATCGCTGTGATAGACGCGATCGCTAAAACTCTGCGCCATCAGTGCAAAAGCATTCGGATTGAGATTGAGTTGGATGACAGTAGCCTCACCCAGTCCTATCAAGATTGGCTGGATCGATGTAGTGATCTCTAAACTCGGTCGAGGATCTCAAACCATTCTCTCAGGTTAGCGCTTTAGATGACCGAAATTGACCGCGTGATGATGCAGCGTTGTTTAGAATTGGCGCGGCAAGCAGCAGGAAAAACTGCCCCCAATCCATTGGTGGGCTGCGTGATTGTGAATGATAACGCGATCGTCGGGGAGGGCTTTCATCCCAAGGCAGGCGAACCCCATGCGGAAGTGTTGGCGCTGCGACAGGCAGGCGATCGCGCTCAGGGCGCAACGTTGTATGTCAATCTAGAACCGTGCAATCATTACGGGCGCACTCCTCCCTGCTCAGAAGCGGTGATTGCTGCCGGAATCCAACGGGTCGTGATTGGCATGATCGACCCTAACCCCAAAGTTGCAGGTGCAGGCAGCGATCGCCTCAAACAGGCTGGCATCAAAGTCTTTATTGGGATTGAAGAACCTGCCTGTCAAACATTAAACGAAGCCTTTGTGCATCGCATTCTGCACCATCGCCCCTTTGGCATTTTGAAATATGCCATGACCTTAGATGGCAAAATCGCTGCGGTGACTCGACATAGTGCCTGGGTCACCAGTGAAGCGTCGCGTGGCGAAGTTCATCAACTCCGGGCAACCTGCGATGCTGTGATTGTAGGGGGCAACACCGTTCGCGCAGATGATCCCTTACTCACCAGTCGCCAACCGGGTCACACCCCGCTACGGGTGATCATGAGCCGCACATTAGATCTGCCAGACTCCGCTAATGTCTGGAATACGGGCGTTGCGTCTACTCTGGTGTTTACCCAAGTGGGCGTTCGATCTGCGTTTCAAGCTGAATTGAAACAGCGTGGTGTGGAAGTAGTGGAGCTAGAATCCCTCACTCCTAGCGCAGTCATGGCGCACCTTTACGATCGCGGTTTTTTAACGGTGCTATGGGAATGTGGTGGCACTTTGGCAGCCCGTGCGATCGCTGAAGGGGCTGTGCAAAAAGTCCTTGCTTTTATTGCCCCCAAAATCATCGGCGGGGTGACAGCCCCCTCTCCCGTCGGCGATTTGGGGCTAAAAAAAATGACCGAAGCCCTCACCTTAGAGCAAATAAGCTGGCGTGCGATCGGCTCAGATTTGCTGATTGAAGGGTATTTGCCTCAAGACAAAGCCAAACTTCCACTGCGCTAACCTAAAGGGTCATCTCGCTCAAGACAAAGCCCTGAATCGCATAAACTTAGGGCTTTTTGCCTGATTTGATTGAATGTCAGGAACCGGATTTGAACCGGTGACACGAGGATTTTCAGTCCTCTCTCATAGCTTGCCGCGCAAGGGTTTGAGCCTTTGTACTCAAAAATTTCCAAAAAAATTCCCCGATGATAAAAGTTTAGGTATTTTCGGGTCATTTTCATTAGAACTCTTGCCACTTCCATAAACGATCTCGCACCATTGATGCGCTCAGAAATAGGCTTAGATCTATCATTAAAATCAACGTCAAGATTCCCGTTCCTATCCCCTTGGAGGCTGTCATGGTCAGCATTGCATCGGAAATTACTCAACCTATCGCGATCGCCCTCAAAGGGGAGCAGCGTGTTGTGATTCATGGCGTGACCTGGGAAGGTTACCTACAAATTTTGGCAGCGTTGCCCCAATCTCGCAGCACTCGCTTGATCTACGACGAAGGAACCCTCGAATTCACCATGCCAAGCGAAGACCACGATTTTTCAGGACGGATGATTGGATTATTTATTCGTGTTTTAGTTCGAGGATTCGGCAAGAAAATTAAAACGATGGGATCAACCACGCTCAATTTTCCAGGATTGAAAAAAGGGGCTGAACCCGACGAAGCCTTTTATATTCAAAATCAGCCGCTTGTATCAGGCAGAAATGTTGATCTAGAAGCAGATCCAGCCCCTGATCTGATTGTGGAAGTGGATATTACTAACACCGATATTGATAAAAATCGGCTTTACGCCAGCATGAACGTGCCTGAGTTTTGGCGGTTTGATGGTCGCATACTTCGCATTTATCGACTGCAAAATCAGCAATATACCGAAGTAGAAATTAGCCCAACTTTCCCCACGGTTCCTAAAGTTTGGCTGTACGAGTTCTTAGAACAATGTCGTCAAGATGAGCTTGGGGCTGAAGATGTGTTGCGCGATCGCCTGCGCCAATAGTCAAATCAATTTGATTCTCATCAGAGCAGGTGAATGCTCTTTTTAAATAGCTGATACCTGAATTTATTAGAGCCGATATTTTTATTAAATTTCTGCCTAAAGATAGATGTTCAAAAGCTTTTACTGTAGTCAATCCGGCTGTTGACCCCACTTACATTAATCCCTTGCAAGGAAACAATATATGCTTAAAAGTTCCCCGTAATTGAAATGTTTTACGGTTCCTTGATAGAGCGATCGCTTTAACTGACTTGGTGACAATTTTTAGGAACATCTCTGGTTTTTTAGCATCTTAGTAACCAGTTGAGTTAAAAATATTCACCATGTCTAACCCTATGAAACTTCAATCTTCACCTGCTTTATTAGTTGCCTTTTCAATGGTGACCAGTTCCTTAGCCCCTTTTGCTGCGATCGCCCCCAGCATGGCACAATCCAGCTTTTCAGATGTGCAAGGAAGTTGGGCACAAGCGTGCATCGTGGAATTAACTCAAAAAAATATCATCAGCGGCTATCCTGACGGCACATTTCGCCCCAACAGCCCAGTCACCCGCGCTGAGTATGCCTCCATGGTTGGCAAAGCGTTTCCCAATGCGCCCCGCAATCGCGGTGTGGTGCGGTTTGTCGATGTGCCCTCCAATTACTGGGCTTACAACGCTATTAGCAATGCATCGCAAACAGGGTTTCTCTCTGGCTACCCTGGCAATGTGTTTAATCCTAACCAAAGCATTCCCCGCGCTCAAGTTTTGGTTTCCCTGGCAAGTGGGCTAAATTTTGCTCCAACTCAAACCGTTGCAAATACTCTGGGTGTGTTTGCCGATGCCTCTGCTATTCCAGCCTATGCCCAAACAGGCATTGCAGCGGCGACTGAAAAGCGGTTGGTGGTCAACTATCCCGATGTGAATTACCTGAACCCCAATCAACTTGCTAACCGGGCAGAGGTTTCTACGTTTTTGTGCCAGTCTTTAGCCGGTGCGGGACAAATTTCCTCCGTGGTTCCTAGTCAGTATGTGGTTGGGGCGGCGGTAGCAGTGCAGCGATCGCAAATTGTGGCAGGAACGCAAATTCCAATTAGATACACGGCGGCTCCACAAATTGTCGTGGCACCGAATGAAACCGTTGATTTGACGGTGACGGTTGCCTCAGATGTGCGGAACACCGCAGGCGCGATCGCCATTCCTCAGGGAAGCCAAGTGATTGGGCAACTGGTGCCCGTTAATGGTGGCTCTCAGTTTGTGGCTCGAACGGTGGTGATTAGCGGTCAGCAATATTCGATCAATGCGTCCTCTGGGGTCGTGCAAACCAAGAAAAATTTGCGGGATGTTAGCCTAGTCAAAACCTTGGGTGGCGCGGCACTGGGAGCCGGGGCAGCCGCGATTATTGGTGAAGTGACGGGCGATCGGATGCAAAACGCTGGAAACCTAATCTTGGCAAGCAGCATTGGGGCAGCCGTTGGGTCAAATCAGGGGCGTAACCTGGGTTCCGCGATTCGCGATGCGGCGATTGGGGCAGTGTTGGGTGCAGGTGCAGCAGGTGTGACGGGCGATCGCACCATCACCCCCAAAAAGGTATTGACGGGGGCAGCAGCAGGAGCGGCGATCGGTGGCACCATCGATCGCGGTACTGTCGGTGAGGTAATTGTATTCAACTCCAGTTCAGATTTGACCCTAACAGTAAACAGCAACGTCACCCTGCCATAGTCAAGTCGTAGAGCAACAAAGCTTTGCTCAGGTATTCTCATACTTGAAATACTCATCTGAGGTGCCCTGATCGCCAAACCCCACAAACCAGTTGGGCAAGGCTACATTAGGGCATTTCAGATTTTTGGTAATGAAGATTTGATGAACAATCATAGAGGTTAAGGAAGCTGCAATTGAACCCTTGTTATTACAAGGGATACTGCTTTAGGAACACACTACAATTCATGCTGCCAAATATTTTGCTCGAAGTGGAGAACTTTGCCAACATGGCTGAGGCGATCGCCCAAACCACTTTAGAAAACCTCAGCCAAGCGATGGAAGACTTGGACAACTCTGCGGATGAATTGATCCAAGAAGTTGGTCTAGGAGTTAGCACTGCGGGAACAGCGATCGCCGATGCTCTCAAAGGTTTACCTCAAACGGCTCAAGACTTAGCACAGGAAATGCCAAAGCTGGCAAATCGATTGCAACATCGGGCAGGGATGAGAAGAGGGGATACACCTCGTTCCGATGGAGATATCATGAAACTGTTTGAGATAATTCCTGGCACCTCAAAACTGGAAGCAAGCGAAACCACTATCCGTGAGTTTTTGGCAGATAAACACGGTAGCCACATTATTCCTCGTCAAAAAGGTGGCTCCAACGGGGGAGACAATATCCTGTGGGAGATTGGAACTGACAACCTGCGGCGGGGAGCCAGAACCATGACGGCTGGCGAACAAGTATACATTCGCTGGTATAACGCCATAGATTCCATCGTCAAAAACTCCAGCACGATCGCTAAACTAGGAATCACCTCCACCGGAACCGCCATTTTGACGCAAACCGTCGTCACGGCTGTATCTTACACTCTAGATTTGTATCGAGGAGATATGACAGTCGAGGAGTTTCGCGATCGCATTCTCGAATCTGCTATTACTACTGGAATTACTGCGCCACTCTTTTTCTTGATTCTGGTCGCTGTGCTAGCCCTGTTGCCGGAACTCACTCTCCTGTTATCCGCTCCAATCGTAATGGTTGGGTTCAACACCTTATTTGGCATCAGTGTTGCAGCCCCGATCATTCAATCGATTAGTCGCCACTTTGAAGCAGTTGGGGCAAGGGCAGCGGCAAGTGACCCCAACTGCTAGGCGCATTAGCTTCAGAAAGCAGCAATACCACGCCATTCAAAGTCCCGTGCAATTCTACTCATCAATGATTGCACTCGACTATTGGGCGATGTTTCAGCATGTTGTTTTTAGATAAAGTTGGTGTAAAGATATGCACTAAAAAGAAGAAGCTCGTGTGAATCTAAAAGTCTTGTGTGTCTGTATCAGCCTGCTGGCAGTGCTTAGCGTTGGCATGACACTTTTTTGTGAGAAACAGATCCAGCTTTCAAGAGACTCCGTATCTTTACCTGGAATGCATTTAACATTTAGATGGATTCTGTTTAGTCTCTGTAGATTTCAGGAATTTAATCATGAAACAACTGCTAGCTCTCGGACTTTTAAGCGCTGCAACTGTGCTGTCTCCTATGGCAGTTGAAGCAGCGACTTTTACATACTCTGTTCCCTTGGAAGCAAAGCAAGAAGTTGCTCCTAATCTGAGTAATAGCTCAGCAACCGCAAGCGCAACAGGTGCATTGGTTGGCGATCCAATGAACTGGGTTTTTAGTTATGTCGTCAACTACTCTGGCTTGCAGGGTTTTCTGGCTGACGGACATATTCATCTAGGCGATCGCGGTGCTAATGGTCCGGTTGTCCATGCTTTGGACAATCTTCAAAGTTTCTTAGGGACTAAATCAGGCACTATTGTTGGAGACTGGACTTCTGCTGATGTCGTTACGGCTGGCAGAACTACACCCCAAAACGTCTTTAGCAACTTTTTAGATGGCGGCTACTACTTCAACCTTCACTCAACTGTATTTAGGGGCGGTGAAGTTCGAGGACAAATTGAGCCGTTAGTTGAAGCAAATGCAGTTCCAGAGCCTACCACCATGGCAGGTGTTTTAATTGCAGGCGCAGTCGGTGCAGCAGTTCGGCGCAAGAAAAATCGCCAAGAAAAGCTAGCAATCAAAAACTAAGAGCTTTGATGATTCTTGATCAAGTTTTTTGAAGGAGCGAGATTTCTGACGTAATTGTCCTTGCTCCTTTTGTGATTGGTGCCCTTAGCTAATAGCCTATTTAAATAGCCATTTTAAGCAGACGAAAGTTGGAAGCAGCGCGATCGCTGTTACCGTTCGACTCTTCCAGGGCACTCTACAGATAAGGAAAATTATCGTAAGAGGTGCTTCTATGTCGAGCGTAGGTTTGAATAAGTGGATCGTCAGTGGACATCTGGCGGCGGATGCAGAAATTAAGACGGTGGATTTGAAAAGCGGCGAGAAGGCTAAAGTTGCAAAGGCGACGATCTATGTCCGCAAGCCGCGTAGCCGGGATGATTCATTCACCGTGTCGCTTAGCATTTGGGAAGGATCGGCGGCATGGCGCAAGCTTCAGTTTTTGAAGAAGGGTTCTTTGATTATTTGCACAGGCAGCCTGGAACCCAGTCCTTAC
>ENA-OFCE01001143-OFCE01001143.1-metagenomes-genome-assembly--contig:-NODE-1143-length-14372-cov-2.734232_pt1 | contig 14372 bp, 18 predicted proteins | sample MGYA00153388_OFCE01 | MGnify analysis MGYA00153388
CAACACCGCAATTCTGCATACAGATCAAGGGTTGCTGCCCGACCGGCCCCGTGCCTGGGCTGCATGGAACTACATGGCTTGGCATCCAGACGCGCCGCAGGCACGTAACAATACAAATGCAGACGCACCGGTATCATTGTCGTACCTCCTCAATCGCCTTCAACCGCTTCCCTTCACCACACCTGTGATCGTGACCATGAATCCCCTTATCGCCCCAAATCCAGCAAAGGTGATCAAAACCATCCATTACGACCACCCGGTCTTTCTGGCAGCTAGCGCAATGGCCAAACGCGAATTGCGTGGGTTGCAGGGACAGCGCAATACCTGGTTCGCGGGCGCCTGGACGCGCTATGGGTTTCATGAAGATGGATTGATGTCTGGCATCGCCGTCGCGCAGGCGTTGGGTGCGAAAGTGCCGTGGGCGACGAACGTGCCCGCCGCCAACAACCTTACCCGCGCGTATCCCGGAATTGACGCGTGAAAACCTGGCCCGGCAATGCCGCATCCGAGATATGTGTTGGGCGCGTCTTCCATAAACGCTTCCGGCCCGCAGAGCATCAATTTTCCTACGGCGTCTTTTTTCTCCGCCTGCCACTTTCAAGGCTTAATGACCTGGGCAACCGTTGGCTCTCGAGGGACCGCTTCAATCTGTTGTCGTTCTTCACGGCTGACTATGGTCCCCGTGACGGCACCAGTCTTGAAATCTGGATGCGCGCCCTGTTGCGCAAAGAAGGTGTAGACCGCGCGGACGGTGAAATCGTGTTGCAGACATTCCCGCGACTGTTGGGCTACGTATTTAATCCGATCAGCGTCTGGTACTGCTTCGATAAGAATGGCCTGTTGCGTGCGGCGCTTGCTGAAGTGCGAAATACTTTTGGGGAGCACCATAATTATCTAGTCGCGCACGCCGACCAGCGGCCAATCGAAGCGGGAGACTGGCTGACGTCAAGAAAGGTTTTTCATGTCTCGCCGTTTTGTGAGGTGAAAGGACACTATCGCTTTCGGTTCGAACAGGTCGCCGAACGCGCATATGCGCAAATCGACTATTACGATGCCAGCGACGAATCAATTGACGACGCGCACAAACTGATCGTGACGACGATGCATGGCGTACCCGCGCCGCTTACATCGCGCGCTACGTTAAGCGCATTTCTGAGTCATCCGCTGATGACCTTCGGCGTGGTCGCGCGGATTCATTGGCATGCATTAAAACTATGGCTAAAAAACGTCCCATTTTTTACGAAACCCGAGCCACCCTCAATAGAAACCACCCGTTAGCCCGCCAACCATGAATACAACCACCAACGATCTCTCATCAATACCGCACGCCGACCACTTGCCGGCAATTGCCACACTCTTTTACAGCCTTATCAAACGGCTGGACAGGGGTTCACTTACATTTACGTCGCCCGAGGGACACACCACTTTGTTTCCTGGTGCACATCCCGGCCCTCATGCCGACTTGCGCATCGCAGATTGGCGTGTCGCGAGCGAAGCCATCAAAGCGGCCGAAATAGGTGTCGCAGAAAGCTATCGAGACGGGCGAATGTTTACGTCTGATCTCACCGCCTTCCTGATGCTCTGTGTAGAAAACGAGAAGGCGCTCGAAAAAGTGTTTTACGGCAAGCCATTGGTTGCGCTGCTATTTCGCATCAAACATCTGCTGCGTGCTAACACCCGCGCGCAGGCAAAAAAGAATATTTCCGCCCACTACGATTTATCAAATTCGTTCTACCAGTTGTGGCTTGATGAAACGATGTCCTATTCAAGCGCGGTGTTCAACGGCGACGCGACGCAATCAATGGCGAGCGCGCAAAATGCAAAATATGAGCGCATCCTAGACGTACTCAAACCAATACCGGGACAAACGATTCTGGAAATCGGCTGTGGCTGGGGTGGCTTCGCCGAATATGCCGCACAAACGCGTGGCGTGAAAGTCACCGGGATTACCTTGTCAAATGCCCAGCTTGAGTTTGCGCGAAAGCGTATTGAGAATGCGCACTTGGATCATCTTGTGGATTTGCAATTGATCGATTACCGCGATGTGCAGGGGCAATTTGATTTTGTCGTCTCCATCGAGATGTTTGAAGCGGTGGGTGAGCGTTACTGGAACACCTACTTCAAGACGGTTCGCAATCGGCTCAAGCCCAAAGGCCGGGCGGTAATTCAATCCATCACCATCGCCGAAGAGGTATTTGCACGCTATCGGCAAACCAGCGATTTCATTCGAGAATATATTTTCCCTGGTGGCATGCTCGCGCCGATTCCACGTTTTATCGCCGACGCCAAGAAACAAGGGCTGTCTGCGGGTGAACCATACCGCTTCGGTCTCGACTATGCAGATACCCTGAAATGGTGGTTACAACGCGTAAACGCCAAGGCAAATGAGATAAAGCCGCTGGGATTTGATGAAAAGTTTTTGCAAATCTGGCGCTTCTATCTTTGCTACTGCGAGGCGGGTTTCCGCACCGGGCGAACCGATGTGATGCAAATTGAATTGACGCGTGAAAGCTAAGGTGACGCCAGTGAGTGCAATGCGAAAGTCAGTGTATCGATTCTGCTGCGTTCTGTTTTTGATGTGTTCGCTGAACGCGTCCGCCAACAGCCTGCCTGAGCTCGTCACGAAAGACGTGATGGGTCTCACCGTCCGTGGCAGCGCGGTGATGCGTTTTTTTGGCCTAAAAGTCTATGACGTGCGCTTGTGGACCCAGATGAAGCCTTTTACTTATGCTGACCCATTCGTGGTGGAGCTGGTTTATGACATTTCGCTCAAGGGTAAGGATATTGCCGACCGCAGCGTCAAGGAGATGCGCGCACAAGGTATTGGCGACGAAATGAAGCTGAAACGCTGGGGGGAGGAGATGGCGAGAATATTCCCTGACATTAAACAAGGCGACACGTTGATCGGCGTGTCGTTGCCAGGTAAGGAGGCGCGTTTCTACAATCGTGACAAGCTGATCGCGACCGTTCCGGATCCGGAGTTTGCGAAGGCTTTTTTCGATATATGGCTCTCTGAGAAAACGAGTGAACCCAAGCTGCGCGTCAAATTGTTGGGCCAGCAGTAAGCAGGCTCTTCACACGCCACATTTGCGATTTCTTCCACGGGAAAAGCCCTGTCACCATCCACCGAATTGGTCACTTCCCGCGCGTCCACTTGGCGTTTGCTGGCCTATAGCCTGACCAGTATCCCGCTGGCAATGGCGGCGTTGCCCATTTACGTGCACGTGCCAAAATTTTATTCCGACGTGGTCGGCCTCAACCTCATCGCTATCGGCGGTTTGCTGCTGGCTGCGCGCGTGTTCGATGCGATCCAAGATCCTTTGCTCGGCTACTGGAGTGATCGCTATCGCGATTCACGCTTTGGGCGGATGCTGTGGGTAATTCTCGGCACGCCATTCCTGGCGCTCGGCATGTACGGCTTGTTTCATCCGCCGCAATGGGATCAGAACTTGATGGCTTGGTGGCTGCTGGCGATGCTGTTTCTGGTTTACACCGCATTCAGTATGTTGCAGATCAGCTATCAGGCATACGGCGCCGAGATTTCCGATCATCCGGTTGAGCGCACCCGTGTTACCTCATGGCGCGAGGGGCTGGGCTTGGTCGGCGTATTCCTTGCCGCCGCACTGCCCGAAATACTCTCGAAACAACAAGGGCCACGCGAGGGTTTTGCGTCATTCTCGACGCTTTTCGTACCGTTATTGTTTTTACTGGTGACCGTTACGGTTATTTTTTCGCCCCGTGCAATTGCGCGCACCCAAGCTGCCACCAAAGACGCTTTGCGCGCAATGTGGAAGCCCCTCAAGAACCCGCTGTTCAAGCAACTGCTGATTATTTTTGTGTTTAACGGTATTGCCGCATCAATCCCCGCAACACTCGTACTGTTCTTCATCGACGACGTGATCAAAGCCCCGCAACTCTCCGCACATTTTTTGATCGCCTACTTTGCCGCTGGGGCGTTTGGCATGCCGCTGTGGGTGATTCTCTCCGCGCGCATCGGCAAAGGCCGCGCCTGGTGCGTGGGTATGCTGGTGTCCATCGTCGCGTTTGTGTGGACGTTTACGTTAACGTCTGGCGATACAACGCCGTTTATGATCATCTGCATCTTGTCGGGATTGGGTCTTGGTGCCGATCTGGCGTTACCGCCCTCGATCCTTGCAGACGTCATTGATGACGATGACAAGCGCGGACTGGGGCGCAATGAAGGCGCATATTTCGGTCTGTGGAATCTGGTGACGAAAATGAACCTGGCCTTGGCGGCGGGAATCGCGCTGCCATCGCTGGCGTTATTGGGCTATCAACCCGGCATTGCGCAATCGTCCAGTGCCTTACTGTATCTGGCAGGTGTTTATGCCTTGCTGCCCTGTGTATTGAAAGCTTTCGCCGCGATTGCGCTTATTAGATCGCCATTTTTTAGCAGCGGCGCGCTACCGCTGCCCACTACCAAAGGAGTCTGAACATGATGCGCTGGTTGATAGCACTAGGCATGGCGGTATTGCTGAGCGGCTGTGCCGCAGTGACACCGCAGGATTACGCAAGAGAAACGCCAAAGCTCGATCTGTCTACCTATTTCAATGGCAAGGTCGACGGCTGGGGAATGGTGCAGGATCGATCCGGCAAAGTGTTACGCCGCATGTACGTAGAACTCGATTGCAAATGGAACGGCAACGAGGGCGTTCTGGACGAAAGTTTCCAGTGGTCCGACGGCAAAACTGAAAAGCGCGTGTGGAGAATCCGCAAAGACGGCGATCGTTACATTGGTACCGCCGGCGACGTGATCGGCGAGGCAAAAGGGGAGGCCGCAGGCAATAGTCTTCGCTGGAACTACGTGTTGGCGTTACCCGTTGATGGCTCCACTTACCATATGGACATGGACGACTGGATGTGGATGATCGACGACAAGACGATGGCCAATCGCACGACAATGTCGAAGCTTGGCGTGCGCGTGGCGGAGATCAGCATTTTTTTCAGGAAGCGATAACGCCGCAGGAAATTTTCAAACTCTAGCATTGACGCGCGTTGCGTGGCATTTATAGCCTGGCAGCCGCGCCAATGCTTGTTTTATATTCTTAAATATTGAGGTCGCAGTCCATGGCGCTGAATACCAAAATTACTGATTGGGCAAACAAACGTGTGTGGATTGTCGGTGCGTCCACCGGTATGGGCGCGGCACTCGCAACGCAGCTACATGCGCTCAACGCCAAAGTCGCCTTGTCCGCGCGCAGTGCCGACAAACTCGACGAAATCGTCGCGCGCCTGGGTACCGCAAATGCGCTTGCCTTGCCGCTGGATATCACCAAAGTTGAAACGATCAAGGCGTCGGAAGAAAAATTGGTAGCGGCTTGGGGTGGTTACGATCTGGTCGTGTTCATGGCGGGCGATTACACAGCGATGCGCGCGTGGGAGCTCGATCTCAAAGTCGCCAAACAAATGGTGACCACCAATTGGGAAGGCTTCCTGAACGGCTTGTCGATCGTCATTCCGCGTTTTATGCAGGCGGGTGCCGGTGGTATCGCGCTGGTATCGAGCGTTGCAGGCTACCGGGGACTGCCCAAGAGCCTGGTGTACGGACCGACCAAGGCTGCATTGATCAATCTGGCCGAAGTGCTGTATCTGGATCTGAAGGAAAAAGGCCTCAACATTTATGTTATCTGCCCCGGCTTTGTGAAAACGCCAATGACCGACAAGAACGATTTCGAAATGCCGTCGCTCATCACGCCGGAAGAGGCCGCGACAGAAATCATCAAGGGATTTGAGAAAGGTGAGTTTGAAATTCACTTTCCCAAGGGCTTTACACGTATGCTCAAGGCACTGCAGTTGCTGCCTTACGCCCTGTATTTTCCTGCGATTAAGAGATCGACAAAATTGTGAGTCGCTCGGCTGCTCTATTGCGTTTTGTTGATTATTGGCACGCGCTCACGCCGGCAACGGTCGATGCCATCAACACCATTTACACGGAAGCTGCGTATTTTCGCGATCCGTTTAATGAAGTCACCGGTATTGAGAAAATTCATCACATCTTTGCCGATATGTTTGTGCGTCTGGATGACCCAAAATTTACGATCACCGAAACGATTGAAGAGCCGCACGGCGTATTGCTGATTTGGGATTTTACGTTCCGCTTAAAGACGCTGAAACCACAATTGAGGCGGCACATTCACGGCACGTCGCACATCCGTTTTGCTGCGGACGGACGCGTTCAATATCATCGTGATTACTGGGATGCGGCCGGGGAGCTATACGAACAACTGCCCTTGGTCGGTTCGCTAATGCGATTTCTAAAAAAACGCATGGGCTAGTGTTCCGCCAGCCTCAAGCGGCATTTGGTGCCGTTTTTTCAAGGATAAACAAGTACCCCTTGACCGCCAATGTGTTCTCGGTACGAATAACCGTTGCCTCACGTGCAATTATTCGAAACCCATTGCTGGCCGCCAGTTGTTCGATGTAACGCCGCGAGTGCGCATAGCGGCCACTTGGTTGCAAACACATGCCATCGACGAGATCGTCCGGCGTTTCGGTCGAAAACGCGAAGACACCGCCGTCGGCGAGGCGCGCGGCAACTTCGCTGAAGAGGGGAACAAGGCTGCCGACGTAAATCAGCACATCGGTCGAGGCAATAAGATCAACCGTCGTCTCTAGCGTGCGCAGAAAATCCACAAGGTCGCGGGCGGTGAGTTCATCATAAATGCCGCGCGCACGTGCCGCGTCTAACATCGACGGCGAGAGATCGACACCGACAAGTTTCGCTGCCGCATCGCGAATCTCAACCCCGAACAAACCCGTACCGCAGCCCAGATCGACGACGGATGGTTTGTTCGCGTGCGCGAAAGCAAACTGTGTCAGCCAGGGCTTGAGTGCGGCGTTTAATTGCGTCGGAATCTCATAGCCCAGTCGCCCCACCAGATGCGCATCGAACGTAGATGCCATGCCTGCGTAAAGGCGTTCAACCAATTCAGGTGGTGTCGAATCAGGTTGCTCGCCGGCGTACATCGCGCGTCGAAAGCGCGCGATGGCGTGTTGCGGATCGCGCTCGAGTACGGCGGCGATAGAAGTCTTGGCGTCATCAATCTCGCCACATTGCGCCTGACATTCGGCTAGATCAAGCCAGCCATCGAGAAATGCAGGATCATGGGTGACGGCGGCTCGCAAGCTTGGCAGCGCGTCTGTGTGCCGCAACTGACGCATCATCAACAGGCCCAAGCCGTGATGGGCATATGAGAATCCCGCATGCAGCGTTATTGCCTGCCGGTAACACTGCTCGGCACCAACTTCATCCTCGCATTCGATCATCACGTTGCCAAGGTTGTTCAGTGCCTCGGGAAAGCGTGGTTGATGCACGAGCGCGGCCTCGAACGCGCGGCGCGCAGGAGGAAATTCACGTTTCTGTTGCAACAGGACACCCAGGTTGTAATGTGCCAACGGCAGTCGCGGCTCCTGGCGGATCGCCTCACGGTAAAGCGAATCAGCGCGCTCCCAGTTACCCAGTTCAAAATAGGTGAGGCCAAGCTGCAGCGTGAGACGCGGGTTGCGCCGGTCATACTGCCGGGCAAGTTCAAACTGTGCCCGCGCCGAATTCAGGTTACCGCTGCGGTGCTCCACCATGCCGAGCCAGGTGCGTACTGGCGCCTGGCGGGCAGGATCGGCAATAGTGCCGAGAAAGGTTTCGCACCTGCCGCGGGCCCCGTCAAAGTCGCCTTGTTGAACGCGCGCGGTGATTTCGGCTAATGCATTTTGATCACGGGCATCTGCAAGCATTTAGCGTGGTCCCGCTGCGCCGATGTACTCAAATACCCTCACGACACGGGACACGCCGCTGGTCGTACGAGCCAATTCGGTAGCGGCATCGGCCTCGTCGCTGGTGACGATACCCATCAAAAACGCGGTGCCGGATTCGGTCACCACTTTGACGTGGTTGATCGAAAATTTTCCATTGTTGATAAAACGTGTTTTGACGTTAGTGGTAATAAGGCCATCGTTGGCCCGCGCCGTGAGTGCTGTGTTGCCGCCGACAACGAGCTCGTTGACGACATTTTTCACGCTGGGAATGCTGCGAACAGCTTCACCAACCTCAACTTTTAACTTCTCAGTGGGAACTTCACCAGTGACGAGCACGGTGAGGTTGAAACTAGTGACGTTGACGTGTGTTCCCGCGAACTGATCTATGAGCCGACCTCGTACCTTCCACTCGATATTCTCGTCTTCGACATACACTCCGGTGGAGCGTCGGTCATCGACCATCATCACCGCGGCACCCAAACCGGTAGCTGCAAGCGGGAAACACCCTTGCAGCAGAACCATCGACGCTGATACTAAAAACAGGGCAAAAATATTCGATTGCGGGCGCATTATATTTCTCCAAACATGAGGTTATCGATGGCATCGCACAGGCAGTGCAGCATCAGCAGATGCACCTCCTGGATGCGCGTGGTCACCTGCGAATCAACATTGAGCAGCACATCTTCAGCTTGCATGAGGGTGGCAATCTTGCCGCCATTGCGACCGGTCATTGCGACCACATTCATGCGTTTCAAATGCGCCGCATCGATCGCAGTCACGACATTTTTTGAGTTTCCACTGGTGGAAATTGCAAACAGGATGTCACCGGGTTTGCCTAGTGCGCGAACCTGTTTGGAAAAAATTTCATCGAACGAATAGTCGTTGCCGACCGCCGTGAGAATCGAGCTATCGGTCGTGAGCGCAATCGCGGCAAGCTCTTCGCGTTCGCGCTCGAATCGCCCCACCAATTCAGCTGCAAAATGCTGCGCGTCTCCCGCCGAGCCGCCATTGCCACAGCTCAAAATCTTGCCACCATTCTTCAGGCAATTGACCATCGCGTTTGATGCCGCGACGATGTGCGGTGTCAGCGTGGCGCCGACCCGCTGCTTGGTGGCGATGCTGTCGTTGAAATGTTGGCTGACGCGCTTTTCGATGTTTATCATAGGCAAATTTTACGCTTCAAACGCATTGCGGAGCCATTCGACATCTTTCATAGTCAAACCATTTAACAACACCGCGTCAAACCGGCATGGCGGCAGTTGCTTTAAGCCAGCCAGATAATGCTGCGCCGTCGCAATCAACTTTGCCTGCTTGGACGGCGTGATGCTCGCCAGCGCGCCACCAAAATTGACTCTTCCGGATGGCGTTTTACGGAGCTTTACTTCAACGAACACCAGCGCATCTGCGTGCTGCATGATGAGATCGATCTCGCCATAGCGGCAACGATAATTTCGCGCTACCAGCACCAAGCCGTTCTCGATAAGAAATCGTTCGGCGATTCGCTCGGCATCGTCGCCGGTTTGCTTCGCGCCAAACAACTGCGCCAGCGTCATTGCATCGGGCGAAACAACTGCGGGCGGCCATCGCGTACTTCGACGGATGACAGCGCGCGGACGAATTGGCGACCGTCCTGTGTAATACGACCGGTGACCCCATCGAGCGGTGGCGGGCTTCGCCCTGTTTCTGTTTTCACGATCAGCTGGCCCAGGCGCCATGCATCAATACCCAACGCATAAAGGCGTTCGAGTTCGATGGGTAGTGATTGCGCAGGTTTGGCATAAGCCATCACGGCTGGATGATCCTGCTCAGCGAACCATGGCATTTCGAGAAAGCGCAGGTTATCCAAATCAAGATTGGCGACTGCCTCGGCACGGGGATCGACGGTAAAGGAAGTCGCAAATACCGGCATTCCGGTCGGCAAATAAGGCCGGATCGAACGTGCAGCGGCGGGGTCGGCCGCGAGAAATACAGCGCTGACTTTTCCGCCAAGCTTTTCCAACGTCTTGGCAACGCGCTTTGCATCGTTTGAGTCAGCCCCGAACGAAATATTGGCGACGATCTCGCCATTGAGGCGGAGCCATTCTTTCTCAAAACTTTCCTGCACCCGCTTGGCCAGTGGATTGTTCGCCACGACGACGGCAACACTGCGAAAATCCTCGCCGGAGATCATACGTGCGACCAGCCTGGCCTCGACATCAAGGCTAAGTGAGATGTAATAAAACTGATCGGGAAGTTCGCTATCCGTCGACGCTGGCGCATTTAACGCCAGTGCTGGCAATAAGCGCGATTCGCGAACCATCGTGTTTGCACCGTCTCGCGTTAGCCCGCCGATGACGGCGGACGCTCCCTCTGCAATGGCTTTGCGATACTGCGTGGCGAGCGAAGCGCCTTCATCATCAGCCGCGTAAATGCGATAAAGTGACGCGTTTTTACCATCGGCCGCTGCACCCGCAAGGAATCCCAGCCGCAGCGCATCGGCAACCTTTCCCAGCAATTTCGAAGCGAGAGGCAATAACAGGGCGACATGGGGAACTGGTTGCTCTGCCTCTTTCGCGGGCAGCGCAGACGGCAAGAGGACGGAACCTTCTATCTGTGGCGCATTGGATGCGGCTGCGCCCGGGACATTCGCCTGCACCGGTACCGGCTTTGCCAACGGCGTGGCAATCGCTTCTGAAGGCGCGGGACTGCTTGCACGTTCTTGCGCAAGCGCCGAGAATGCCGGTGCCATGATCGCCACCACAAACGACCGCGCGAGCAACTGCAGAAGCATCCTGCCTGTTTCGTTGCCTGCGATTGTCTGTGCCATGCTGTTTGCTTGCGTATTGCGATTGAAGAGAAAAATTTGTGACTGCTGGATCTGAACGATTGCTCGAAAACGCATTATATGTGGTGGCTACGCCAATCGGGAATCTTGGCGACATTACGCTGCGTGCAATAGAAACGCTGAAATTGGCAAGTGTCATCGCCGCCGAAGACACGCGTGTGACCAGAGTATTGCTCAATCATTTCGGTATCAAAACACGCTTGATTGCGGTACACGAGCATAACGAGCGTAACGCTGCCGACGGCCTCGTTAATTTGCTGCAGCAGGGGCAATCCGTGGCGCTGGTGACAGATGCTGGTACCCCGGCAGTCTCCGATCCTGGCGCGCTGGTCGTCAACGCAGTGCGCATGGCGGGATTCAAGGTGATTCCGATACCTGGCGCATCTGCGGTGGTCGCCGCTGTTTCTGCCAGTGGGGAAGGCGAGCATGGCTTTACGTTTGCAGGTTTCCTGCCTTCGGGCGCTGGGGATCGCAAGCGCGCGTTGGAAAGTTGGAAATCCAGCCAGCAAGCGCTGGTTTTTTATGAGACGCCGCACCGCATTGTGGAAATGGTTGCAGCGTTGCTGGAAATATTCGGTGGGGAGCGCGAGATTGTTCTCGCACGCGAGATTACGAAAAAATTCGAGAATATTCACCGCGTAGCGTTACGCGATGCGCTAGCCTGGCTGGAAACAGATTCGAACAATACGCGCGGCGAATTCGTCGTCATTTTGGCAAGGCCGCCGACTGGCGCGCCTCTCGATGGCAAAATGGCCCAAGAGCGAGAACTGGAGCGGACCTTGAATATTTTGTTGGCAGAACTGCCGTTGAAGCAGGCAGTCGCGTTGGCTGTGAAGTTGACAGGTGAGAAAAAGAACAAAGTCTACGACTTGGCGCTCGTTCTCAAAGCCGGTGACGGGAAAGGCGCGATAGATGCCGCGTGACGGGTAATATTTTGTAGTCACCCGTCACCCGTCACCCGTCACCTAGACTTTATAATTGCGCCATGAAAGAGCTAACGATCACGCGCCCCGACGACTGGCACTTACACGTGCGCGATGGCGATGCCCTGAAGGCCGTGTTGCCTGCCACGGCACGGCAGTTTGCCCGCGCCATCATCATGCCGAACTTGAAACCGCCGGTACGCACGGTGGCGGACGCGCGAAGTTACCGCGAACGAATTTTGGCGGCACTCCCGCCCTTTGCTGATTTTGAACCGCTGATGACGCTATACCTCACCGACAACACCTCACCTGACGACGTGAGTCAGGCGGTGGCGAGCGGGTTTGTCAAAGCGATCAAATATTATCCGTCCGGTGCCACCACTAATTCCGACGCTGGCGTGACCAACATCCGCAAATGTGACGCTGTATTCGAAGCGATGCAGGATGCAGGCCTGCCGTTGCTGTTGCATGGTGAAGTGGTGGATGCTGATGTTGATATCTTCGACCGCGAAACAGTATTTATCGAAAAGCATCTCATTCCGCTGGCGTTGCGTTTCCCGAAACTGAAAATTGTCCTGGAGCATATTACGACCGCCAATGCGGCCGAGTTTGTATTGGCTGCAAGCGATAACGTGGCTGCTACCATCACACCACAACATTTGCTGTATAGCCGCAATGCGATTTTCAAGGGCGGGCTGCGACCGCATTTTTATTGCCTGCCGGTATTAAAACGTGAAGAGCATCGCGTTGCCTTATTGAAGGTGGCTACCAGTGGCAGCCCTAAATTTTTTCTGGGTACCGATAGTGCGCCACATTCAAAGAACTTAAAGGAGGCGGGCTGTTGTGCGGCGGGCTGCTACACGGCGCCGCATGCGCTGGAGCTTTATGCCGAAGCGTTCGACAGCGTCAATGCACTCGATAAGCTCGAAGGCTTTGCCAGCTTTCACGGCGCAGATTTCTATGGCCTGCCGCGAAACACCGCACGCGTCACACTGAAGAAAGAGGATTGGACCGTGCCGGACGAATTCGCGTTTCCCGACGCCGCAATTGTCCCACTGCGTGCGGGCGAAGCGATGCACTGGCGTTTCGTCCCGTCGTAATTGCGATGGATTGGCCGGTTGCGAGACAGCAATTTTTGACCGCACCATTTGATTCGCTGCGCGAGCCACTTGACCGGTTGATAGACGATGCGGCGTGGCCCGGAATTACCAGGCTTAACGCGTGCTCTGGGGGAATAAAAAATTTTCGTGGTCGGCCAATCCAGTTCGTCGCAAAGGAAGCAGCCACCACGGCTATGCATTACGAAACGCGCATTGCCGAATCCGGTGAAATAGCGACGCGTGAAAACTGGCACGATTTTTTTAACGCCATGTCATGGCTGGCGTTTCCTGAATCGAAGGCTGCGATCAGCGAAATGCATGCGCGGCTGCTATCGGTTCACGGTGAATGTGAAATTCGCGAACGATCCATCGCGCGTGATGTGCTTACACTCTTCGATGAAGGCGGCATCATTGTTGCGAGCCCCGATGAATCGCTGCTCGAACTCATCCGCCACTTTGATTGGCGTGCTTTGTTCGTTGAACGTCGCGCAGATGTAGAGGCGCGAATGCGGTTTAGTTTGTTTGGTCATTCGATGCTGGAAAAAGCACTTGATCCTTATGTGGGTGTAACCGCGAAGGCTATTTTATTTTTGGTTGATGACACATTCCTCGGCAGCACTCACGCCGAGCAGATGCGCCACATCGATCAACGCGTTGCGGCATGGCTGATGGACGAGGCGAATCTGTCGTCAACGAAGAATTTCTCTCCGTTACCATGGCTTGGCATACCCGGTTGGTGGGCTGAAAATCTATCGCCCGCGTTTTACGAAAACCAGCATTATTTCCGTAGCGGCCGCTTACGCGAGAGAAGTGGCTAAGTGATCCGGAAACTGCGTGATACCATGAACACGGAAGCGCGCCAGACGGTCGCTGCGAACTTGTTTTCGTAGAGGAAAGTCCGGACTCCACAGGGCAGGGTAGTGGGTAACTCCCATCCACCGTGAGGTGAGGATTAGAGCAACAGAGACGAGCCAGTTCAGTCTGGGTGAAACGGGCAATCTCTACCTGGAGCAATACCAAATAGGCAGGCGTTGACGTGTGTCCCGCGGAGCCTGCGGGTAGGTAGCTTGAGGCGTGCGGTAACGTGCGTCCCAGAGGAATGACCGTCATAGCACGCAAGTGCCGTAACAGAATCCGGCTTATCGGCGCGCTTCCATTTTCTAATCTCGAGTGCTTCCGAGCGTTCGCCGAGGCGCTACACCTCGCTGAGATGGCCGCGTTGTATGGCAGCTTTCTGGTCTTCAAAAATGGCCATCGCGGTGAGCATGCGAAGGAAGCCAAGCTTCGTGTAAAAACCTTCTTTGCCCGGCACCGCGTAGAGGATGATTTTCTTGTGCCCGTTTGAGAGTCTCACCAATTCCTGAACGACGCCCTTGCCCAAGCCGGTTCCCTGATGACTTGGCATAACGGCCACATCGCATATGTACGAGCAATCAGCGCCGTCTGCGAGTGCACGTCCCACTGCAACGAGGCGGCCATGTTCACGAACGAAGCAACGGATTCGACTATTTACGAAAACGGTTTCCAGATCCTTCGCGTTCTTCTTGCCAAGTGGCGCGGCATGGTAGAGCGCTTCAAGTTCGTGCCAGTCGACGCCTTCGATATCGTGAGACCAAGTTAGAGCCAAAGCGTGTCCTTTTGGAGTAGCGGCCAAGCCTGGCAGGAGGCTGGCCACTGTTGATCGGTCGATCCGACCGCCTGACTATGCCATGTGCTCGATGCTGACAGGCAAGCCGACACAGGCGTGCATGC
>ENA-OFCE01001144-OFCE01001144.1-metagenomes-genome-assembly--contig:-NODE-1144-length-14370-cov-3.544813_pt1 | contig 14370 bp, 15 predicted proteins | sample MGYA00153388_OFCE01 | MGnify analysis MGYA00153388
TAGCGGAACCGATGAAACACAGGCTTTGCTTTTCAAAAGATAATACAATTGTCTCAGCTTCGGTTTCGACTAGGCATCGGTTTTAAATACACTTCGGTTTCGGCTCCGCTCAACCTCCGTACCTTATGATTAATTAGTGTTATCCAATAAATTACCTACGAAAAACCTTGACAGTTAAACTTATAGTTCTATCTTTGCAATCCCTAAATTTAGGGCGAATACATATTTTTTAACTAATTAAATATCAAGCAAGTGAATACGTTAAGTTACAAAACTGTCTCTGCCAACAGAAAAACCGTTGATAAACAATGGATTGTTGTTGATGCTCAGAACGAGATTTTGGGGCGCTTGTCTTCTAACATCGCAAAGGTTATTAGAGGAAAAAACAAGCCATCGTTCACCCCGAACGTAGATTGCGGAGATAACGTTATCGTTATCAATGCAGACAAGGTAAAACTCACAGGAAATAAAATGTCTGACAAGACTTATATTTCCTACACCGGTTATCCTGGTGGCCAACGTTTTATTTCTCCGAAAGAGTTAATGGCAAAACACCCAACTCGTGTCATCGAGAAAGCGGTACGCGGTATGCTACCCAGAAATCGCCTAGGAAGAGCGATTTTCAAAAACCTGTACATTTATGCAGGAAGCGAGCATCCACATGTTGCACAAAACCCTAAAGAAGTTAAATTTTAATTTTAAAGAGAAAAGAAATGTCGGTTACAAACACATCAGGTAGAAGAAAAACCGCTGTTGCCCGTATCTATTTAACGGAGGGTAACGGTACAATTACCGTAAACGGTAAAGACCACAAAGAGTACTTTCCAACATTGCCATTACAATACATGGTTAACCAGGCTTTTATAGTTGCCGAGGTTACTGGCCAGTTTGATGTTAAGGTAAATGTTGCAGGTGGTGGCGTTAAAGGACAGGCCGAAGCCGTTCGTTTAGCTATCGCAAAAGCCATTGTTGAACTGGATCCACTCAGAAAGCCTTCGCTTAGAGCAAAAGGCATCATGACACGTGATAACCGTATGGTTGAGCGTAAGAAACCAGGAAGAGCAAAAGCTCGTAAAAAATTCCAATTTAGTAAACGTTAAAATTAGGAGGACACGACAATGGCAAGAACAACATATCAGGACTTATTGGATGCAGGTGTACATTTTGGTCACCTTACCCGCAAGTGGAATCCGAAAATGGCGCAATATATTTTTATGGAGCGCAACGGAATCCATATTATAGACTTAAACAAAACACTTACGAGAGTGGATGAGGCAGCTTCTGCCATCAAACAAATCGTAAAATCGGGTCGCAAAATATTATTTGTAGCTACAAAAAAACAAGCTAAAGACATCGTTGCCGAATACGCAAGATCTGTAAATATGCCTTACGTAACCGAAAGATGGTTGGGTGGTATGTTAACCAACTTTGCAACGGTGCGCAAGTCGATCAAGAAAATGACCAACATTGATAAGATGACCAAAGATGGTACTTATGATGTTTTGTCTAAAAAAGAAAAATTGATGATACAACGTGAGCGTATCAAATTGGAAACCCTTTTAGGAGGTATAGCCGATTTAAACCGTTTGCCAGCAGCACTTTTCTTGATTGATGTAAAGAAAGAACACATTGCAGTAACAGAGGCGTTGAAATTGAACATCCCTACTTTTGCAATGGTAGATACCAACTCTGACCCATCTAGCATTGATTTCCCAATTCCTGCTAATGATGATGCTACAAAATCTATCTCTTTAATTGCTGGTATTGTTATAGATGCCATTAAAGAAGGTTTGGAAGAACGCAAGCAGGAAAAAGATGCTGAATCTGATAAAGAAGCGGCAAATGAAAAAGCTAAAATTGATGCTCCGGCTACGTTTACTGCCGCTTCGGCAGAAAGAACCGCAACGGATACTGGTAAAAGAGCTAGAAAAGGCGCAGATAACGTAGTTGCTCCAGCAGCAGCAGCAGTTGCCGTTGCAGAACCTGTAGCAGCGGAAGCGGCTCCAGAAGTTGCAGAACCTGTTGCAGTTGCAGAACATGCAGCGGCTCCAGAAGTTGAGACTGAAGAGGTTGTTGCTACAGAAGAAGCAAAAGGGGAGTAATTCCCCCTCCAACTTCCCCGAAGGGGGAGAGGTCTAATCGCTCTGCATAATTATTAATAAACAAAATATTCATACTTCCTTCCCTCCCCCTTCGGGGAGTTGGAGGGGGAAAAACAAAACAAAATGTCAACACTACAAATTACTGCAGCAGACGTTAACAAATTACGTCAGCAAACAGGTGCAGGTATGATGGATTGCAAAAAAGCTCTAACGGAATCTAATGGTGATTTTGAAGCGGCAGTTGATTATCTGCGTAAAAAAGGTGCTAAAGTAGCCGCTAGTCGCTCGGACAGAGATTCTAACGAAGGTGTGGTTATAGCAAAAACTACTGCCGATGGTAAAAAAGGTATAGTAGTTGAAGTAAATTGCGAAACCGATTTTGTGGCTAAAAATGCTGACTTTATCGCCTTCGCCACTTCTATTGCCGATGTAGCCGTAAACCTTAGTCCAGCAACTTTAGAAAATCTTTTAGCGCAAAGCATTAACGGAGCCATAATTGCCGATTTAATTATTGACCAAACCGGTAAGATCGGCGAAAAAATCGGTGTTTCTAAATTCGAAGTTATTGAAGCCGAAAAGGTGATTGCTTATATTCACGGAAATTACCGTTTAGGTGTTTTGGTTGGTTTTAACCAAAATGGCGATGGTTTAACCGAAACAGGTAAAGATGTTGCTATGCAAATTGCGGCTATGAGCCCAGTTGGAGTTGATAAAGCCGATGTTGATGCCAGAGTAATCGAAAGAGAATTGGAGATTGCAAAAGAGCAAATTAGAGCTGAAGGCAAACCGGAAGAAATGGTAGAAAAAATTGCTGCTGGTAAACTGAACAAGTTTTACAAAGAGCAAACTTTATTGAACCAAGAATTTGTTAAAGATTCTTCAAAGGATATTCGCAAATTTTTAGATGATACCTCAAAAGGTTTAACTGTTACCGCATTTAAACGTGTTGTTTTAGGAGCGTAATTTAAGAGTTATTTAAAGTAAAAAATCCCCATCCTGAATAAGGTGGGGATTTTTTGTTGTTATATATCATCCGTGTTCAATAATTTCTGAATTATTGATTTCTATTAAATTGCTCTTTTGCATAAGTTGGACAATCAACTCAAGATTTATAGAGAATAAATCAAGAAGTTTAGAATTATGAATATTTCCTGTCCTCACAATAATTAGCTGGTTGGGTTGCAATTTCAAGAGGAATGATTCTAGAAAATCTACATCTTTAGTTATTACGATCCTATTTTCTAGATTAGCAAGCGAAATTATCTTGGTATCACTAGTTCCATTCTTTTCTGGTAGATCTGAAGTATGAATAGCGTCAAAACCTTTATACTTTAAAAACTCAGATAGGGATTTTGGAAGTTGTGCATCTATTATAAACTTCACGACGCAACTTTATGAATGCTTTTAATATGAACTAATTTAGATGCATAGTTTAAACACGCTAAAAAGTCTTCCTTTTCCAAATCAGGATAATCCATTATTAATTCATCTATAGTCATTCCCGATGCTAGCAATTCTAACATATTCTCCACGGGATAGCGCAGTCCGCGTATAGTTGGTTTCCCATGACATATTTCTGGGTTAGTAGTTATTCTATTTAAAACATTTTCCATTCAGTTGATTTTTAAAAAGATAATATTTAAATATAGAAGTAAAAACCTAATTAAAAAAGTGCAACAAAATCTTTCATAGCCTTGCCGGGATTTTGGGTTTTCATAAAATTCTCGCCAATCAAAAATCCATTATATCCTGCATCTTTTAATAAATTGATGGTAGCAATATCGCTTATGGCACTTTCGGATATTTTTAAAAATTCTTGCGGGATAATTTCGGCTAGTTCCAATGAGGTTTCTACCGATACAGAAAAATCTTTGAGGTTACGGTTATTAACGCCAATAACATCTAAATGCGGGCTAAAACTTCTCTCCAATTCTTCACGGTCATGCACTTCCAACAATGTGCTTAGCCCCAAACTTTTCGCTAATTCTGCAAATCGACTGATTTGGATGGGCGTAAGTATGGCAGCTATTAACAAAATAATATCGGCACCTAAAGCTTTGGCTTCTACAATTTGGTATTCGTCTAGCATAAAGTCCTTTCTTAAAATAGGGATATTATTTACTTTTCTGGCAGCCAACAAATCCTCGGGGCAACCCATAAAAAAATCTTTGTCGGTTAGCACGGATAATGACGATGCACCTGCCGAAGCATAACCAGTGGTAACTTCTTCAACAGTAGAATAATCGTTGATGATACCTTTGGACGGCGACTTCCTTTTAAATTCTGCAATGATGGATGACTTGCTTGGGTCTAGCAAAAAAGTTTTCAACGAGTAAGTTTCACGAGCAAAATAAGGTTGCTCTTCTAACTGTTTGATGCTCATTGTAGCTTTTGCTTCGGCTACTTCTTGTATTTTACGGGCAACTATTTTATCTAAGATATTCACGGAATGGATTTATTTCTGATATTAAACCATAAATGGTTATAAAATTAATTAGACAAATTAATATTGTTCTTGAGATTCTATTTAGAGTTTCAGCGTTTTAACACGCTTTCCTCTACATCTTTTCCCCCTAACCCCAAATATTGTACTGCGCTTATTCCCCCTTTGAGGTTTAGGGGGAAAAGTATACCGCTGCAATCGTTAACGCTAACATTATGAGACAACTTCACATTTACAATGTGAAAGCCAATCTAACCCGGATTGCACCAATTGCCTAACATCTCTTTTCCAAATTCGGTTAATACTGATTCTGGATGAAATTGTACGCCCCTCACATCATAAGTTGTATGTCTTATGGCCATCATCACACCCTTGTCATCCTCAGCGGTAATTTCCAGTTCGGCAGGTAAGTTTTCCTTTTTAACCGCCCATGAATGGTAACGACCAACTTTGAAATTTTTGGGCAACCAATTGAACAGGATATCTTCTTTTATGATGTTGATATTTGTTGCCGTGCCGTGAACTGGCTTCGCCAAATTGTACAATTCGCCGCCAAACACCTCGGCAATGGCTTGTTGTCCTAAACAAATACCCAAAATACTTTTGGTTGGAGCATAATGTTTGATGACATCTAATAGCAAACCCGCTTCGGACGGTATGCCTGGGCCAGGCGAAAGCAGGATTTTGTCGTAAGCATCCACATCAGCCAAATCAAATTTATCATTCCGCCATACATCAGCTTGTAATCCCAATTCGTTAATAAGATGTACCAAATTGTAGGTGAACGAATCGTAATTATCTATTACCAGTATATTTTTCATTTTATTGTTTTTTCTGTTTGGCAACGTGTGTTGCATTTTTTAACTTTTTGGGCCGGGATTAAAATGTCTAAACGTTTGTGGGCGACCACGAGGGTCGCCCCTACACCAATTCGGCCATTTTTAATGCATTGCGCAATGCTGCAATTTTATGGTTCACTTCATTCAATTCACTAACGGGGTCAGAATCTGCCACGATGCCTGCTCCTGCTTGGTAATGCAAAACATTGTTTTTACTCAGGAAAGAACGTATCATAATGGCATGGTTAAAATCGCCATTGAACCCCATAAAACCTATCGCTCCACTGTAAAAACTTCGTTTTTGATTTTCATATTGATCAATTAGTTGCATTGCCCTATATTTTGGTGCCCCACTTAAAGTGCCCGCCGGGAAGGTATCCGCCACGATATTAAACGGGTTTACGTTCGGCATAATATTGCCCACCACTTTAGAAACCAAGTGAATCAAATGCGAATAGTATTGAACCTCTTTGTAAGCCTTTACTTTTACGTTATTGCAATGCCTGCTTAAATCGTTTCGGGCTAAATCTACCAGCATGACATGTTCTGCAGATTCTTTAGGGTCGCGTTCTAGTTTTTCGGCTATTATTTTATCTTCAACGTCGTTACCAGATCTTTTAAAAGTTCCTGCAATGGGGTAAATTGTGGCTGTATTATTTTTGATGGTGAGCTGCGCTTCTGGTGATGACCCAAAGATTTTGAAATTACCATAATCAAAATAAAATAAATAAGGCGATGGATTGATGGAACGCAATGCTCTGTAAACGTTAAACTCATCCCCGGCAAATGGAGTTGCAAAAGCTCGGGATGGCACAATCTGAAAAACATCGCCACGGAAAACATGTTTCTTCATAGTTTCTACCAATTCCACAAAACCTTCGTCGGTAAGGTTAGATGTTTCCTCTCCCTTGATTTGAAAATGATATTCTGGGAAATTCTTGTTGTTGATTAGATATTCTATCTTATCAATACCATGACTTTCAATTTCAAAATCGCTTTGGTTTTTTACAATGTACAGTTCATTCTTAAAATGGTCTATCGCTATGATATACCTATAAACATGGTACTGCATCGTAGGAATTTTGCGGGAATCGTTTTCTTCTTCCTTCAAATGTATATCCTCAAAATGCTCTACCGCTTCGTGGGTAAAATACCCGAAGAAACCATCGGTGATAAACTTTAAGGTTGTATCGGCATCTGTTTTAAATGCAGACTGAAAAAGGCTTATTTCATCAATCAACGCAAACTCGCCTTTGTTTAAACTTTCCTTTTTACCGTCCGGGTAATATTTTTTAAGGATACCATTTTCGAGTTTTATGCCCGCTATAGGATCGCAGCAGATGTAACTCATACTATTTTCACGACTGTGGTAATCTGAGCTTTCCAACAATAAACTATTAGGGAAAACATCGCGTAAACGCAGGTAAATGCTTACCGGTGTTGCCGTATCGGCAAGCATCTTTTTATATATAACTTTTAAATTGTAAGGTTCCATTTTAAATTGTTGAATAATATAGTTCTGTTGTTTCAAAGGGCATAAAAAAACCCAACGGTTAAGCGTTGGGTTGTATTTTTAGGTTAAGGGATTGTTTTGTTTAAGCAAAAAATTAAAATACAAATACCGCAGCTGAATTACTGCAACGCCACCAAATATGGGTATGTATCTTTTTCATCATTGTGCAACAAAAATATAAAGAAATTTGAATAAGCAAAATTTAAAATCCTTAATTATTACGAACCCAAAAGTGGCCTTCCACTTTGCAAAATAGCGGCTACAATAACAATCAGTGCAAGGCTATAATAAATGGCAATTGTGCGATGCTTTTTAACATCAGAATCAGACTTTTTGGCTTTTACGTGCCCTATCGTAATAATTATCATGGCTAACAACATCATCACAACATGTTCTAAAGCCCAATAACGCAAGGTCGCATCTTTCATGGCCAGTCCCCAATTTGCAAAAGCCGCTTTGGTAAAATCGCTGATGAAATATAGAATCAAGCCTATGAGAATTTGGGTATGTACAGAAATCATCGCAAACAAATTCAATTTTCTGTTTCCGTTAGTATATTTTTTCTTACCAAACCAACCTACAAATGCCCCAATTATTGCTATTAGAACAAGTAGCAAAACTACGTAACGAAAACCCGAGTGTAAATGCTTAATTACTGAATACATATTTTATAAATTTTAGGAAATCAAATATAGAAAAACTGCCCATGCTTTTGACGAAAGAAAATTGAGTTTATAAAAGATTGCTATCTAAAAGTTTTTGTGCATAATAGCGAATCGTACTTTGGGTAATTTCGATTTCATTGTTCACATGCAAAAGTTGAGGCAAACCAGAATAATTTAAAATAAAACTTTCGCTGAGTGGCGTGGGCTCTCCATTAAAAATTATTCCCTTAACGGGGATGTTTCTTGCTTTCAATAATGCTATGGATAATAATGTGTGGTTGATGCTGCCCAAATAATTTTGACTAACCAAAATTACTTCTGCCCCCAGTTTCTCAATCAGATCTATTACCAAATGTTGTTGATTCAGCGGAACCATCAAACCACCGGCACCTTCGATAATAAGATGATTTTTAGTTTCGGGAAGCTCAAATTTGTCCATTGCTATTTCTATCCCATCTATCAATGCTGCCGCATGTGGCGATGCTGGCGTGTTTAAACGATAGGATTCTGGATGAAAAATGGTTTTTTGGTTGCTGATCAAACTTTTTACCTTGTTGGTATCCGAGTTTTCCAAATCGCCAGCTTGCACTGGTTTCCAATAATCGGCTTGTAAGGCTTCGGTTATTATGGCTGCAGTTATGGTTTTGCCCACATTGGTTCCTATGCCCGTAATAAAATATTTTTTTAAATTCATTTGTTTTGGTAATGATTAAATTTTAATGATAGACTCATATCCGCCTTCTCAAAGTAAGTATTCCTCTTTTTAAAACATTGGACTGATAGTATTCTAAATAAATACTTTTTTTGTCTTGAGAATGAAACAAACTGACAATTTCTTCCATATTCATATCCTTAACTTTTTTAAAATTTATGGCTATCAACTCATCATTTTTTTGAAGGCCAATATCCTCGGCTGGCGAATTATCTTCTACCCGGTTCACAAATATACGGCTGTACGATTCTCCACCTGCAAACAACTCCATACCACTCATGTCATGCTCGAAAGCTGTTTTATGGTTTAAATTGGGTTTCAGGTACATAAAACCTTTATCATAATCGAAAATAATGTTAAACCTTTTTAGCAATAAGTTACCAATGCTACCATTTCTCTCAACAGACAAAGTTTTGAAGCCAACATCTTTATATTCAGGAAATGCACAAATAGGTTCTTTCAAAATATATTTTCCGAGGCTTATTGAATTTAAGCGACCCAGATAGCCATTGATATCGCCGTTGAGGCCCACGCCCAAGTTTGCAGATATGGTATTATTGGGCAGCGGAAAATGTTGGTTGTTATAAGATTCGAGTGAAAGCGCATGACCAGCGCCGGTATCTATCAACATTTTTAGAACGTACTTTTTTTTCGAACTGCTTTCTGCATTCACCATACAATAAGGTTTGTTTTCCTCTATGGTGATGGGGATTTTACCGTATTTTTTAGAAATTTTTTTCCTTCCGGGAAGATACAAGTCTATGGTCGCCGATTCGTAGAAGAGGTGAACCGTAAAACTCTTGAAAAAATCGTAACCAATCAATCCGTGAATGGGCATCCCTGCAAAGGCAGATAAATCAAAAACATCCTTGTCCAAAATAACGGCAGGCAATTGGGGCGAAACGGTATTGCCAATTTCTACAAAAAGAGCCGGCGTAACGTATGCATCCACGTCTTTCAGTGCGCCTAAACCACTAATTTTTATTTTCTTAATATTTTCTATGTTCAAAGAATCGCGTAAGCTTGGGTCGGTAATTAAAAACAAACCTACGCCAGTATCCAAAACCAAATTAAACGGACCTTTATGGTTAATGAAGGCACTAATTACCAATAAACCCCTTACCTTTTTAAAAGTTAGTTTTTCTCTATAGTTTCCGTTTATAAACCTAAATTCATTTTGGGCAAACAACTTTTGGCTAACCAGGCTGCCAACTATTGTTATTAATGAGGCTATAATTAACTTAAATATAAGTGTGGTTTTAAAATAATTCATAAAAATCAAAGTATAAATATGCGATTTAAATGTTTGCTATTGCTAATTTTAAAGCTTCACATTCAGACTTGGCAATAAGCTAACAGGTATATAAATTATCGTATCTCAAATAATTGAATTATTGGTAGGCTAATTGTTGATCTGGGATGGTATCCTTAAAAAAAAATATTGCGTGTGGCAATGTATTATGAAAAAACTATTCTACTTTCTTTTCTTATTCGGTATGCTGTTCAATGGCTGTGCTGTACAAAAAAAGCCTCCACTTAACGTACACATAGAAAACGATTTAAAAAGTGCAATTTTTAGCAAATGCCAAACAGGGTTTTCTTTATATGATTTAAACACCCAAAAAGTGGTCTATGAAAAAGATGCTGACAAATTTTTCATACCCGCCTCAAATACCAAATTACTTACCTATTATGCTGGTTTATGTGCTTTGGGCGATTCTGTTTCGACCATAAAATATATCATAAACCAAGATTCGCTGATAGTTTGGCCGCAGGCTGATCCTTCTTTTTTACATCCCGATTTTCCAAATCAACCTGCCTTTGATTTCCTAAAAAACTGCAATAAAAATATTTACCTAATTAACGGGAGTTACATTGGAGAGAAATTTGGAATGGGGTGGGCTTGGGATGATTACAATGATTATTACGCTACCCAAATTACTGACTTGCCCTTATATGGAAACCTGATTTCTGTGTCGTTAAATAACGGTAAACTAAAAATTCATCCAGATTTGCCAGCAATGTTTCTGTGCGATACCATCCTTACGCCAAACCAGATTTACACACAAAGAAACCCTTATAACAACAATTTAAGTCTTCCGTTTATGCCAGCAGTTAATTATAGCCAGCGCATCCCTTTAAATATAGACGGGAAAACTACACTCGTTTTATTGTCGGATACTATTTTAGCAACGGGTTTGATAACCAAAGAAGTTAAACCCTTAGCTTACAGAAAAAGTCCAGAATTTGCAAAAAACATTGCTACAACCCTTGCAGATACACTTTATAAACATATGTTGCAGCGTAGCGATAATTTTTTGGCGGAACAATTACTTTTAAATATGGCTTACAAAAACAATGTGAAAACCACACAGTCTGCCGTCATTAATTTTATACAATATAATTATTTACGCGATTTGCCCGATACTTTACGTTGGGTAGATGGTTCGGGTTTGTCTCGGATGAACCTGAATACTCCGAGAAACTTAACTGCGATTTTAAAATCCATCTATGCAAAAGCAGGTGAAAAAAGAGCCTTTGAGGCGCTTTCTGCCGGCGGAGTTAATGGCACCTTAATCAATCAATTTAAGGGAGATGAGGTTTATGTTTACGCCAAAACTGGCAGTTTATCCAACAATTATTGCTTGAGCGGATTTCTGATCGGCAATAGCGGAAAGCGCTACGCTTTTTCTATGATGAACAACAATTTTATGTTGCCCTTGACAAACATTAGGCAAGAGGTAGAACGTTTTATCACTTCTTTAAAAAACCAATTGTAGTTAACCATAAAAAATTGGCAGCAAACACAAAACGCCATCGAATCATCATCGATAGCGTTTTGCATCACGGTTATATTTTATTTAGTCTTTCTTGTACAATGGGTGTTTGGCCATCATCTCATTTACTTTTATCTTAATATGTCCCAAAACTACTTCGTCTGTAGCATTCATGATTACTTCATCAATAAATTCAACAATTTTTACCATGTGCTTTTCTTTTAAACCACGAGTGCTTATTGCAGCGGTACCTACTCTTATGCCCGACGTTACAAACGGGGAACGCGTATCAAACGGAACCATATTTTTGTTTACTGTAATGTCTGCTTTGCCCAAGGCTTCTTCGGCCGCTTTACCAGAAATGTCTTTGTTGTTCAAGTCAATCAACATTAAATGATTGTCTGTTCCGCCAGATATTAACTTATATCCTCTTTCTACAAATTCCTTGGCCATTGCATCAGCATTCTTTTTCACCTGCAAAATGTATTTCATATAACCATCGCTCAACGCTTCGCCAAAAGCTATTGCCTTGGCGGCGATGATATGCTCTAGCGGGCCACCTTGTATTCCCGGGAAAACGGCAGAATCTAACAATGCAGACATCATCCTGATTTCGCCTTTAGGATTTTTTATCCCGAAAGGATTGGGAAAATCTTTGCCCAACATAATTAAACCGCCACGTGGGCCACGTAAGGTTTTGTGCGTGGTGGTGGTAACAATGTGGCAATGTGGAAGCGGGTCTTTTAATAAACCACGAGCAATTAAACCCGATGGGTGAGAAATATCTGCCAAAACTATGGCGCCAATTTTATCGGCAACGGCTCTAATAAATTCGTAATCCCAATCTCTGGAATAGGCAGATGCACCACAAATAATCATTTTTGGTTTTTCGGCCAAGGCTACCTTTTCTAATTGTTTGTAGTCTATCAGTCCGGTTTCTTTAACCACACCGTAAAAAAATGGTTTGTAATATTTACCCGAGAAGTTAACTGGCGATCCATGGGTTAAATGACCGCCATGGGATAAATCAAAACCTAAAATTTTATCTCCGGGTTTTAATACGGCCAAAAACACTGCAGCATTTGCTTGTGCGCCAGAGTGGGGTTGTACATTTGCCCATTCTGCATTAAATAATTTTTTGGCTCTGTCAATCGCTATATTTTCAATCTCATCCACAACTTCGCAACCACCATAATACCTTTTACCGGGCAAGCCTTCGGCATATTTATTGGTTAAAACAGAACCCGCGGCTTTCATAACCTGCTCGCTAACAAAGTTTTCTGATGCTATCAGTTCAATTCCGTTCTCTTGTCTATTCTCTTCTTCTTCAATAAGGTTAAATATGATTTTGTCTTTTTTCATCTAAATATTATAAGCTGATATTAAATAATTGTTATGTGTTTTATGTAAATTTTGTAGATTGCATCAATAAACCGAAGGGCAATCTTTTTTAGGAGCTATAAAATTAGCTAAAAAAACAACATATAATAGAAAATTACAGAATGAATAAAATTCAGTTTGTTATCATTGGCGTTGGCCGAATTGGTACTAAATACAGCAAGATAATTGCTGAAAACAGCAATGCCGAACTAATTGCCGCTGTTGATGTTGATTTTAGCAAAAGGAAATCTATTAACAAATTAGTGCCTTTTTTTACTAGTATTGACGATTTTTTAGATTCTGGCATTAAAGCCGATATAGTTTGCATTTGTACCCCCAATGGTTTACACGCTTCACACACCATTCAATTTTTAAATGCAGGTTTTCATGTAATCTGTGAAAAGCCCGTTGCCCTCAACATTGCAGATTGTCACAAAATGTTGGAAGCAGAAAAAGCCTCGGGTAAAAAAGTTTTCGCGGTCATGCAAAACAGATACAGCCCCGTTTCTATTTGGTTAAAAAAGCTGATTGAGGAAAAAAAGCTCGGTAAAATATTATTTATACAGGTAAATTGCTTTTGGAACCGCAGTCAACAATACTATTCTGAATCTCCATGGCGTGCTTCGCTTGAATTGGGAGGTGGCCCATTATTTACTCAATTTTCTCATTTTATTGATTTGATGATCTGGTTGACTGGGCAGCCCAGCAATTTGGTTGCAGAAAGTTTTAACCTTAATCAGCAAATAAAAACAGAGTTCAACGATAGCGGAACCATAAAATTTAATTTGGAAAACGGGGGAATCGGTACTTTTAATTATACCAATGCAGCTTTCGAAAGAAATGTGGAGAGCAGCTTAACCATTATTGCCACTAAAGGAAATATAAAAGTTGGCGGGCAATACATGGAGAAATTGGAGTATGTAAACCTTGAAAAATCCACTCAAATTCCTGTTTTCGATAAAGTTACCACGGCTAACGATTACCAATTTTACCAAGGTTCCTTAGACAAGCACGACGAATTTTTGGGTCATGTGATTCATTGTTTGCAAAACAACCTAAGACCTGATGTGGGTATAGAAGACGGTATTAAAATAGTGAGTTTTATTGAAGAGGCGCTGTGTGCTGCTGAACATAAAAGTTATTAAAACCCAAACCAACCTCAATAGCAATCAAACTTTCTTGAACCATTTCCAAAATTGCTAAAAAGGCATACACCATTTCTGTCTTGCTTTTTGTATTTTCTTGTAGTTGTTGATAACTGAGTTTTTTATTGAGCGAAAGTAGTTCTTGAATTATTTTTTTTTGCTGGGCAATGGTAAAAGGATACTGAACAACAATATGCTTAAGCTCAGTTACATTTTGATCGAACTTATTTAAGAGCGTTTTATATACTTTTAAAAGTTTATACAAATCAAAACTTGAAACTTCTTCTGTAAAGTTGCTATTGGTGGCAGTGGCTAAATCAATGTCTATTTGAATGTTTCCCCTTTTGGCTTGTTGGCTTCTGCTTTCTTCAAAGGCTTTCAGTTCTTCTGCCTGTTGTTTGATTTTTTTATACTCCAGCAACCTTCTTATTAATTCTTCTTCGGAAATTTCTTCTTCTTCATCATTCAGTTGCGGCAAGGGAAGCAAATTTTTGGCTTTGATACGCATTAAGGTTGCGGCGACCAAAATAAAATCTGCGGCCACTTCTACATTCAACGCAGATAATTGATTGATGTATGCTAAAAAATCGTCGGTTATTTTGGCTATGGGAATGGCGTGGATATCTAGCTCGTCTCGTTCTATGAAAAACAGCAATAAATCAAAAGGGCCATCAAACTGGGGCAAATGTATTTGAAAGCTGATATCGGGCATTATTATCTTATGTTTTATTTCATACAAGGCGTTAACGATGGCAGCGGCATCCCTGCCTGCCGGCAGGCAGGCTTTTTGGCTT
>ENA-OFCE01001147-OFCE01001147.1-metagenomes-genome-assembly--contig:-NODE-1147-length-14365-cov-3.051572_pt1 | contig 14365 bp, 12 predicted proteins | sample MGYA00153388_OFCE01 | MGnify analysis MGYA00153388
CAGATTTTCTGAAAGAAAGCATTGAGTGTTCGGGTGTAATCTTCCCTACCGTTTAGTTCTTTCACGGGAAAGTCATCCAGCTCCAGAGGAATTGCCCATGCTAAAGGTTTGTATCCATCCACCACATAATGTATATGCCCTGCATAACCATCCAACCATTTCCCTGCAAAAGGTTTAAAAACTTCAGGTAATGTAGGAGTAATGCCAACAGGATTCATGTGTCGGGAGTTGAAATCAACCCTTAATAAGCCGTTTTGTGTACTATTGTCTTGATGGTGTAAACTGATTTTTAAAGATTTTTTTTCACTCTCCTTAATATCAATCAACAAATTCTGGTCTAAATCATCAGGTGCGGAAAGGATAAGCCGAAAACTCATAGGGTATTGTATGTCTATCAGAAAAGTGTCCGCAACGGCTCCATCCTGTACAACGTACTTATCAAGTCTCATGAGATATTCAGCCAATTCTACGGTCATATTTATTTGTTAAATTTTACTTTTCAACTCTAGTTTTTTCAATTCGTTTAAATCCAGTAGTGTAATATATTAGAGTACATCATATCTATAGTTGTGTGAGTAGCTGCTGTATCTAGCGCTAGTCTAAATGTATATTTTCCTTCAAGGGTGGCGTTAACGAGTATAACGTCTTCATCGCTTGTTAGATTGAAAGAAAAGGTTGTCATATTCTTTTCAAGATTCCAATTTTACGGTGCTGTTTTAGATTGCCAGCATAAGCAATGGTTACCGTATCGTAATTAGCAGTTTTATCCCTACCAATATAACAAACCTCTTTTTTGTCTTTGCTATGGTATAAAACAACTCCACCCAAAACGTTTGTGTTTTTTATTTCTGGATTACCAAGCAATATCCACTCGTCTGGATATATTTTTTTCAATTCGTCTATAGGAACAAAAGAGTTATCCATAATTTCAAGTTTTAAATAAAAATAACCAACAAAACCTACAAAGACAATATCTCTACGATTTTTAACATACTCATGTTAATTTCTTCTATATATTTTACGGCCTCTGCAAAAGGTGTGTAAGCTACATTTTTATGTACCAAGCCCAACATTTCTCCTCTACGCCCTTTTAACAATTGCTCTACAGAGCAAACGCCCAAACGGCTGGCCAAAACCCTATCCATACAAGTGGGTTTACCGCCTCTTTGCAAATGCCCCAATACAGAAACCCGGGTATCATAATTAGGGAATTTTTCTCTCACCATCTCGCCTATGCGCATTCCGAAACCGCCATCCTCTTCATCTTCGCCCACCATTATTATTTTAGACGATTTATCTTTACGACCTTCTTCCAAACGCTTAATCAAAAAGTTAAAGTCGCGTTTAGAGTCGGGAATTAAAACTGATTCTGCACCCACGCCTATTGCTGTGCGCAAGGCAATCAAACCAGAATCTCTGCCCATTACCTCTACAATAAATAATCTGTCATGAGATTCTGCCGTATCGCGTATTTTATCTACCGCATTTACAACGGTGTTTATGGCAGTATCGTAACCAATCGTAAAATCGGTGCCAAACAAATCGTTATCAATGGTGCCGGGTATGCCCATTATTGGCATATCAAACTCTTCGGAAAATACCTTTGCTCCCTTAAAAGTTCCATCGCCACCAATGGCAATCAAAGCATCAATATTTGCTGCCTTCAAATTATCATACGCTTTTTTTCTACCTTCCTTGGTTTTGAAAGCTTCGCACCTACTGGTTTTTAGGATGGTGCCGCCACGTTGAATGATATTGGCCACAGATTTTCTGCCCATTGGGATAAACTCACCATTTATCATCCCCTCAAAGCCTTTCATTATTCCGACAACTTCTAAGTTGTGGTACAAAGCCGTTCGTACAACCGCCCTAATTGCTGCATTCATTCCCGGAGCATCGCCGCCAGAGGTAAAAACGCCTATTTTTTTTATTTCATTCATAAAATTAATATGTTTTATATACTCGTTTCCCTTCATCGAGGAAGTCTATATAATTTTTAATGTCCAAATTAAATCCCTGTGGCGAAATTAATACCTTTTCCTCATTATTTACGATAACATAATAGGGTTGTGAATTGGTATTGAAGCGAGTGGCCTGTAAATCGCTCCATTTATTGCCCAAAGTTTTGATTTTTCGGTTCGAAAGCTTGGAAATATATTGTTCCGAGGCAGGCAAATCGGTTTTATCATCCACGTAAAGTGAAAGCAGTACATAATCGTTGTTCAATCTTTTTAAAACTTCCGGGTTGCTCCATACAACCGCTTCCATTTTACGACAGTTTACGCAACTGTGTCCCGTAAAATCTATAAATAAAGGTTTGTTAACTTCTTTGGCAAAAGCCAATGCTTGGTCGTAGTCGAAGAAAACATCTAAATTATGAGGAGCCTTAAATTTATCGCCGTATTTTTTATCCACTTTCGTGGGATGATTTGCAGGCAACAAAGTAGGCGTGTACAAATCAAAATCTTGTGAAGTTTGAGGTGGAAGCCAAGCGCTGATGCTTTTGAGCGGTGCGCCCCACAAACCAGGCACCATATAAAGGGTAAAGGATAAAACCAAAATTGCCAAAAAGAAACGCGGCAAGGGAATATGCAAAAGCTCGTTATCATGCGCAAATTTCAGTTTTCCCAAAAGGTAAAAACCCAACAATCCGAAAATAATGATCCACAGCGAAAGAAAGATTTCCCTATCCAGCAAATCAAAATGATAGGCCAAATCTACGTTTGATAAAAACTTAAGTGCAAAAGCCAGTTCCAAAAAGCCCAAAATAATTTTTACACTATTTAACCAGCCGCCAGATTTTGGCAAAGATTTTAATAAGGATGGGAATGCCGCAAACACGGTAAACGGTATGGCCAAAGCCAATGCAAAGCCAAACATTCCCATGGCTGGCGCCAAGCGGCTGCCCGATGTTGCAGCTTGCACCAACAGCGTACCTATTATTGGACCGGTGCAAGAAAATGAAACCAAAGCCAAGGCAAAGGCCATGAAAAATATACCTGCATAACCTTTTTTATCTGCGTGTTGGTCCATTTTGTTTACCCATTGGCTAGGTAAGGTGATTTCGAAAGCTCCGAAAAAGGAAATGGAAAAAATTATTAAAAGCAGAAAAAATGCGAAATTAAAAATGCCATTGCTGGCCATATCGTTCAAAGCATCGGAACCAAATAAGATACTGATAACCATCCCCAAAAACACATAAATACATGTAATCGATAATCCGTAAATGGTGGCCAGTTTAAAAGCTTTAGCCCGATTGCCGCCTTTTTTTGTAAAATAACTGATGGTAAGTGGCAACATCGGAAATATGCAGGGCATAATTAAAGCCAGCAATCCTCCCAAAAAACCGGCTAAGAAAATAGACCATAATGATTGATCTGAAGTTGGAAGAACAACAACTGGGCGAATAACTTCAGGTTTTATCGGAACGCTTATTTCTTTCTTCTCTGGTGTAGATTTAAGATTCTCAATTTTTCCAAGAGAAGTATCCTTTATTGATGGTATTATATTTTCACTGACTTTTACAGCAGCTTTGGTTGATGCCTTTACTGAAAAGCTGAACTCATTTTCGGTTGGTGGCAAGCAATTTTTATCATTGCAAACCATATACTCGTAGCTGCCCGTAATTTTTGCGCTTGCAGAATTTAACTTAATCTTCTGAATAAATATAGCTTCTCGCTCATGCCAGGTAATGGACATATTGAAATTCTTGTCGAATGCCGAGACAGGCTTTGGACTTTCGGTAACCTTACCCAACAATTCAAAATCCTTACTTTTTTTGAATGTAAAAGAAGTGGCAATTGGACCGCCTTCAGGAATTTGCAAACCGTAAACGTGCCATCCCGGATCTAAAACTGCCTTAAATATTAATGCGGTTTCGCTAGTGCTGATTTGTTTTTGGCTTTGCGTCCATTTAATGGGATTTACCATTTGCGCCATCCCCGAAAGGGAGAAAAAGAAGGCAGCTACTAGAAAAATTATTTTTTTCATTTAAGCAAATATCGGTAAATGAAATAAGTAATTCTAAATGAAAATTATAGGAATATAGTTAAAACTAAAACCACCATTGCAAGTTGATAACAATTGAATGTATTGAGATAATTATTAAAATGGGGTTTCATTATATGGGTGTATTATAGATTTGCCTATAACAGAAATAAACAATGCTCCTGAACAATTGAAAAAGTTAATATCGTACTATAAATTAAACAATTGATATTTTTTAAATACTGCTATTTATACTACATATCAATAATTTTATCAGTTATTTATAATTATCTTTTATATTAGGATGATTCAAAATACATTATATATTTTTAATGGATTACAGTTTAAATAAAGACAATCCTGTTGTTAGATTAAGAGCTTTCAGAGCTATTGATGACCCCGCTACTTGCAATCTTTTTATAGAGGGACATACGCATGTTTTAACAAGCATTGGAGTTAACAAAGTTACTTCTTCTAAAAACGACTGGATGTATAATCCGGCTGCTTTTGTTTTGGTTGTAGAATCTATTGATGGCAAAAAAGTGTATGGTGGAGCAAGAGTACATGTTGCCGGTGGTAATCAGCCTTTACCTATAGAACAGGCAGCATCTGCCTTAGATCCTTTGGTTTTTGATCTTGTTTGGAAGTATGCTCAACAAGGAACTGGAGAGTTATGTGGATTATGGAATTCTAGGGAAATTGCAGGTTATGGGGTAGGAAGTATATTTCTAATTCGAGCAGCCGTTGCAATATCCCAACAATTAGGCATAAAATCTCTATTCGCTTTTTGTGCACCATACACTATAAAACCAGTATCTAATTGCGGAATGGAGCTTGAAACTAGCATTGGCAATGATGGAACATTCTTATACCCAAAGCTTGATTTAATTGCTACCACTATGCTTTTAAAGGATGTAGATACTTTAACTAAAGCAGAAGAAGAGGATAAAAATGCAATAATCAAACTTCGCAAAAATCTCAATATTGTAAAGAAAGAAGAATTGCGAAAAAAAGAAATAACTATACATTATGAAACCTTGATACCCTTATTGAATCGATGGGATTTAAGTAATGCGATAAATGAAGCTTATGAAAGTAATCAGAGGTCAAAAAGTAGTCCTGCAGAAAATATTAATTTTAATTTCCTATGAAGATGAATGAACTTTTTGGTAAAGAAATCTTCTTTTCAGAAGAAACTAAGCATGTTTATAAGCCGATATTTTTAAGTGTAAGCGATCCGACGGATAGAAAAGAGATCAAGAAACTTTCAAAAAGCCATAAAATTATGTTCTTAAAAGATGAGATACATAGTCAATTAAAAGAACTTATTAAGTGCCGACATCCGAACAAAAAGCTTGATGACGCAGAGTATGATATACTGATAAAAAAACATCTAAATGGGAAAGAAATTTCGGAATACGGTGTATGGGCTTACTATCCTTGGAACGGGCAATTAGTACATTTACTTGAAGAAGAAGAATTTATTGAAGTAAGAACTAACAGAAACCACTACAAAATCACAAAAAAAGAACAAGAGATACTCAGGTCTAAAAAAATTGGAATTGTAGGGTTGTCTGTAGGACAGTCAATTGCTTTAACAATGGCTACTGAAAGAATTTGTGGAGAACTAAGATTAGCAGATTTTGACACTGCGGAACTCAGTAACCTTAACAGGATAAAAACCGGAGTCCACAATTTAGGCGTTAATAAAACAGTTATTGCTGCAAGAGAAATTTTTGAAATAGATCCATATTTAAATGTAACTATATTTAATGAGGGCTTAAATAAGGAAAATATTGATGATTTTTTTATTGGACAAGGAAAGCTGGACTTATTTATTGAGGTATGTGATGGATTAGATATTAAAATAGAAAGTCGTTTTAAAGCTCGTGAACTGCAAATACCTGTTGTAATGGACACGAATGATCGTGGAATGCTTGATATAGAAAGATTTGACTTAGAACCGCAACGACCGATACTACACGGTCTTGCAGATGATCTTAATCCTGAAAATATAAAAGGTCTCACTAATGAAGAGAAAATACCTTACATACTTAAAATGATTGGTGCTGAAACACTTTCCACAAGATTGAAAGCATCAATGATGGAAGTAGAGCAGTCCATTAATACTTGGCCTCAGTTGGCATCTTCTGTAACATTAGGCGGTGCAATAACCACTGATATCAGCCGTCGAATTTTGTTAAATCAACATCGAAGTTCGGGAAGATATTATATTGATTTAGATGAGCTCATCGCCGATAAGCCACAAAATGAATATAAGAAAAATCATCCAGAAAATCCATTTTCACCTATTAATAAGGAACAAATTAATGAAATACTTAGCTTTTATTTTGAAAACAACAACAAAGAAAACTATGAGATAACATCTTTTCAGATTGATAAAATTATAGAGGCTACGATTGCGACACCATCTGCGGGCAATAATCAGCCTTGGAAATGGGTGTTCAGTAACGGATTACTATTTCTTTTTCATGATAAATATAGATCATGGTCTTGGGGAGATTACTACGAGATGGGTGCTCATATGGGATTAGGGGCGGCTTTAAAAAATGTTGAAATACAGGCAACAGCTATAAATATTAGTGCCAGTATTACACTGTTTCCTTTAACAAATATACCATCACTAATAGCTAGCATTCAGTTTAATCCATCATCTATAGTTGCTAATGCTATTCAAATGCAATTTGCCGAAGATCTCTATAAAAGATATACTAATCGCAAGTTAGGTGTAAAGCAAAAGTTAAATCGTCAGTTTTTTACAGAGTTTAAGTTAGCTGTTATAAATCATTCAAACGTTAACGTTCATTATGTGGAAAGTGAAGAAGATTTAAGTGAACTCGCAGATATAATCGCAGAGTGTGACAAGATTCGGCTACTAAACAAGTTAGGGCATGAGGAGTTTTATCATGAAATACGATGGGATAGGAATGAGGCACAAACCACAAAAGATGGAATTGAGTTGGACGCAGTTGATCTAAGTATGAGCGAAAAAGCCGGCTTTAGAGTAGCGAAAGACTGGAAAGCAGTGGAATTATTAGCTGATTGGGACAAAGGGGATGCATTTAAAAAGCTTTCTGTTAAGGCAGTAACATCTGCTTCTGTTATGGTGCTTTTTACTATAAAAGATTTTACTCACCAAGGATTGATTGAAGTGGGTAAAATTGTGCAAAATGCCTGGTTAGTTGCTAATCAACACAATGTGTCTGTTCATCCTATGCTTTCTCCAGCCTTCTTTTTTAATAGATTGGAACATGGGAAATCAACTGGTCTCACTGAGAAAGAAATTCAACATTTGTCGGCATTGAAGTCCCGTTTTTTGAAAGTTTTCAATATTGAGCAAAGCAAAGAAGCCTTCATTATGAAATTAGGTATTGCTGAAGATATAGGCATCAGGTCCTTAAGAAAAGACAAAGATGAGCTATTTTATAAAGTTTAGTTACAAGAAAAGAATAACCTTATTCAGTTCTATTACGTTAAAAGACATATTAACAAAATATCGTTAAATTGAAATGAATCGAATTAAATTTATACCATTACTTTTTTTTGTCTTTTGTTTAAACCAGTTTTCGTTCTGTCAATCTCGGATAGACTTTAATGGTACTTTTGAAGTTTTAGGTGACAGAATGGAGATTTTAGTCGATAGTAATTCTATTTTATCCATTCAAGCAGCAATACATTCCAACTCTTTTAAAAAATCGGAAAAGCAATTTCCAAATCTTCTTACTACAAATTTTTCTTATTGGATAAGGTTTAAAGTTAAGAATAATACAGACAATAGCACTTTAGCAATAAACATTACGCAACCATCTATAGATTATATCGATTATTATGAGCTAAAAGACGATTCTATAATTAATTCTAACGCTAGTGGTCATAGACGACCATTTTATAATCGTTTTATAAGTCATCAAACATATATATATCCTACATCTATCTCCAAAGATAATACACATACGTTTTATTTTTATGTAAAAAGTGGTAAGCAACTAATTCTGCCAGTTTATTTAGGTTCAATAGAGCAGGTTATTGAAAATGCTTTAATAAAGGACATTTCTTTTGGTACTTATATAGGGATAATATTAGTTATGTTGCTGTACAACCTATTTATTTATTTCTCCGTAAGAGACAAAAATTACCTTTATTATATTACCTATTTAGCAATTGTTTTATTTTCACAGGCCTCAATGGAGGGATACCTTTTCAGATTTTTTTTACCAAATTCTCCGCTAATCGCCGATATTATTATATATATAAGTACCGCTTTAATTGGGATAGCAGCAATAGAGTTTTCAAAAAGCTTTCTATCGTCGAAACAAAACACTCCAGTCTTACATAAAATATCATATATTTTTTGGGTATTATACAGTATTCAGATAGTGCTTGCTTTAAAAGGCTTGTATAATGAAAGTTATACAATTATGCTACTTTCTGCAATGAGTAGCGCCATTTATGTATTGTATATGGCAATTAGTATTTATTTAAAAGGCTCACGGTCTGCTACTTTTTTTCTGATTGCTTGGTCAACTTTTATTATTTGTGTAGTTGTTTATGTACTGAAAGATTTTGGTGTAGTGCCATATAATAAGGTTACCAATTCTGCGCTTTTGATAGGCTCTGCTTTTGAAGCTATAATGATATCGTTTGCGTTGGCAGATAAAATCAATATTTTTAAAAAGGAAAAAGAAATTTCACAGGCAGAAGCTTTAGCTGCTGCTAAAGAAAATGAGCGCATTATCAAAGAACAAAACGTTTTCCTCGAACAAAAAGTAGAAGAAAGAACAACAGAGCTTGTAGATACCAACCACGATTTAAACCATACACTAAAAAACCTTAAAGAAACACAATCTCAGTTGGTTGCTTCAGAAAAAATGGCATCTTTAGGTCAACTGACTGCAGGTATTGCCCATGAGATTAACAACCCAATTAATTTTGTAACTTCCAATGTTTCACCCCTTACCAGAGATATAAACCAGTTGATAGAAGCATTGGATAATATTCAAAGCATAGGCTTATCAGAAAAAACTAAGGAAGAAAAAATTAAGGAAATAGAAAATTACAAGGAAGAAATAGATTTTGATTACCTGAAAACCGAAATTAATCATTTGATTTCAGGTATAAATGAAGGTGCTACAAGAACCGCCGAAATTGTTAAGGGATTACGGTTTTTTTCTAGACTAGATGAAGATGATTTAAAAACAACAGCTATCAATGAAGGATTAGATTCAACTTTAATAATTATGAATAGTGAATTAAGCACTAACAATATTAAAGTTGTAAAACTGTATAGCAATCAAAGCACCGCAGAATGCTACCCAGGTAAACTTAATCAAGTATTTTTGATCATCATATCTAATGCAATTTATGCAATAGCCAAAGCGCATGGAGACAGTGGGGAAGGTGAGATTGTAATTTCTACGGAATGCCGAGATGGAAATATCTACATTAGCATAAAAGATAATGGTGTGGGAATGGATTCTTATGTACAAAATAAAATATTTGAACCATTTTATACAACAAAAGATGTAGGTGAAGGCACTGGTTTAGGACTTTCCATTGCTTTTAATATCATAAAAAAACACAATGGGTTTATTGTTGTCCATAGTGAACCAAATGAAGGAACAAAAATGATTGTTCAAATTCCAATTACACAACAAATAATTTCTATTTAAATCAATTGATGAAAAAATTTGTTGCTGTTTAAAACAAGTAAATGTCTATGTCAGAAAAAATTAAAATATTATATCTGGACGATGAGTATAATAACTTAATAGGATTTAAAGCCTCATTAAGGTTATATTATATTATATATACTGCACAAAACCCCGCTGAAGCATTAAAATATCTTAATGAAAATCCGGATATTAGGGTTGTTTTTTGTGATCAAAGAATGCCTGAAAAAACAGGAGTAGATTTTTTTGAAGAGATAAGAAGTTTACATCCTCACCCTATTAGAATTCTTCTAACGGCATACACTGATATAGAATCTGTAATAGAAGCGGTAAATCGAGGAAATATTTTTAGATATGTAAAAAAACCTTGGTTAGAAGTTGATATTATTTCTGCGATTGAAGAGTCTAACAAATTTTACATAGCAAATTCTATGTTAAGTATCAAAATTGAGGAACTAAGTAAAGCTTACTCAGAGTTAGATAAATTTGCTTATAGCGTAAGCCATGATATAAGAGGCCCATTAGTAGGGCTTTCTGGAGGTATAAGTATTGCCTTGCAAACCAATGATATTGAAGAAATAAGGGAAATATTGGTTTTGATGGAAAAATCGGTTAGTAAGCTCGATGCTTTTATTATAAGCATGCATGATTATTTTAGTTTGAGAAGAGGTGAGCTGCAAATAACAACTATTGATTTTAATGAGGTTGCAGCAGAGATCAATGATATATTTGCCATTTACGCCAGAACTTATGAAATTGATTTTAAAATTAATGTAAGCCAAAACGAGCCTTTTTTGAGTGATTTAACATCAATAAATTTAATATTAAATAACTTGATAAATAATGCTTTTAAATATCAAAGAAAGAATTTTGAGCATAAGAAAACTGCATTAAATATTAGTGTTCTTAAAGGAGTTGCAACAATTTCAGTTGAGGACAATGGATCTGGTATAGATAAAAGATATATTGATGATATTTTCACACTTTTTTTTAGAGCACATGTTCAAGAGGCTGGTTCTGGTTTAGGGTTGTATAATGTAAAAAGTGCACTTCTGAAATTAAATGGAACAATAGAGGTAAATTCTACCTTAAACGAAGGAACTACATTCACTGTTGTTATACCAAATAAATGAAATTATCATTCATCATCATCGACGATAGAGAACTAGATTGTTTTATAACCAAAAAAATTATCCAAGAAACTGGTTTAGATTGTGCTATTGAAATATTTTTTGATGCCACCTCTGGCTTAAATTTCATTAAAAAAGTACCAACAATTAACGCAATAACTGTAATTTTATTGGATATTTTGATGCCTGTAATGAATGGCTATCAGTTTATAGAAGAATTTGAAATACTGCCAGAAGAAATAAGAAAAAAATATAAAATAATTGCTATTACTACCTCTTTAAACAAAATTGAAATTGCCAAAATTTCTAACTATGATGAAGTAATTACCGTATTAAAAAAACCTTATGACCGTAAAGCTTTAGTTAATGCTTTAGAAACAATAATGCCAATTTAAGATAATAATTTTTGCCTCAATAAAAACTCTAATTGATCGTTAGAAGTTGCTAATTTTTCGTTCATACTATCTACTTCCCGTTTTTTTAACAAAACTTCATATGCACTAACAATGGTCTTATCAAGTTCATCTTCATTCCATGGTTTTGTCAAATACTGAAATATTTTACCCTTATTAACGGCATCAACAACTGCGTTCATATCTGCATAGCCTGTCAATAATATCCGCATTGGATCCGGATATATTACAATCACTTTCTCCAAGAATTCAACACCAGTCATTTTCGGCATACGCTGATCGGTAATAATAATATCTACGGCAACATTTCCCATAACCTTTAAAGCTTCATCACCACTAATGGCAGTAAAAACGTTGTATTTTATTCTAAAATTTGCTTTAAATGAAATCAGATTATTCTCTTCATCATCCACGTAAAGTATGATAATTTTTTTATCTCCCATTGCTTAAATGTTAAATTTATGTTTCCAGCAGTTTAGTAAACTTATATTAAACCAGAAATAGATAACGAAAATATAATTTAAAATGGAACAATTTGATATAAAGAGCTATAATTTATGTAAAGGGCAAAACAATGTTAGAAAGAAATTTTTTTTAGGGGAAGACATTATAAATTTCATCGCTTTTAGATATACGAACTAAAAATATAACGTTATTTTCTATGCATAAACCAATTCGACAATTTCCAAGTCTTAGGCGATAAAATTTAAGGTATCCTACCATTTTTTTAATATCAAACTTTTCTAAATTGGTAGCCACTTTCAACTCTTTAATTAAATTAAAAACAATTTTTTGTTGTGGGATAGCCAACTTACGAGCATCTTTAATAAACGATTTTTTAATTCGATGTTCATTTACCTAAAGAATTCAAAAACGCTTCTTTTTCGGTTTCAGAAAGTGTTTTAGTTTTCATACCAAGCTATCAAAGAGGTCTAACAAATATAGATTAAAACCACAAGCTATCTTTTTATTGGGTGTATTTCGCGATGGGCGGTGGGCTTGCGGGCAATGGGCGGTTTAGTGGTAAACAATTCTAAGACGATTTGTCCGAATAATGGGGGAAACTAATTACAAACACTTAAAATTAAAGGAGTAACTTATAAGTCTGTATTTGTTTAAAGCAAAATTGCATTTTAATGTTATTTTTACATATATAATAAAAGCAATATGGAAGCATTTAAAATTGAGATTCTTAACCCTAAAGCAATGCAATTAATTAAGGGAATGCAGGCTTTGAATCTGATAAAAATATCGGAAGATAAAGTTTCAACGCTTCAAGCTTATCTAAAAAGAATGAGAAAAAATACAGCATCGGTGCCTAATTTGGACGAGATTACGGCTATGGTTGATGAGGTTAGAACCGAAAGGTATGCAAAAAAATAAACCGTTGAAACTGGTTATAGACACTAACATTTGGATAAGCTTTATAATTTCTAAAAACCTAAATAAACTTGATGATATCTTAATTGATAAAAATACTCGGTTGTTATTTAGCAGTGAGTTATTGCAAGAGCTTGAAGCAACCATTTCCAAACCAAAACTTCAAAAATATTTCGCTAACAATACATTAGAAGAAATGCTAAATGTATTTGACCCTTATATTGATTTTATAAATGTAAGTAGTAAGGTAAACGTTTGTAGAGATTTAAAAGACGATTTTTTACTAGCCCTAGCTAAGGATGCGAAAGCCGATTATTTAATTACAGGGGATAAAGATTTGCTCGACCTTGGTTCTTTTGGCCATACCATTATTATAAAAATTACCGATTTTTTGGCTGAAAATAGAGTTTAGTTATGCTCTTTTTTTCGATTCCCTGAATTTATATTTTCGAATAGCTTAATAATTTTTTTTCTTAATAAATCCACTCTGAGTGAGCAACCGACGGCGGGCTTGCGAGCAAAGGGCAGATTAGTGGCTGATTTGCCCGAGGCTCTCAGCCCACAAGGGCGCCGAGAAACTAAAAATAACAGGAGGTAAAAGAAACTGTTTTTGCGCTACAGCTGCTAATCCTTCAATTTAAAGCACTCCTTGTGAAATAATAATTAGTTATTCGGTTTTATTAAGAATTTCAACAAAAATTGTTTTTAAACATATATTTACGTTGTACATTAATCAGCTAATTTTTATTGATGATATTAATAACGCAAACACCTAAAAAAGCTCTCAAAGCATTCTTAAAACAAAAACCATTAAGAAGCGAAATAGATGTTTTTAAAACCAACCTCATTATCCTTCTAGATAAAATTAGTTTGATAGAAAAACGACCTATCGACGAAAGCGAAGAACATTTAAAAAACGATTTGCGTGATTTTTTGCGAGACACTTACTACCGTGAAACCAATGCTATTAACACCAAAGACAAAAAAGACCTAGTAATACACTTAGATAAATCCACTAATAGCGATGTTGGCGTTATCGTAGAAGCCAAGCGACCAAGCAATGTGGGTGAAATGGTTTCTGCCCACAACCCTAATAAAAAGGCATTGCACGAATTGATTCTTTATTATTTAGATGAACGAAATAAAGCAGGGAACTTCCAACTGAAACAGTTGGTAATTACCAATATTAATCAGTGGTATATTATAGATGCAAACCAATTTGATAAACACATTTACAACAACAAGCAAATACAAAACCTTTATAAAACCAAAGTAAACGACAACAAAAGCAACCCATTTTTTTATCAAGAAATTGAAAAAATAATAGCCAAAATTGATGTGGAGATTCCTTGTGTGTACTTTGATATTAGGGAGTACGACACAATTTTGCGCAACAACAAAAAAGACGACGACAGAGAATTAAGTGCTTTGCTTAAAATACTTTCGCCGCAACATCTATTAAAAATTGTTACACCTAATGACAGCAATTCCCTTGACGAAAAATTTTACAAAGAACTATTACACATTATTGGATTAGAAGAAGCCAGAGAGGGAACTAAAAATGTTATCAGAAGAAAATCTGAAAACCGCAATGCGGCTTCACTTATTGAACTAACAATTGATGCCATTTCCACCGAAGACCTCTTATTTAAGTTAACTGATCAATCTATTTATGGGGCAAGCAAAGAAGAACGGCTTTTTAATGTTGCGCTAGAACTTTGCATTACCTGGATAAACAGAATTTTGTTTCTGAAACTGTTGGAAG
>ENA-OFCE01001149-OFCE01001149.1-metagenomes-genome-assembly--contig:-NODE-1149-length-14352-cov-6.889277_pt1 | contig 14352 bp, 10 predicted proteins | sample MGYA00153388_OFCE01 | MGnify analysis MGYA00153388
CCTTCACGCGCGCTTTTAGTTTCCCTCTCAATAAAAACTTGGGAGGGAGAATATATATGAAAGAACTTTTGAACGAAGAATGGCTGCGCCAGGTGCTGGAAGCAGCCAGAGACTGCCGGGTCCGGCAGCTGGAATCGGAGTTTATTGCCTGGGAGGAATGCCAGGAAGCAACGAAACTAAAGGAAGAGATATTGGCCCGGCTGGAGCCGTACATCCAGCGCGGAGGGAAAGAGATACTTTTCCAGTATGATGATGCTTTCAGTCTGCTCCAGGGCAGGGCTCAGGACTTTTTCTACGAACGGGGCTTTGCCGACTGCTTCCGGATGCTTGTCCGGATTTTGGTCCATGAGCTGATAGCTCAAGGAAAGAGCGGACAATAAATTTAGCAGGTTAGATCAAAACCCTGGTGAAGAACTCACCAGGGTTTTTCCATAGCATATATCACTCTCTCCACTCGCGGCCTAAGACGCTATCTACCTTTCCCTCAAATACCCAATAGGATGGAAAAGAAAAATGTATATGGTGAAAAGTAGGTTCCATACCCCGGTTTAAGATTACTGCAGTCAGTCTGAGGGGACAGGTGTAGTTTACACCTATGGCGCTTTCCTTCAACACATAGGCGATACTTCTGTGTATAGCAAATAGCTTTTCTTTTGAAGCAAGATCAGCCCGGAACAGATTGTCCAGTTCCTCCAGCGCACGTTCAGCAAGTTCATCCTCTGTCAAGTCTTGCTTCAATATGCCGGTAACTGTAACCCAGGTGACTTCTCCGGATTTCGAGGCAATGGCATGTTCCAGGTCCAGTGAAAGAGTTAAATCGCCGTTTTCTGTAAAGAATTCTCTCACCTGCTCAATCCCATAACACCACTGATTTTCCGGTCCGATAACATAGGGCAGACTATCGGCAGCAAAATACTTGCTCACCACTTCTTTCGAAACAGTTTTTTGTCCGACAAATTCTGTCTCTAAACTCTTCAGCAGGGCTTTTATCTCCACAGTCATCCAGTTATTCCTATATCCATCAACCATGGCATTCTGCTTATTGTAACTCTCCAGATATTCTTTAGAGTTTTCGAAACGCTCATCAGGGAAATTAGCTTTGGGAATGGAAAATTGGAGATGAACAATTTTCCACTTGCCAGCGTCCTTTAAAAGAACCCCGCTTAAGCACAGTGGCCATACGTATTCCCTCTTCTCCTCCTCGCGCTGATGATAGCTTAGCGCCAAAACCCAATTGATAAAAGTAACTTTCTGTTTGGGCGTAAGTCCAGGCTCTCCAGCCTTCTTTTGAATAAAGTCAAGATAACTGTCATACCTTTGTGGTGTATCTTCAAAGGTGTATTTGACAGAACCTGTAGTGGCAAACCAGGCAACTTCACCTTCAACGGAAATATGCGCGTTTTCCCAATCGATATTAACATCGCCCCAGTATTTCCAGTCATCTTTAATCAACGTTTTTACTTGCTCACTGCCTAAAAACAGTTCGCCCGTTCCAGTACCGAGAACGCAGGTGTCCTCTCCAGTGATAAAAAGTTCTTCGACAAAAGCGTCAGCTTTTTCTATATCCCGTCCAGTGTATCCAGCCTGAAATTGCCGAAGAACCTCTCTAATCTCGGCATGCTGATCGCTTGACCCATGAAATGTATCTCTTTTTCCTGAAAACACTTTCGTCGATTTATCTAAATACTGTACCCCAAACTTATTCACCCTTAACCCCCTCCTTTTGTACCCTTTATTGTTGTACATTACTGCCTTCTATCATTTCGACAAATAATTTCAAAACCCTTTGTTTGCTCAAATTTATCGTGAGTTTTACAGATCAGTTTACTCAAACTTCGGGGTTAAAAATTCTAATCGTCAATTTGAAGGTCCTTACGTTGTTTCGCACGCTCAACAGGTTAAATCCCATAAAAAAACAGGTATAGCTACCCACTGGCAGCTATACCTGTTCACATTCCTTTATTTAAATACAATCTTACCTTCTTCCATATCCACTGTGATCTGGCTTCCAACAGAGAATCTGCCTCGCAGGAACTGCTCCGTCAGTTCATCCTCGATAAACCGCTGTATGGTCCTGCGCAGAGGCCTTGCCCCGTATTTCACATCATAGCCCTTCTCCAGAATGAAGTCCTTCGCTGCTTCGGTAATGGTGATCTTCATGCCTTTGGCCTCAACCTCTTCCGTCACTTCTCTCAGCATCAGTTCTACGATCTGTCGGAGTTCTTCCCGGGTGAGCTCTGTAAATACAACAATCTCATCCACGCGGTTCAGGAATTCCGGCCGGAAGATTTCCTTCATAACCGTTTGCACCCGATTCTCAAGGGCTGAATAACCTTCATTTCCAAAACCGATCCCATTGGATTTGAGGCTCGTTCCTGCATTGGAGGTCATGATGATTACCGTATTTTCAAAGTTTACTACCCTGCCATGGCTATCAGTGAGCCTTCCATCTTCCAGAATCTGCAGGAGCATATTGAATACATCCGGATGCGCCTTTTCGATTTCATCCATAAGGATTACGGAATAAGGCTTTCTCCGTATTTTCTCTGTCAGCTGTCCACCGTCATCATATCCTACATATCCCGGCGGTGAACCAATGAGCTTGGAAACCGTATGCTTCTCCATGTATTCGGACATATCCAGCCGAATCAGGGCTTCCTCACTCTCGAAGAGCTCGCTGGCCAGTGCCCTTACCACTTCCGTCTTACCCACACCCGTGGGGCCTACGAAGATAAAGGAAGAAGGCTTTTTCTTCTTCCGGAAGCCTGCCCTGTTGCGTCGTATGGCCTTTGCCACACTGATCACTGCCTGCTTCTGCCCGATGACTCTCTTATGCAGCCTCTCTTCCAGGTTCAACAGCTTCTCGGTTTCCACCTCCGTAAGCCGCTGTACCGGTATTTTCGTCCAGGCTTCAATCACATAGGCAATATCCTCAATGGTGATGTCCGCCACCTTGTTCTTTTCCTCCAGCAGTGTAATCTCTTCCAGCAGCCTGCATTCACGCACCTTCAGATCGGCCGCCTTCTGGTAATCCTCGATGGAATCTGCGGAAATTGCGCTTTCTTTTTCCTCCTGAACCTTTTTCAATTCACTCTTGAGAGACTCTAGTTCAACTAGTCCATCATTCTTCAGGTTTGCGCGGGAACCGGCTTCGTCGATCACATCGATGGCCTTATCCGGCAGGAACCGATCGGTGATATAACGCTCGGAAAGCGCTGCCGCTGCTGCTATGACTTCATCAGATATTTTAACCCTGTGATACTCTTCATAGTACTGGCGGATTCCCTTCAAAATCTCTATGGTTTCCTCCACGGAAGGCTCATCCACCAGAACAGGCTGGAAACGTCTTTCCAGGGCCGAATCCTTTTCAATGTGCTTTCTGTATTCATTTAAGGTAGTAGCTCCAATTACTTGAATCTCTCCCCTGGCCAATGCCGGTTTGAGGATATTGGCAGCATTCATGGCTCCTTCCGCTTCTCCCGCTCCCATGATATTGTGAAGCTCATCGATAACCAGAATAATATTCCCGAAGGACTTCACCTCATCGATGACCCCTTTCATCCGGGCTTCAAACTGGCCTCTAAACTGAGTTCCCGCTACCATCCCCGTGAGATCCAGCAGATATACTTCTGCACCAAAGAGCTTGGCAGGGACCTGCTTTTCAGCAATACGCACCGCCAGCCCTTCAGCAATAGCTGTTTTACCAACTCCCGGCTCACCAATCAAAACAGGGTTGTTTTTAGTTCTTCTGTTCAAAATTTGAACAACACGGTCAATTTCCCTGTACCGGCCGATCACTCTGTCGATTCTTCCCTCTTTTGCCTTGTCCGTCAGGTTTATCCCAAAGGAGTCCAGGTACTTTTTCTTTTTATTGCTCTTCTTTTCCTGGGTCTTCGTCCTGGCATTACTATTTTTACTATCCTTATCCTCATTCACATGCTTGTGATCCTGCTCAGAAACCTCACCAGCTGCATCATCCTTGGAAAATGCCTTATTCAAAAAGCTGAAAAGTGGATTACTTTTTCCTGCCGAGGATTCCGGTAAATTTTGGACCTGCATGGCAGAGCCCAAATTCTCCATGTCCATCTCTCCGAACATTTCACCCATTTGCTTATTGAGATTATCAAAATCCTCTTCAGACATCCCCGTCTGCTCCAGTATCTGATTTACAGGTTGTATTCCCTGCTTCTTTGCACAGGACATACACAACCCTTCCTGGGCCTGTTTTCCATTTATTATTTTTGTTACAAACACTACTGCATAATTCTCATTACAAACTGAACACATTATCATATTGCATCCACTCCTACTAATCGGGCGATCGGCTTCTGTCAACAGGCTGCGGGCCTCCTACCTCACAACTGCCGATTGCCTTTTCGCCAATTGCCCACAGCTTATAGTAAAGTTACTTCTCTCACCAACTCATTCAGTACGTTCCAATAAATCTACGTTATAATAAAGCTTACCTTTTAAATCTTCTCATAAGCTTTATTATAAGGCATAACAAAGATTAATTTTCCTTATAATCCCCTTTGCGTTAAATGCGTTTCAATAAAGCTTACCTTTAAATATTTTTTATAAGCTTTATTATAACGCATAGCAAAGACTAGTTCTTCCTTACAACCCTCTTTGCGTAATGCGTTTCAATAAAGCTTACCTTTAAATATTTTTTATAAGCTTTATTATAATAGTATACCATACAATATATATGCAGTCCAACATATAAGAATATTACCACTTATTCGCAGGTTTTAAAAATTAATTTTCCTGCAAAAATAAAAATACCTGTGCAATAGTCAGCAATGCTTGTCCATTTGACTATTGCAAGGTATCTATAGAATACAAATTCTCCAGCTTATGCCATAAAAGCCTTAAACACAAGTGTAACACCAGCTCCTAAGGTTGCTGTGATAGGAATTGTCAACACCCACGCCCAGACAATATTTCTTGCAAGAGCCCAGCGGACTGCGGATAATCTCTTTGACGCTCCAACACCCATGATGGAGGAAGAGATAACGTGGGTCGTACTAACAGGAGCACCAAAGTGCGTCATAGTTTCTATGACGATGGCGGCACTGGTTTCTGCTGCAAAGCCATTGATGGGAGCCAGTCTTATCATATTGACGCCCATGGTCTTTATTATTTTCCAACCACCCACGGATGTACCCAGAGCCATCGCAATGGCACAGGATATTTTTACCCATAGAGGAACACCATGATCAGGTGCATAGATTCCGGCACTGATTAATGCCAGCGTAATAATACCCATGGATTTTTGTGCATCGTTATTACCATGGGAGTACGCCATAAGAGCAGCGGAGCAGATTTGCAGCTTCGATGCGGCTTTATTGACCGTGTGCTGGGAAAAATGCCTCAATATTTCATATAGTAGTGACATTAATAAATATCCGAAAAAGAATCCTATCAATGGAGAGGTAAAGAGAGGTATGATGACCTTATCAAGAACACCTTTCCATGTAACGATATTCGTACTCCCCGCATAGGCAATGGATGCTCCAACCAACCCGCCGATCAATGCATGGGAAGAACTGCTGGGTATCCCAAAATACCATGTAATAAGGTTCCATATAATCGCTGCTATCAAAGTAGCTACAATAACGTACTGCTCAACGCTTCCCTGGATCAATCCCTTGGAGATGGTTTTTGCAACCTTCTCGCTGGTAAGTGCTCCAACAAAGTTTAAAACAGCCGCCATAATAATTGCCTGCCTCGGAGAAAGAACCCTGGTTGAAACCGTAGTAGCTATGGAATTGGCTGTATCATGAAAGCCATTGATAAAGTCAAAAGCAAGAGCTAATACAACAACTGCAATAACAATTAACCCAACCCCATCAAGCATGCTTCATTACAACCCCTTCTACTATATTCGCCACATCCTCACAAGCATCCAGAGTATTTTCCATATATTCATAAATCTCTTTCCAGATAATAACGTCGATAGTCTCTCTCTTACCCGAGAAAAGGCTTGACACGGCATCTCTGAAAACAGTATCTCCATCATCCTCAACGCGGTTGACTTCTACAATCTTTTCTGCCAATACCTTACTGCTCTTCATGTTCTTCACTTCGGACATGAGCAGTTTTAATTCCTTGGTAGACTCGGTTATTAGCTTCGCAAGTTGAATGGCTTCCGGGGTAACTTCTTTTACGTTGAACATTACAAATCGATGTGCTGTGGATTCGATAGCATCAGTAATATTGTCCAATTCCTTGGCAATAAGGTATATATCTTCTCTATCGATAGGTGTAATAAAAGACTTATTGAGCTGTTCCAGAATTTTATGTACCTGTTTGTCACAGGCATGCTCTGCCTCCTCAATAGCTCGCACCTTTTCCTCAACATTCACATAGTTTACCATGAGTTCTTCCAGCATTTCAGCCGCCTTACAGGCGTTGTCCGCTGTTTCGACAAACATTTCAAAAAAAATCTCTTCTTTTCTGGTTATTCTAAACATGAAGTTCTCCCCTCTCATTTTTCTTGGAGCTTTAACAAGTCCTAAATGATTATATATCAGTGTTAAGTCGGATTCAATACGACTTAACACAAAGTTAACATTAATCTAACATTTGTTTAAAATACACTTAAAGTTCAATACATATAATGTAAATTTGTTTCATAATCATTTCTGACTTTTGTAGAAAAAAATAAAAAGGAGGCGAACACTTTTGTCGCCTCACTTATAATTTTTATTTTTTCAACATTTTCTTTAAGAAGTGTCCTGTATAAGATTTTTTAACCTTGACTACTTCCTCCGGGGTTCCCTGGGCTACAATCATTCCGCCCTTGTTTCCGCCCTCCGGTCCCAGATCGATGATATGGTCGGATACCTTAATCACATCGAGATTATGTTCGATAACCAGTACGGTATTCCCGGTATCTGCAAGTCTTTGCAGAATATCAATCAAGCGATGGACATCCGCCGTATGAAGTCCGGTAGTAGGCTCGTCCAAGATATACATGGTGCTTCCCGTGCTCCTTTTGGACAGCTCGGTTGCTAATTTCACCCGCTGCGCTTCTCCACCGGATAGCGTCGTAGAAGGTTGTCCCACTTTTATATAGCCAAGACCCACATCATATAATGTTTGCAGTTTTTTCTGTATTCTGGGTATGTTCTGGAAAAACTCCAGGGCATCCTCCACTGTCATATCCAACACATCGGAAATGCTCTTCCCCTTGTATTTTACCTCCAGGGTTTCCCGGTTATACCTTTTTCCTTTGCAAACCTCGCAAGGAACATAGATATCCGGCAGGAAATGCATTTCAATCTTTATGATTCCGTCGCCGCTGCAGGCTTCACAGCGTCCGCCCTTTACATTGAAGCTGAAACGGCCGGACTTATAACCTTTCATTTTTGCTTCCGTCGTATTTGAAAAAACTTCACGAATCAAATCAAAGACTCCAGTATACGTCGCAGGATTAGAGCGTGGAGTTCTTCCGATGGGCGACTGGTCAATATCGATAACCTTGTCCAGATGCTCCAGTCCCCGGATGGCCTCATGCTCACCGGCCCGTGTTCTGGCACGGTTCAGTTCCGCTGCAAGCTTCTTGTACAGAATTTCGTTAACCAGCGTACTTTTGCCGGACCCAGAAACCCCTGTAACACAGGTTAATACACCCATAGGTATTTTTACATGCAGGTTCTTCAGATTGTTTTCCTTTGCACCAACGACTTCCAGCCATTTTCCATTGGGTTCGCGTCTTTTTTCAGGTACTTCAATCCGCTTTCTTCCACTCAGGTAGGCACCCGTCAACGACTCTTCATTCTTCATGATTTCGTCCACGGTACCCGCAGCAATAACATTTCCCCCATGGATTCCTGCACCCGGACCCATATCAATGATATGGTCTGCTGCGAACATGGTATCCTCATCGTGTTCTACTACGACCAGCGTATTTCCAAGGTCTCTCAATCGTTTCAGGGTGGTCAGTAACCGGTCGTTATCCCTCTGGTGGAGCCCGATGCTGGGCTCGTCCAATATATAAAGTACGCCCATAAGCCCGGAACCGATCTGGGTAGCCAGCCGGATTCGCTGCGCCTCTCCCCCGGAAAGCGTACCGGCAGAACGGGTCAACGTCAGGTAATCCAGTCCCACATCCACCAAAAAGCCTACTCTGGCATTAATCTCTTTCAGGATCTGATGCGCGATCATTTCCTGCCTTTCCGTTAAATCCAGTTCATCAAAAAACTTTTTCGTGTCGGCTACAGGCATACTGCAGATTTCGAATATATTCCTGTTTCCAACCGTAACGGCCAAACTCTCTTTTCTCAAACGGGTTCCTTTGCAGTCCGGGCATGGGTTGCTGCTCATGTATTCCTCATAATACTGCTTCATGCTATCGGACTGCGTTTCTTTGTAGCGTCGTTCCATGCTGTTGATCACACCTTCAAAAGGTGTCATGAAAGAGCCATTTCCGTACTCTTTTTCATACTGCACGCGGATCTTTTCGCCTTTTGTACCATAAAGTATGATGTCGACAATATGAGGCGGAAGCTTTTTCACCGGAGTTTCAAGGCTGAATTTATAATGCTCTGCAAGGGCATTGATGTACATCCTTGAGTAGCTGTCTTCGTTGCCGGTATTCCATCCCCCTACACTGATGGCCCCTTCCGCCAGTGATTTGGAGCGGTCCGGTATCACCAGTTCCGGGTCAATTTTTAAAAGAGTTCCCAGCCCTGTACATGTAGGGCAGGCGCCAAAAGGGGTATTGAAGGAAAACATCCTGGGAGTTAATTCCTCAATGCTGATTCCACAATCGCTGCAAGCCAGATTCTGGCTGAAAAGCAGTTCTTCCTTCCCAACCACATCCACTAAAAGGATTCCCCCACTCAGATTCAGAACAGTCTCAATAGAATCTGACAGTCTCTTTCTTACATCCGGTCGTACTATGATTCTGTCGACTACGATTTCTATCGTATGCTTCTTATTTTTATCCAGCTTTATATCCGAGCTGATTTCCATAACTTCTCCGTCGATTCTTACCCTGACGTAGCCGCTCTTCTTAGTATCTTCCAACAGCTTCTGGTATTCCCCTTTTCTTCCTCTGACAACAGGTGCCAGAAGCTGAAGCCGGGTCCCTTCTTCCATGGCCAGTATGTTGTCCACCATCTGGTCCACCGTCTGCTGTGAGATTTCTTTTCCGCATTTATGGCAGTGGGGGGTTCCTATTCTGGCATAAAGCAGCCTCATGTAATCATAAATTTCCGTCACGGTTCCCACGGTAGAACGCGGATTCCGGCTGGTAGTTTTCTGGTCAATGGATATAGCCGGAGACAACCCTTCTATGTAATCCACATCCGGCTTCTCCATCTGTCCGAGAAACTGTCTCGCGTAGGCGGACAAGGATTCCACATACCGTCTCTGTCCCTCGGCATAGATGGTGTCGAAAGCCAGTGAGGACTTTCCTGACCCACTAAGTCCCGTAATAACCACAAATTTGTCACGGGGTATCTCTACATCAACATTTTTTAAATTGTGCTCTCTGGCACCCTTTATCAATATTCTGTCTCGATTCATAACAACCTCTTCCAAGATGGCTTTCCATCTGTATATACCTTTTTATCTCCATACATTATACCAGATTCTCCAGAAAAATCAAACACTTGTTCGAGGAAAATTTAATATAAAAAATGGATAAAATTATCCCGGTACATACCTGGAATAATTCTACCCATTTACGGATGTCCGTAAAACTATTTCAGAAAATCTTCTCTCTGCGGTGTAAATACATCAAGAATTACGGAATCCTCCAAAGCTACAACTCCGTGCATGGCATCCGGTTTCACATAATAGCTGTCTCCAGCCCTGATTATTTCCTTTTTGCCCTCCAGCTCAAACTCGAAACTGCCGGAAACCACATAGCTGATTTGCTCGTGGGGATGGGAATGGACAGTACCAATGGAACCCTTTTTGAAGCGAACCTCTACTGTCATCATTTTACCGTCGGAGGCAAGAATCTTCCTCTCGACTCCCTGCGCAACTTCCGTGGCTTTAACATCACTATTTTTAACGATCATCGGTATGTACCTCCTACTGTTTAATGAAGAAGTAAGAATGAAAAATAGTTGGAAAAACCTCCTTTCCTCCCATTCCTCACTCTTTATTTTCTATTCTTCATTTATTTTACACGCATCCAACTATTTAAGCAAGTTTCTCCTTTAATTCATTGATCTTATCCCTCAATTCAGCAGCTCTTTCAAACTGCAGTTCCATAGCAGCAGTTTTCATTTCCCCCGTCAGTTTGTCGATAAGCTTCTGCAGCTCTTCCGTGTCCATGGACTCCTGATCCCCGCGAATAAAGTACTTCACATCCTCTTCCGCTACCTTTGTTGCTTCGATAACATTTCTGACGCTCTTCTGGATGGTCTGCGGAATGATACCATGCTCTTCGTTGTACTCCATCTGGATTTTCCTTCTTCGGTTAGTCTCGCTGATGGCCCGCTGCATGGAATCCGTCATGTTATCCGCATACATGATAACCTTACCCTCTGCGTTTCTCGCCGCTCTTCCGATGGTCTGTATCAGGGAAGTTTCCGAACGCAGGAAGCCTTCCTTATCCGCATCCAGGATGGCAACCAGTGATACCTCCGGCAGGTCAAGGCCTTCTCGCAAAAGGTTGATTCCGATAAGGACATCAAAAACTCCCAGCCGCAAATCCCGGATGATTTCCATACGCTCCAGGGTTTCTACATCCGAGTGAAGGTACTTCACTTTAAAGTCCAGTTCCTTCAGGTAATCTGTCAAATCTTCCGACATTTTCTTTGTAAGGGTCGTGACCAGAACCCTTTGCTGTTTTTCGACCCTCTCCGTAATTTCCCCGATAAGATCATCAATCTGCCCCTTAACAGGACGCACCAAAATCTCCGGATCTATCAATCCTGTCGGTCGGATAATCTGCTCCACCATCTGTGTTGAATGCTGCTTCTCATACTTTCCCGGAGTCGCACTGACATACACTACCTGATTGACCCGCTCTTCAAACTCACTGAATTTGAGCGGTCTGTTATCGTAGGCAGAAGGAAGTCTGAAACCATACTCAACAAGGGCTTCCTTTCTGGATCGGTCGCCATTGTACATAGCCCCAACCTGGGATACGGTAACATGGGACTCGTCGATGATCATGAGGAAATCCTTGGGGAAGTAGTCGATGAGTGAGAAAGGTGCACTTCCCGGCTCCCTCCCGCTGACATGACGTGAGTAGTTTTCGATTCCCTGGCAAAAGCCTACTTCCTGCATCATTTCAAGATCATAGCGGGTTCTCTGTTCCAGTCTCTGTGCCTCCAAAAGCTTTCCATCCGCCTTCAGTTCCTTCAGCCTTTCCTCTAACTCCTTCTCAATCGTAACAAGGGCCTTTTCCATCTTCTCCCGGGTAGTTGTATAGTGGGAGGCAGGAAATACAGCGATGTGATCTCTTACCCCGATGATTTCACCCGTAAGATAATCCACTTCTGTGATCCTCTCAATCTCATCTCCAAAAAACTCCACACGGAGCGCCTTTTCGGACGAGTCGGCAGGAAAAATTTCCAGCACATCTCCCCGTACCCTGAATTTTCCTCTCTTAAAGTCGATATCGTTTCTCTCATACTGTATATCCACCAGTTTACGGATGATTTCATCCCTGTCCCGGGTCATTCCCGGCCGCAGCGAAAGCATAAGGTCACTATAATCCTCCGGGTCACCCAAACCGTAAATGCAGGAAACACTGGCAACAATAATAACGTCTCTTCGCTCAAAGAGAGCTGCTGTCGCAGAGTGCCGGAGTTTATCGATCTCGTCGTTAATGGAGGCATCCTTTTCAATATAAGTGTCGGTGTTAGGAATGTAAGCTTCCGGCTGGTAATAGTCGTAATAGCTCACAAAGTATTCTACGGCATTATTGGGAAAGAACTCTTTAAATTCACTGCATAGCTGAGCTGCCAATGTTTTGTTGTGGGCAATGACCAGCGTGGGTTTCTGTACACGCTCAATTACATTGGCCATAGTAAAGGTCTTACCCGAACCGGTAACTCCCAACAGCGTCTGATGCTTGTCTCCCTTATTCAGACCGCGAACCAACTTGTCAATGGCCTGCGGCTGATCCCCTCTCGGTTTATATTCGGAACAAATTTTAAACTCTGACATTTCATTCCCCTCTCCAGCTATGGCGCCACAAAATAATCATTTAATCCTTTTATGGCCCCTTCACGTTTTCCGTAAAGGATGTAACAAAGTTATAGCCTATGTTGCTATTTTATAAGCCCTATAGCCTTTTGCTTTGTCTAAACAAAACAACTCAATTTCAAATATTTTTATTATATCATATATAGCAAATAATTCAAACATATGTTTGGCAGAAATTCAAGTAAAAATATGTAACTTTATCTAAAATTATGAACAATCTCTACGCATCTTATTAAAAAAATTATGAACTAAATATTGTTTAGGCAAATTCCAAGACGGGAATATACCCAATAACGAATTACTATTATGATGGAGGTTGATTTTCATGTTGAAAGTTGGAGATAAGGCACCGGATTTTTCAATAATAAACAATGAAGTCAAAACTATAAGTCTGGCGGATTTCCAAGGTAAGAAAGTAGTTTTGTATTTCTACCCTAAGGATGATACTCCCGGCTGTACAAAAGAAGCCTGCAGCTTCAGGGACGTATATGATGATATTCTTGAGAAAGGTGCCGTTGTCATTGGTGTAAGCCCGGATAGCCAGGCCTCTCATGAAAAATTCAGAGCAAAGTACGGACTTCCCTTCCACCTCCTCAGCGATGTGGACCATACTGTATCGGAAGCTTATGGCGTATGGGGTGAGAAAAAAATGATGGGAAAAACCTATATGGGTGTGATCCGCTCGACATTTATCCTGGATGAACAGGGGATCATCATAAAGGCCTTTCCCAAAGTCAGTCCGGACAATCATGGAGAAGAAATCCTTGAAAGTTTATAGAACAAAAACAAAATAGAACAGGACACGCATAACACGTGCCCTGTTCCGTTTTATTCCAGCATCCACAGAATAGGCTGCCGGATGGCAATATTCCTTCGTACTTCCTGATCTACAGGATCAGGATTCAATTTTTCCCACAGGTCGATATATTTTTTCTCTCCCAGGGCCGCTCCTGCAAACAGGAAACTGGATACCCGTGCGGGCCATTCTTCGAAATGCTCGATATCTGCAGGATATGGCCATTTTGACTTGTCCTCCAGGTAAGGATACAGGAATTCCAATCCCTTTCGGATTCCTCTTCCGTCCTCCAGTTCAAAATCCCATAAATCATTCTGCTCGTCCGATAATACATGGCAAAGCGTCACCATATTGTCCAATTGGAAGATGGAATATCCGTAAGGCTTGGTACGAGCAAGCTCTTTTGGAAAACTTCCGTCCGCCACCATTTGTTCCGGCAGCATTACATTTTTGTACCTTTCACGGCACTGGTCCAAAATCATTTCATTGCCCGTAAACAGTGCAAATACCGCAGCCTGTACTGCCCAGCAAACGCCATGATTATTCCCTTCCTTCATCTCATTCAATCCATACGGGTGCGTGGTCATCCAGTGAAGGTAATCGGCAAACCATTTCATAAGGCCTGAAAGCAGATCCGGTGTAAGGTGCGGGGACTTTTTCAGGACTTCTACAGCTACCGGCACATCGATGAGATGGAGAGTGTCTATAATACCGATTCCTCTTCCTGAACAAATTCTCGGTATCGCCTGTGCATAAAGAAGGTGGGGATTCATCTTCGTTTCTTCATCAAGGAAAAACTCCTTCAGCAGCATTACAGCCTTTTCAGCGTATTTTTCATCCCCCGAAACTGCATAACCGGCCGCCAGGTTTGCTACATTTGTTCTCAAACTCCGAATGATCCCTCGATGTTTTGCGAAACTGTTCGGATTGCTTTCTCCATCACGCCGGACATAAGGCAATCCATCCGGCGTTTCAGGGTTTGGCCACCAGTAATCACCGTTTGAGTAAAAGTCATGGGGTCCCCCTTCACTCATGGGTGCGATCTCATCGGTAATATGCATAGGCTCAATATCCAAAGACGCTTGTGCCTTTTTGATGATCCAATCGAAATCAAACTTCACAAAATCATTTGCATACCTTTTCTTTTTATAGAACTTCATTAGCAGGACATCCTTTTCTATTATAGTGCATAAATTTTATTAGGGGTGCAGTGGGGCGACAGCCCCCTCCTCGCGGCTCCAGCTGCGAAATAAAACTTCCCTCCCTCGGGGCTATACATTACCCATAATGATGGAATAGAATTACAATGATGTAAGACGACTAAGACACTGATTTAGTAGCACTTTGCGGGCCTAACCCTCATCCCCTAGCCCCTT
>ENA-OFCE01001150-OFCE01001150.1-metagenomes-genome-assembly--contig:-NODE-1150-length-14348-cov-5.659554_pt1 | contig 14348 bp, 14 predicted proteins | sample MGYA00153388_OFCE01 | MGnify analysis MGYA00153388
GTAATCGCCAACGCCACTTGATCGTCCGATGCCGCCAGCGCCACCGTGTCGCCAACTCGCAGCGTCGAATCCACAATAGAGAACTCGGTGTGCAGGCGGAGATGGACGAAAGACGGGGCGGACATCTATTGATTTTACGAAGCGGCGCGGCGGCAATCGAACAATTCGCCAAGAAGACCGCCCGCCGTCATCGTGGCAAAAAAGGTGCCGACGCGAAGCACTTCAGGGGAAAGTAGAGTGGGTTCATTACACACGTCAAATCGCTACCCATCCGCTGCGTTTTGCTTGGAAAATTTAACTATCCGCTTTTGTGTTGCCGCACCATAATACGTGGGCTTACAACAAAATTAGTCAATTGTCGACTTTATCGCTTTTAAGCACCTTGCCCATATTTAATAAGGCATTCAGCAGAAAGCTGATTTGTAGCGTCGAATTAGTGAAGCGCGTTCTGGGTTACTTTAAACCGGCCAACGCCCGATCATGCATTTTTGAGAAAAACAGCACCGCAACCGCCGCCCCAATCCCCGCCATCAACATATCTTTCTGCGTATCCCACACGTCCCCTTGCGTCGCCAAAAACGCATCGGCACCTGCACCGAGCGCCACCGCTGCGGCCCATTCAATCAACTCGTAAATCGCGCTCACGCCGAGGCAGCAAAAGATGATGATCGTGGCTAGCCATTTGCCTGCTTTCAGCGTGGAGGCGCGCAGCAACAGTTCGCGAATCAGCAGCGCGGGCGCAAAGCCCTGCATGAAGTGGCCGAGCCGATCATAGTGATTTCGCGACAGATGAAATTCGTCGCGAATCCAGTTGAACAGCGGCATCTCGGCGTACGTGTATTTGCCGCCGACCATCAGCACAATTGCGTGCAGCGTGATCACCACCGTGAGCAGCGTGGTCAGCGGAAATCGCTTCCAGGTCAATAGCACAAGAGGCAGCGCGATCAACACCGGCAACACCTCCAGAAACCAAGTGCCGCGCTCCTTCGGGCCGATTCCTGACCAGACGAGCACGATAAGCGTAGCGGCGAAGCAGGCGAGAGCCACGCGTGGTGTCTTTGATGTGCTTTCAATATGCATCGGCAAAGTGTAGTCACTCGCCGCCCTTCTTTCGCGATAATCTGCGCTGCACACTTCAGATCACGCAAACACCCCGCCATGAGCAGCACTTCTTTTCCGTACTTGACCGCCACGCACACAGGCGGTTTCGCCAATTCGCCGCTGTGCGCCGCGCCTTCCAACGCACCGTTTGCGGTGGCGGGCGTGGCGTGGGACGGCAGCGTCAGCAATCGTCCAGGCGCGCGCTTTGGACCGCAACATATCCGTCGCGCAAGCCACATGTTCTGCGACGCGATACATCCGTTGTTCAACGTTGCGCCTTCGGCAGATTCGCTGATTGACATCGGTGATTTGGTGCTGCCCAACACCTCGATTGAAGGCATGCGCGCTGCTCTGATGCCGATGGCGCAGGCGCTGATTGCGCGCCACCACATGCTGTGGCTCGGCGGCGATCATTCGATCACGTTGCCACTGTTGCGCGCCTATCGTGCGAAGCACGGCGCGCCGTTAGCGCTCGTACATTTCGACGCGCATTGCGACACGTGGTCGGATCATTTTGGTGAGCCGTCCGGCCATGGCACATGGGTGTATGAGGCCATCACCGAAGGCCTGGTTGACCCGACCTGCATCACACAAATCGGACTGCGCTCCAGCGGCAAACGCGAGGCGCGCGAATTTGTGTCTGATCGCGGTGGCCGCATTTTCACCGCGCGTGAATTGCGCGGTTTGAGCAACGAGGCGCAGCTTGCCCACGTCATCAATCATGTGCAACACAACGTCGGCAACGCGCCGGTGTATTTAAGCCTCGACATCGATTGCCTCGACCCCGCGTACGCGCCCGGCACGGGCACGCCCGAGATCGGTGGTATGAGCACCGTGCAACTGCTCACGCTGATTGAAGCTTGGTCAAGTTTGAACTGGATCGGCATGGATTGCTGCGAAGTCTCGCCGCCGTATGATCACGCAGAAATCACCTCGCTTGCCGCAGCCACCAGCGTGTGGACGTATCTGTGTGGCCAACTTACAAAGCATTCAACATGACCGCCCAATCACTGCTCCCGCGCGACGCCATCGTCAATCTGCGCGCATCAAAAATTCGCGAAGTCGCCAACGCGGGTATCGGTCGCAGCGACGTGCTGACCTTCTGGTTTGGCGAGCCGGACGAAGTGACGCCCGACTTCATCCGCGCTGCGGCCAGCGAAAGCCTCGCGCGCGGCGAAACGTTTTATTCACACAACCTCGGCCTGCCTGAGTTGCGGCAAACGGTTGCCACGTATTTGTCGCGCTTGCACCCCAATCCTGCCGCACAGATCACCAGCGACAACATCGCTATCACCAGCGCAGGCGTCAACGCGCTCTCCCTCGCTGCGCAGTGCATCGTCAACCCCGGCGACCGGGTCGTTTGCGTCACGCCGCTATGGCCGAACTTGGTCGAGATTCCGAAAATTCTTTCGGCAAATGTCGAATGCGTGACGCTCGATTTCACCGCGACCGGCTGGCGCCTGGATTTGGACAAACTGCTCGCCGCGCTCACGCCGAATACCAAAATGTTGATGGTGAATTCGCCGAACAATCCCACCGGCTGGACGCTCACGCTCGACGAACAAATTGCGATCCTTGCACGCTGTCGACAATACGGCATCTGGCTGCTGGCAGACGACGCGTATGAGCGATTGGTGTTTGATGACAGTGGATGCGCGCCGTCGTTCTTCGACATCAGCGACGCCAATGATCGCTTGGTCAGCGCCAACACATTTTCCAAATCATGGCTCATGACCGGCTGGCGCCTCGGCTGGCTCGTCGCACCCGCGCCGTTCATCGAGCAACTAGGCAAAGTCATCGAATACAACACCTCCTGCTCGCCAGTGTTCATCCAGCGCGCAGGCAACGCAGCTATCAGGCACGGCGACGCCGTCATCAGTCGCACGCAACAGCGCTTTCGCGCCGCGCGCGATCACCTGTGCGCCGCGCTCAACGCCCTACCCGGCGTCCACGCGCCACCGCCCCCCGGCGCGATGTACGCGTTTTTCAAAGTCGACGGCGTCACCGACTCACTCGCATTCTGCAAAAAACTGGTCACCGATTTTGGCTTGGGCATTGCGCCGGGGGCGGGGTTTGGGGACGAGGGCGAAGGTTTTTTGAGGTGGTGTTTTGCGAGTGAATTGCCCAGGTTGGATGATGGGGTGGAGCGGTTCAAACGCGGGCTCGAAACGCTGCGCTAGGCTTGGTGCCCGCTCCCGCAAGCGGGAGAGGGCGGGTCGGGCTGGGACTGGCCCTGCTACTGGCCGCCGGCGCCGCGGCGGCCCAGCAGGCCGGCGCGCTGCCGCTGATGGTGGCGCAGGGGGCCGGCGGCACGAGCTATTCGGTACCGATCCAAACGCTGCTGTTCTTCACGGCGCTGTCCTTCCTGCCGGCCGTGCTGCTGTTGATGACCGGCTTTACCCGCATCGTCATCGTGCTCAGCCTGCTGCGCCAGGCCCTGGGCACGCAGGCCGCGCCGCCCAACCAGGTGATCGTGGGTCTCAGCCTGTTTCTCACCTTTTTCGTCATGGCGCCCACCTTCGACAAGGTCTACGCCCTGGCCTGGGCGCCCTACTCTGCCGGCACCTTGCCGGTCGACCAGGCGCTGGAGCAAGGCGCCAAGCCGCTGCGCGAATTCATGCTCAAGCAGACGCGCCAGAGCGACGTGCAGCTCTTCGCCAAGCTGGCCAAGCTGCCGGCCGACATCAAGAGCGAAGACGTGCCCCTGCGCGTGCTGGTGCCGGCCTTCGTGACCAGCGAACTCAAGACCGCCTTCCAGATCGGCTTCATGATCTTCATTCCCTTCCTCATCATCGACATGATCGTGGCCAGCGTGCTGATGAGCCTGGGCATGATGATGTTGAGCCCCGTGCTGGTGGCCCTGCCCTTCAAGCTGATGCTGTTCGTGCTGGCCGACGGGTGGAACCTGTTGCTGGGTTCGCTCGCCGCCTCATTCGTCACCTGACTGCAGCATGGATCCACAACAAGTCCTGAACACTGGCCAGCAAGGCCTGCTGATGCTGTTGATGGTGGCCGCGCCCGTGCTGCTGGTGGTGCTGGTGGTGGGCCTGGTGGTCAGCATCTTCCAGGCCGCCACGCAGATCAACGAGGCCACGCTCAGCTTCGTGCCCAAAATCGTCGCGGCCGTGGCCGTGATGATCATCGCCGGGCCCTGGATGATGAGCACGCTGGTGGAGTACCTGCAGCGCGTGCTGATGTCCATACCTACCGCAGTGAGCTGAACCCGGCGCGGCGCGCACCCCGTGATCACCTTCGACGAAGCGCAGATCCTGGCCTGGATGTCGCCACTGATCTGGCCGTTCCTGCGCGCGCTGGCGATGTTCACGGCACTCCCCGTGCTGGGCTCACGCACGGTGCCGGCGCGCGTGCGCATTGCGCTGGCGGCCTTCATCGCGCTGGCCGCGCAGGCCAGCCTGCCGCCGATCCCGGTGGTGGCGCTGGATTCGCCGCTGGCCTTCACGTTGGTGGTGCAGCAACTGGTGATCGGCCTGTCCATCGGCTTCGCCGTGCGGCTGGCCTTCACGGCGGTGGAGTTCGCGGGCGAGATCATCGGCCTTCAGATGGGCCTGAACTTCGCCGGTTTCTTTGACCCCTTGTCTGCCAGCACGGCCACCGCCACCAGCCGCTTCTTCGGCACGCTGGTGGCGTGGCTGTTCATCGCCATCAACGGCCACCTGCTGGTGGTGATGGCGCTGGTGCACAGCTTCACCGCGTTCCCCGTCGGGCCCGAACCCTTTGCCTTCGTGCGCACCATGCTGCCCCACCAGTGGGGCGCCGAGGTCTTCAGCACCGGCCTGTGGATTGCCCTGCCCCTGATCACGCTGCTGCTGTTCGTCAACCTGGTGCTCGGCGCCATTTCGCGCGTCGCCGCCCAGATCAACATCTTCGCCATCGGCTTCCCTGTCACCCTGGGCATGGGCCTGCTGGGCATGCTGCTGATGCTGCCCTGGCTGCAGCAACCGTTTACGATGGTGCTGGAGAGGTTGCTGGAGAACTTTCGGTAAGCCCGCCAGGCCGCCGCGGACCCAGGTAGCCTTGGCGACCATGCCAAGCACCATCGCCTCACTCCCGCTGTTGGTCGACGACTGCGGCCAGGCCATCCACTTCCACACCCAGGCGCTGCGCTTTGACCTGATTGAGGACACGCCGCTATCCCCGGGCAAGCGCTGGGTGCGCGTCGCGCCTGCAGGGCGCGGGACCCGTGTGGCTGTTCTTACAAATTGATGACTTCGATGAGGAGCTGGCCCACTTTCGCGCCCACAGAATGCGCTTGCTCGAGGAGCCCCGGCGCGAAGCCTATGGCCGGTTGGTGGCGTTCCTCGACCTGCACGGCAACCGCTGGGACTTGATAGAACCGATCGAGGCGCCCCCATGACCACCACCTTGCTCGCCGGCGCCACCGGCTTGGTCGGCACCGCCTTCTCAGCCGGCTGGGTGGGTCCGGACGAGCTCCACCTGCTGGTGCGACGCGACATTCCTTCACCGGGGCCGCTTCAACGTGTGCATGTGGTGGACTTCGCTGCCGTGCCCGCGCTGCCGCCGGCCGTGGAGGCGTATTGCTGCCTGGGCACCACCCTCAAGCAGGCGGGCAGCGAAGCGGCCTTCAGGGCGGTGGATTTCGACGCCGTGCTGGCCTTCGCCACGGCCGCCAGTCTGGCCGGCGTGAAGCGCTTTGCCGTGGTGTCGGCGCTGGGCGCCAACCGGCGCTCGGCCAACCTGTACAGCCGCGTGAAGGGCGAGATGGAAGTGGCGTTGATAGGGATGGGCTTCGACTGCCTGGTGGTGGTGCGGCCTTCGCTGTTGACGGGCAACCGCGCTGCGCTGGGGCAGCCGACCCGCCACGGCGAGCAATGGGCCACGGCGTTCAGTGCGCCCTTCGCTGCGCTGATCCCTCGCGCCTACCGACCGATTGCCGCAACGGTGGTGGCGCGGGGCATGCAGCGGGCGATGGCCGACCAGCAACCCGGGCTGCGCATCGTCGAATCCGGAGAGCTGCAAAAACTGGGCGCGACCTGACCGATTGATCAGATGAACACGCCCTGCCGCAGCCATTTCGTGGCCACCCATTTCTCGCCGGCGGTGACGGGCGCGCCGCCGTGCAAGGTGCGCGTGGACACGTCGGGCCGGTCGTAACTGAAGAACACGGCGTTGCCGCGGACGGGCCAGACTTCCAGCCCGACATCGGGGAAGGTCGTCGCACCCCCGCCATCCGGCGTGTTGAGGTACATCACCAACGACGCGACGCGTTGGCCGCCGCGCTGCAGGATGCGTTCGGTGCCCGGATGCACGGGATCGAAGTAGTCGTGGTGCGGCCGGTACTCGGCGCCGGGTCGGTAGCGCAGGACTTGCATGCCCTCGCCGTGGTCCACCGGCCAGTGCAGCAATTCGGCAATGCGCTGCTCGATGAGCGAAATCAGCGGTGCCTCGCCACGTTCGAAGAACATGCCGTCACTGGTGCGGGCGGCATTGACCTCGGTGCCGCCGGTGGCGTTGTGCACGGTTTCTGAGCGTGCGAGCCGCGGCGCGGCCAAGGCCATCAGGTCGTTGCACTCGTCAATCGACAACAACTGGCCGAACACCACCACGCGTGGCAGTTGCAGAGTGGTCAGCACGTCCACTGCGCGCCCGCCGGCCTGCAGGCGCGTCGCGCCCGCCAGCAAGGCAGGGCCGGGCAGCGCCGGCATCGGCAACGCCGCTGCGGGCGCAGGTACGGGCAGTGCGACGCTCTTGGCCGCCAAGTGGTCGAGCAGGGTCTGCTCCAGCGCCGCAGTGGCCACGTTCTCGTTCCAGCCGCTGGCCAGCATGGCGACCAGCACGTCGCCGGGGCGGCAGCCCGCCTCGGCCTGGGCCACGATCCAGCGTCGCAGGTCTTCTGTGACGGGTTGGTGGGGGCTGGTCATGGCCGCGAACTTGCGCGCCTACTGCCGACGGCGAAACACCAGGCGGTCTGGTGCCGAGCCGGCCTCGTCGAAGGCGTAGCCCTCAGCTGCAAAGCTCTGCAGTTGTACCGCCCGACGCGCCCGTTGCAGGGTGGCGTGGCGCGCCATCAGCCCCCGCGCGCGCTTGGCGTAAAAGCTGATGACCTTGTAGCGGCCGTCCTTCCAGTCTTCGAACACGCAGTCGATGACGCGCGCGCGCAAGGCCTTGCGCAGCGCCACGCGGCTGTACTCGACAGACGCCAGATTCACCACCACCGGCGAGGCTTCTTGCGCCAGGCGTTCGTTGATCAGTTCGGCCACGGTGTCGCCCCAATAGGCGTAGAGGTCGCGGCCCTGAGGCGTCTTCAGCGCCGTGCCCATTTCCAGCCGGTAGGGCTGCAGGCGGTCCAGCGGGCGCAGCGCGCCGTACAGGCCGGACAGGATGACGAGATGGTCCTGCGCCCAGCTCAGGTCGGCGGTCTTGAGCGTGCGTGCGTCCAGGCCGCCGTAGACATCGCCGTCGAAGGCCAGCAGCGCGGGCTTGCTGTTCAGCGCGTCGGCATCCGGCTGCCAGGCCTGGTAGCGCGCGGCGTTGAGTTCGGCCAGCGGCGTCGACAAGTCCATCAACGCGGCAACCTGTGCCGGACTCTTCTTGCGCAGCACGGCGATCAGTTCCGCCGCGCGGGCGGTGAACAGCGGCTCGGTGGCCTTCTTGAGCACCGGCGCGGGCACGGGGGTGTCGTAGTCGAGCGACTTGGCGGGCGAGAGCAGAAACAGCATGGGGTGGCGAGGTGGCGGGGTGGCGGGGCGGCGGTCAGGTCGGGCAGCAGCGCGCGATTGTGGCGCGGCGCAGGCGCGCGCGTGGGTATGGCCTTCACCTGAAATTGCGGCTGCGCGGCGCCAGCCCCAGCAGCAGTGCGGAATGGTCGACCAGCGTGCGCGCCACCAGATGCCGCACCTCGCCCTCGCGCTGCCAGATGCCGTACACCGTCAGCAGCGTGGCGCCCAGCAGCGCGCGCCGCTGCGCCTCGGCCACGGTAGGCCAGACGATGACGTTGACGGCGCCAGTGTCGTCTTCCAGTGTCACGAAGACCACGCCATTGGCCGTCTCCGGCCGCTGACGGTGCGTGACGATGCCACTGGCGCGCGCGAGTCGTCCGCTGGGGTAGTCGCGCAGCACGGCGGCGGGCTGCACCTTGAAGGCGGCCAGTTGATCGCGCAGCAGGGCCACGGGGTGCTGGGTCAGGCTCAGGCCCTGGCTGCGGTAGTCGGCCAGCACGGTGGTGGCGGCGTCGGGCGCGGGCAGATCGGCGGCTGCCTCGTGCGTGCGCGTGGCGCGCAGCAGGGGTGTGGCGCGGGTGTCCACCCCCGCCACGGCCCAGGCCGCCTGGTGGCGGTGGCCGGCCAGCGGCGCCAGCGCGTCGGCACCGGCCAGCAGGGCCAGGTGGCCGACGTCGAGCTGCGCGCGGCGGGCCAGGTCTTCGGGCGACGCGAACACTGCCGAGTCGCGCGCCGCGATCAGCCTGTGGGCCGCTTCCTGGGGGAAACCGCTGATGCGGCTGAAGCCCATGCGCACCGCACGCAGCGGTTTCGATTCGCCTTCGAGCACCGTGTCCCACGAACTCACGGTCGCATCCACCGGCAGGACCACCACCCCGTGTTCCTTGGCGTCGCGCACCAGCTGCGCCGGGGCGTAGAAGCCCATCGGCTGGCTGTTCAGCAGCGCGGCCAGGAAGGCATCGGGGTGATGGCATTTCAGCCAGGCGCTCACGTACACCAGCAGTGCGAAGCTGGCGGCGTGGCTTTCCGGGAAGCCGTATTCGCCGAAGCCCTCGATCTGCTTGAAGATGCGCTCGGCGTATTCGGGGTCGTAACCCTTGGCCACCATGCGCCCGACCAGCCTTTCGTGGAAGGGCCCGAGGCCGCCCTTGCGCTTCCAGGCCGCCATGGCGCGTCGCAACTGGTCGGCCTCGCCAGGGGTGAAGTCGGCTGCGAGTATCGCCAGCTGCATCACCTGTTCCTGAAAGATCGGCACGCCCAGCGTGCGCTGCAGGGCCTGGCGCACTTCGTTGCTGGGGTAGTCCACCGCTTCCTCGCCCGAGCGGCGGCGCAGGTAGGGGTGCACCATGCCGCCCTGGATGGGGCCGGGGCGCACGATGGCGACTTCGATTACCAGGTCGTAGAAGCAGCGCGGCCGCAGGCGCGGCAGCATGCTCATCTGGGCGCGGCTCTCGACCTGGAAGGTGCCCACGCTGTCGCCGCGGCAGAGCATCTCGTAGCTGGGCTTGTCTTCGGCCGGCACGTGTTGCATGGGGAACTCCGGCACGCCGAGCTTTTGTGCCACGAAGTTGAGTGCACGCCGAATCGCGCTCAACATGCCCAGCGCCAGCAGATCGACCTTCAGCAAGCCGAGCGTATCCAGATCGTCCTTGTCCCACTGGATGACGCTGCGGCCCGCCATGGCCGCGTTTTCCACCGGCACCAGCCGCGCCAGGTCGTCGCGCGCGATGACGAAGCCGCCGGGGTGCTGGCTCAGGTGGCGCGGGAATCCGATCAGCGCGCTGGTCAGCTCGACCCACAACTTGCACAGCGGCGACTCGGGGTCGAAGCCGTTTTCGCGCAGGCGTTCAACGTTGATCGACCGGCCGTCAAACCACTGCTGGCTCTTGGCCACCGCATCGATGCGGTCCAGATCGATGCCCAGCGCGCGCCCCATGTCGCGCAGCGCCGATCTCGGCCGGTAGCTGATGACCACGCCGGTGAGCGCGGCGCGGTGGCGGCCGTACTTGCGGTAGACGTACTGGATGACCTCTTCACGGCGCTGGTGCTCGAAGTCGATGTCGATGTCGGGCGGCTCGTTGCGTTCGGCGCTGATGAAACGCTCGAACAGCAGACTCATGCGCGCCGGGTCCACTTCCGTGACACCCAGGCAGTAGCACACCGCCGAGTTGGCCGCGCTGCCGCGGCCCTGGCACAGGATGCCCTGCGCGCGCGCCCAGTGCACGAGGTCGGCCACGGTCAGGAAGTACGGCTCGTACTGCAGCTGCCCGATGAGGGTCAGTTCGTGTTCGATGGTGGCGCGCACGGCCGGCGGCACACCGGCCGGGAAGCGGCGCACCACGCCCTGCTCGGTCAGTTCGCGCAGCCAGCTGGCGGCGGTGTGGCCGTCGGGCACGATCTCGCGCGGGTACTCGTAGCGCAGTTCGTCCAGCGAAAACGCGCAGCGCCCGGCCAGCGCCAGCGTGGCGGCCAGCCATTCGGGGCGGTACAGCGCACCCAGCCGCGATCGCGGGCGTAAATGCGCCTCGGCATTCGGCGCCAGCGCGTGGCCGGCGTCGGCCACCGTGCACTTCAGGCGCGTGGCGGTCAGCGCGTCCTGTAAAGGTTTGCGCGAGCGCGTGTGCATCAGCACGCTGCCCACGGCGACGATGGGCAGGCCGGTGAGCATCGACACGCGCTGCACGATGTCCACCAGCAGCGTGTCGTGCGGGTGGTGCAACACCGGCAAGGCCAGCGCGGCACGCGATTCAACACCCACCCCGCTGCCGAACCAGGCTTTCAACCACAGCGCATGGGCGAACAAGGTTTCGAAAGGCTGGTCCGAGGCCAGCACCTCGGGCGTGTAAAGCAGCGCCAGGCAGTCCGGCAAACCGGCCAGCGTGGGCAAATGCGGCACGCGGCCTTCCAGGTCGGACATCAGCGCCTGGTACTGCCCCTTGGGCGCGCGCCGGCGCGCCACGGTGATCCACTGCGACAGGTTGCCGTAGCCGCGGCGCGACATCGCCAGCAGCACCAGGCGGGGGCCCGGCGACCCCGGCTCGGCCGAGCGCGACAGCTTCATCTCGGCGCCGACGATGAAGTGCAGGCCCAGGCTGCGCGCCTGCCCATGGGCGCGCACGACACCGCCCAGCGAGCACTCGTCGGTGACTGCCAGCGCCGCATAGCCCAGCGCATGGGCACGGGCGGCCAGCTCTTCGGGGTGCGAAGCCCCGGTCAGGAAGCTGTAGTTGCTGCGGCAGTGAAGCTCGGCGTACTCAGGGAGTTCAGTAAGGCGGCGCGATGGCAAGGAGAAGACTTTCGGGCTCGGCGATCGACATCACCCGTGGCAAGCCTGGTTGCACTGGGCTGTCGCGCCGCCAGTCGGCCCAGAAGATCGGGCACGGCGAGCTTCCTGGGCACTATTAAATACTGTGTTTGCGTACAGTATCAGAAACCGCGGCGGCAACGCAAGCGTCGGGTTCGTCGTCACCGATTCCGGATCCGGGCTGCTCACAAGACCCGGGCGTCATCCGCACCAGCAGTCTTCTATCCCCGGCCCCACAAAGCCAAACGGGCTAGCCCCTTGAGAGAGCTAACCCGTTGATTCGTAATGGTCGGGACGGCGGGATTCGAACTCGCGACCCCTTGCACCCCATGCAAGTGCGCTACCAAGCTGCGCTACGCCCCGTTGAGCCCCTAATTATACGGTTCGCAATCGGAGGCATGACATGGCCACCGACACCGGGGCTGGCGACCACGTCGGCGGCGCCGGCTTCAGTCGCGCACGAAGACCGTCACCAGTGGGTCGGGCCCCCGCTGGCAGCTGCGATGGCCATGCGCCGTCGCGTCGAACACCGCGCCCGGCGGCAGCACATCGGCGGAGTGGAAGTGTTCGCCCGGCCCAAAGACACGGGCGGTGCCGTCCTGCAAGCCGATTTCCATCTGGCCGGCCAGGATGAAGACCCACTGCGGGTGCTCGGTGCAATGAAAGTCGCTGCGAAAACCGACCGGGCTGCGGCGCAACTGGTAGCCGCCGCTGGCCCGCAGCAGCGACAGGCGCGCCTGCGGCTTGCCTTCGCTCAACGCCACGGTCTGCTGGCCAAAACGGGCGCGGCCGTCGGCGCCGGTGGTCAGCGTGACCTGGGTGAATGTGGCGCTGTCGGGTTCGGGGGTGGGGATGGTCACGGATGTGGTCGCGGGTGTGGTTGCGGGTGTGGCTGCGGGTCTGGAAGCACGGGTCATGGCGTGGCGGTGGGCTGTGGTTCGCAAGCATCATAGGGGCCGTCGCCGAACCGTCAGCGCCCGGACCCGGGCGACACTCCGCACCCCAACACCACTGCGGCTGTGCCATGACCGAACCCAGGATCGCACTCGTCACCGGCGCCGGCTCCGGCATCGGACAGGCCTGCGCCACCGCCTTGCTGCACGACGGCTGGCACGTCGTCTTCAGCGGCAGGAGACTCGACGCCCTCCAGGCCGCCATCGCCGCAGCCGGCACGCACAGCGGACAGGCCGTGGCGCTGCCGGTCGACGTCAGCGACGAAGCCCAGGTGGCGACGTTGTTCGACAGCGTGCAGCAGCGCTTTGGCCGGCTGGACCTGCTGTTCAACAACGCCGGCATCTTTCCGCCGGCCAGCCCGCCCGATGAGTTGCAGGCCAGTGCCTGGCGCCAGGCCGTCGACATCAACCTGAACGGTGCCTTCTTCTGCCTGTCGCAGGCCTTCCGGCTGATGCGGGCGCAGTCGCCGCAAGGTGGTCGCATCATCAACAACGGCTCGATCTCGTCGCATGCGCCGCGCCCAGGGTCCATCGCCTATACCACCACCAAGCACGCCATCACCGGGCTGACACGCGCTGCGGCGCTGGACGGCAGGGCCTTCGACATCGCCGTGGGCCAGATCGACATCGGCAATGTGGCCAGCGACATGACGCAGCAGATGGCCCAGGGCATGCGCCAGCCCGACGGCAGCCTGCGCGCAGAAGCGCGCATGGACATGCACGCTGTGACCAGCACGTTCATGGCCATGGCGCGGCTGCCGCTAACAGCCAACGTGTTGTTCATGACCGTGATGGCGACCAAGATGCCGTATGTCGGCCGCGGTTGAAGACTGACTTCGCCGGCTACAACCTGCCGTCGAAGGTGTTGCACTGTTTGACCGCACCAGAGTCCAGCCCGCGCTTGAACCAGGTCATGCGCTGCTGGCTGCTGCCATGGGTGAAACTTTCAGGCACCACCGTGCCCTGCGACTTGCGCTGCAGAGTGTCGTCACCGATTTGAGCCGCGGCATTCAGCGCTTCTTCGATGTCGCCCTTCTCCAGCCAGCCTTTCCCTTGCTGTGAATGATGCGCCCACACGCCGGCCAGGCAGTCGGCCTGAAGCTCCACCTTCACCGACATGGCATTCATTTGCGCCGCCGAAACCTTGCCACGCATGGCGTCGACCTTGCCTGTCACGCCCAGCAGGTTCTGTACGTGGTGGCCCACCTCGTGCGCAATCACGTACGCCTGGGCGAAATCACCTGGCGCGCCCATGCGCGTGTGCAAGGTATCGAAGAACGCCAGGTCGATGTAAACCTTGCTGTCGCCGGGGCAATAGAACGGGCCTGACGCCGATTCACCCAAACCGCAGGCGCTGCTGGTTCGGCCACGAAACAGCACCAGCGTGGGGCGGGCGTAGGTGCCGCCCGCCTGTGTAAACACGGCGCCCCACACGTCTTCAGTGTCGGCCAGCACCGTACGCACAAAGGCGCTGGCCCGGTCGCCAGCGGGTGCCCGCTGCCCGGCGGGTGGTGCGGCTGGTACGGCTGGCGCGGCGATTTGCCCGGTGTCGCCGCCGCTGAGCAGTCCAAGCACCGTCATCGGGTTGATGCCGAACACCCATCCGGCCAGCAAGGCGATGACGATGGTGCCAACCCCGATTCCACGTCCGCCCAACATCGGCCGCCGGCCGCTATTTAGGCCGCCGCCGCCGTCGCGGCGGTCTTCCACGTTGTCGCTCTGACGATTGCCTTCCCACTTCATGCCGCCCCCCATGCCACGGCCGACATGGCCGCAGCGCCGATTCTGCGCCCCACCGAAGCGGCAAACAGCAGGGCGGTCAGTGCTTCAGCGTCAGCGCCGGGAGGGTAACGTAGTCGGCAAACACCATTAGGGCCACGCGGCGCAGTTGCTCTTCGCCGCATGTATGGGCGCGCGCCAGGCATTCGTGCATGTAGGCCTGGTCGCTGCACAAACGCGGCAGATCGACTGGCCAGCCTTGTACCGACATCAGGCGGCGGAAGCGAGCCATGGCAAACAACGGCAGCGGCGCCATGTCTAACGCCGAGTGCGAGGTGACCGGTACGACGGGCTTGGGCTTCATCGCAAACTCCTGGCCGGTACACATCCTGCCCGCTACGGAAGGGTACGGCAGAACCCCCGGGAGAACCCGCGAACCCCCGGGACAGTTGTCACGGCGTCAAGCTTTGGGCAAAGTTACCCCGCGCTGGCCCTGGTACTTGCCGCCGCGGTCCTTGTAGCTGGTCTCGCAGACCTCGTCGCTTTCAAAAAACAGCACCTGCGCGCAACCTT
>ENA-OFCE01001151-OFCE01001151.1-metagenomes-genome-assembly--contig:-NODE-1151-length-14343-cov-25.681901_pt1 | contig 14343 bp, 12 predicted proteins | sample MGYA00153388_OFCE01 | MGnify analysis MGYA00153388
CTTCTTCTTCTTCTTCTTCTTCTTCTTCTTCTTCTTCTTCTTCTTCTTCTTCTTCTTCAAAAGCATCAATGGCATTAGCAATTATATTCATAAATACCTGATTTAACTGTCCGGGATAGCACTCAATTTTTGGCAAATCTCCATATTTCTTGATAACTTGAATGCCGGAAAAATTGGGTTTGGGTTTGAGACGGCTTTGTAAAATCATCAGGGTGCTATCAATGCCTTCGTGGATGTCGGCTAATTTTCTTTCTGCTTCGTCAAGCCGAGAGAAAAGCCTGAGCGATTTCACAATATCTCGAATTCTGTTCGCCCCTGTTTTCATAGAAACTAATATTTTGGGTAGGTCTTGTTTGATAAAATCTAAATCAATGTTTTCGAGTGTTTGTTTGACTTTTGGTAGGGGATTCGGATAATTTTCTTGATAACTATCTGCGAGTTCCAGTAAACTATTTACATAGTCGCGGGCGGGGGCGATATTACCGTAGATGAAGTTGACGGGATTGTTGATTTCGTGGGCAACACCAGCTACTAATTGTCCAAGAGATGACATTTTTTCGCTCTGGATTAGCTGCGATTGTGTCTGCTTCAACTCTGATAAAGTTTGTTCGAGTTGTTGAGTTTGTCGCTTTAATTCTGCTGTGCGTTCCTCAACTCTAATTTCTAGGTTGTCTTTGGCTTTTTTTAGTGCTAATTCTACTGATTGGCGCTCGACAATTTCAGCTTCTAGAAGGATGTTTGCTGCTTCTAACTGTGCGGGGCTGGGAAGGGCTAGAGCTTGAGGGATTAAGTTGACTAAAAGTATGGCTGTAGCAAATGAAATAATGGCGGTAATTGCTTTCATTGTTCCTGAAAGCCAATAGGTGGGATGCCAAAGCGTCCAGATTTCAAATATATGAGTGATCCCGCAGGCAACAATAAAGGCTCCAAACATGGCAAAGATCCAGTCAAAGGGCAAATCTTCGCGTTTTGAAATAAAATAAATTAGTGTAATGGGAATGGAAAAATACGCCAGTGCAATGATCGAATCTGAGGCTACGTGAAGCCAGACTAACTTGGTCTGCCAGAGATAGCAGTGACCGTGAGGAATAAATGACCCGGAACTAAAAAAACTTTTCCACATTTCTTGCATAATATTTCCTTTGAGTTGTGAGAAAATAGACTCTGACTGGTGTCAATGAATTTCAACCAGGGGTTTCTTTCACCTGCGGCTTAATCACCTATGCGTTCATATTCTCTGCTAGCTTCAGCAAAAATCAATCTGTATTTGGAAATAATAGGCGATCGCCCCGACGGATATCACGAACTGGCGATGGTACTTCAAAGCATAGATTTAGCCGATCGCATTGACTTGCGCGCGATCGGTACGGACACGATTCGCGTGCGCTGCGATCACCCGCAAGTCCCGCCTGATAAGAATAACCTAGCGTACCGGGCGGCCGATTTGTTGGCGAAGCAATTCCCCGATGCTTTGGCGAAATACGGCGGAGTCGAAATTTCTATTCACAAGCAGATTCCGGTGGCGGCGGGGTTGGCTGGCGGTTCGGCAAATGCGGCGGCGGTTTTAGTTGGGATGGATTTGTTATGGCGATTGGGACTTACTCAGTCGGAGTTGCAAGAGTTGGGAGGAACTTTGGGTTCTGATGTGCCTTTTTGTATTGCTGGAGGTACGGCTTTGGCCACTGGGCGCGGAGATCAACTGTCTCCACTGCCGGATTTTGGAGGTTTGTCTGTGGTGTTGGCGAAGTACCGCAATCTCAGTATTTCTACGGCATGGGCGTATCAAACTTACCGCCAGCAGTTCAGTAGTTCCTATTGTGCGCCGGAGGATTTGGATTGTCGCCGGGAAAAGCTGCATTCGGGCCCGATGGTGGGGGCGATCGCCCAAAAAAATCGATCGAAAGTTGGTCAATTGCTACACAACGATTTAGAAAAGGTGGCGCTACCTGTTTATCCACAGGTGTTACAGTTGCGGGAGGCTTTTGAGTCGGCGGGGGTTTTGGGAACGATGATGTCCGGTTCCGGGCCGACGGTGTTTGCTTTGGCGGAGTCTCCAGAGCAGGCTCAGCAGGTTTTGGAACGGGTGAAAAGTGCGATCGCTTCTCCAGATTTGGATTTTTGGGTAGCCAAGTTTAGTAACACAGGGATTCGGATTTTTTCGGAGGGAAACGATCAGAAACCGCCGATTTCCCGGGCGTAACTCACAGATGGTGCGATCGCGATCGGAGTTAAATGTGTCTCACGGGCGATCGGCAAATATGAATCTAACTTTGCGCAGAGTCTATTGAGCTCCAAGAACTGATAAAATGCCATGAAACACGGATTTTAGTTTTGGCAAATCAACCAGATATCTAAAATCTCACATCTAAAATTCAACATCGCAATGGCTGATTTAACTAATCCAAATTCTACTTCTCAAACTCCAGTTTCTGCTGAGAATAGTTCGACATCGCCTCAGCCGCCGACGGTTTTGCGCTGCGTGACTGGTTCGCTGATGGCGGGCGGCTTTGCGGCGGCTTTGTATATGTTCACTTTGTCGATCGCCCAGACTTTTGCTAACAAGCCGATTCATTCTGATAATGTGACTGTAATTAATATTGCGGCGGCTGTGCGAACTTTAGTAATGGGAATTGTGGCTTTGGGTGGAGGCGTTTTTGCTTTTGCATCTGTAGGTTTGATGCTGCTGGCTATGCAATTGTTGATTCAAAAGTTTGCGAAAAAAACCGATAAGTCTTCCGGTGTTTAATCGTTATTTTTATTACCAGGTAAATATCAGTGCAATTATTTATTGTCACAGCAAGTGCTTAACTGGTAGTGAAACTAATTTGGCTAATTTCTGAGCAACACCTACCCGGTGACATTTATCGGGATTCATTTCAGCACATAACAATAGAACTGTGCCTTGCTGAGTGATTTCTGCAACTTCAAGCAAAGCAGCTTTGGCTTTTTTTTGATTGGGCGGTATCCATTTTTTTGTGCCAGATGTATTTCCTAAATCGATTTTGGAAATGTATTTAACGTTTTTTGAAAAGCAAAATTCTTCAATTTTATCCCCATACCACCTGCGAGTCCAAGCGCGAGGATTTTTCCTAACATCAATTACATATTTAATATCATAATTTTGCAGATATGCTGAAAATAAATCGTAGTTTTTGCGATTTCCATAACCAAAGGTGAATATGTATTCATTTTCAAGTTGTTCGGATTCATTATATTTTTCGCAAAATTCTTCAACTTCCTCTTTATTGGTCGTACTAAGAGAAGTCTGAGCTGACTGAGAGGATTCATTATTTTTGCAAAGAAGTTTGTTCATCATAATAGATAATTAGAACAAGGAAAGCTGAGAAACTATGGGTGGATAAAACAAGCCAATTATCATAAAACTTTTTTTATGGTTTTTTAAGTTGCCTACTATAAAGTATAAATCCTTATTACCTAAAAATTCAACCTCTAGTTTTTGCTTTACTTTTTCGATGGCATCCTGTTCTTTGGCAAGTGGGGTTAAACTCTGAGATTTATCTCTACATTTCCTATAAAGTTCTTGAATTTCCCAATCACTAATAGTATAACGATGTTCGTCGCCGTCTTCATCAATAAAATTATACCCAAACTGATATGGGATTTTTTCAAGTTCTATTGTTGGCTCAAATAAGTCTAACTGATCGATAACTGCTTGCTGCTTGAGACTCCACTCACGTGTAGTTTTTTTACAGAAATATTTTTTAATAATTCGTGGCTTAATAATCCCTAAAGACTTATCTTGATTTTCTATATCCCGAATCGATCTGAACTGTAGTGGTAAAACAAGTTTTTTTCGTTCACTCCAGTTATTACTCGTGTCAATTTTTTTCACAACTTCTATTGATTCATCATCAATACGAAAACTCTCCAATCTATAATCTTTATCATATCTTTCGATTTTAGCGCTTATAATAGACCATCTTGGATAACGCCGATCGAAATCTAATTGTCGGAAGCGAATAGGATAAATACGAACCCACTTCAGTGGTTTTTCTTCATTATCCAGTATGACTCCCGCTGTGCATACGGTTTCTCGATATTTTGTACTAATTGATGGATAAGTTTTAGTTGCAATTAATATTTTTTGTCTTTCCATAATATTTATCCTTGATAATTGCAGTTTTATATGCAATAGCTAGTGATATGTCTACACATACCATAAAATATAATTTATGGCAATAGCCAAGACATTCTCCAGAATGAGTAGTAGTATGTCCCAAATGGTTAGAATTGGGATATCAACCGCAGACAACTTGTTTGGTAAGAGTGAGTTTGAGTATGCCTTGGCGGCCGGATGATTGGGAGGGAGATGACCCTTGTTGGAAGTTGATTGCGGATGTGGTAGAGTTGTCGGAAGACATTGTTGACGATCGAGTTTTGTTTTGATCGAAATGGCGAGCGATTATTTCTTTCTTTTTATTTACCGCTAAAACTCTGTTCGTGCTATAATTTTGCGGGAATGTATCAGAAAGGGGTGCTTTTTTATGAAAGCAGAATTTTACTATGACCATCGGACATATACTTGCAGTTTAGTTCAAGTTGATTTTGTCAAAGAATTAAAAATCAAAAATTATCAAGGTTTTGTCTTAGCAATTAAACAAGGACAAAAAATTGGGCTTTTAGGAAAAGCTCGCCACAATGCTAAAAAAATTGATGTATCTCAGTCACATTTTTATAATCTGATTAAAGCAGCCATGAATGCTTTGGAATTGCAAACCAGAAATGACTTAATTTTAGAAAGAGACAGGATTATTTCTGATGGCGAGGAGAAGATTCAGCAGCAAGATCGAGAAATTCGGGTTCTGAATGAACAACTAAGAATATTTGCAGAACAGGTTGAACATTTGTTAGTAGAAAAGCAGCAATTAACTATGCAGCTCATGGATCGTGAAAGCAGAGAAAGTGGAGTTAGTCAAGAGATAGAAGACTATTTAGACTCGGAGACAGATTTATCGACGGAGGAAACAGAAAATGAGCTCGGAGAAACTGAGATTAGTCAGAACATAGGATAATTAGCAGCACAGCTAATAGACGATCGATCGCATTCCGAGATTGAGGAACTTGAAGATACAGAAATTAGTGGTATTAATGATGAAGAGGCAATAATCGCTTTTGAATTAGAAGCGGCCCAAAGTCATGTAGAAGTAAATGTTCAAGCGGGCGACGGTCAAATTAAACGATCGCCGAAAACAGCTTTAAATACCAGGATGAACAAGAAATCTTGATAGTATGGATAATTATGACGATCGCATTTTCGCAAAATCCCTCAACAGTTCACCGAAAAAATCCCTCCCAACTCGTCGGTTTTTTGCCGCAGCCGGGCCGACAGCAGAATTTTCACAATCATCTGGCACGAGCGGTAAAATTACAGGTACGATCGAACTATCGTCAGCAGCATTGTGTCCGGCGCAGTCAATACTCTTTCCCCGACACTCACAGGATTGTTGATAATATTGCACAATGGATAAAATTGTAAATATATAGCACCTCCGTTTTTTTACCGCTGATGAAAAGCCTATTCCTCGATCGACTCCACCACCCCTCGCGCCCCGTCATCGTCTTCGACGGCGCAATGGGAACCAACCTGCAAGTCCAAAACCTGACAGCAGAAGACTTCGGCGGCAAAGAATACGAAGGCTGCAACGAATATCTCGTTTACACCAAGCCGGAAGCAGTCGCCATAGTCCACCGAGGTTTCCTCGAAGCAGGGGCCGACGTGATCGAAACAGACACCTTTGGTGCGGCTTCCATCGTCCTCGCCGAATACGATTTAGCCGACAAAGCTTATGAGCTCAACAAAACAGCCGCCGAACTCGCCAAGGGTATCGCCGCCGAATTTTCCACCCCAGAAAAGCCGAGATTTGTCGCAGGTTCGATCGGGCCAGGCACCAAATTACCCACATTAGGACACATTGATTTCGACACGCTGACCGCCGCTTTTGCCGAACAAGCAGAAGGACTTTACGACGGCGGTGTTGACTTATTTCTGGTCGAAACTTGTCAAGATGTGCTGCAAATTAAATCAGTATTAAATGCGATTGAAGAAGTATTCAAGAAAAAAGGCGATCGCATTCCATTAATGGTATCAGTGACAATGGAAGCCACCGGCACAATGCTAGTCGGTACCGACATCAGCGCCGCCTTAGCCATTTTGCAGCCGTACCCGATCGACATTTTAGGATTAAATTGTGCTACTGGGCCCGATCGCATGGCCGAACACATCAAATACCTTTCCCAACATTCACCCTTCGTAGTTTCCTGCATTCCCAACGCCGGTTTACCCGAAAACATCGGCGGCCACGCGCACTACAAACTCACGCCCATAGAATTAAAAATGGCCTTGATGCGCTTCGTCGAAGACATGGGCGTACAAGTCATCGGCGGCTGCTGCGGAACCCGCTACGATCACATCCGCGAACTATCAGAAATTGGCACAACTCTGAAACCCAAAATTCGCGAAATTAGCTGGGAACCTTCCGCCGCCTCAATTTATAGCGCCCAACCCTACGAACAAGAGAATTCCTTCTTAATTGTCGGCGAAAAACTCAACGCCAGCGGTTCCAAAAAATGCCGCGATTTGCTAAACGCTGAAGACTGGGACGGTTTAGTAGCAATGGCTAGGGAACAAGTGCGAGAAGGCGCGCACATTCTCGATGTCAACGTGGATTATGTGGGGCGCGATGGTGTCCGCGACATGAAAGAATTAGTTTCTCGTGTTGTCACAAATGCAACTCTGCCTTTAATGTTGGATTCCACCGAATGGGAAAAGATGGAAGCCGGGTTAAAAGTTGCGGGCGGCAAATGTTTGCTAAATTCTACTAACTATGAAGACGGAGAACCGCGTTTTTATCAAGTTTTGGATTTGGCAAAAAAATACGGTGCTGCTATAGTTATCGGTACAATTGATGAAGATGGGATGGCGCGGACAGCAGATCAGAAATTTGCGATCGCCCAACGCGCCTACAACGCCGCCATCGAAAGAGGAATTCCCGCCCAAGAAATATTTTTTGACACCCTAGCTTTGCCAATTTCCACCGGGATTGAAGAAGACCGAAAAAATGGTAAAGCTACGATCGAATCTATCCGTCGCATCCGCCAAGAATTGCCTGGTTGTCACGTAATTTTAGGAGTTTCTAACATCTCCTTCGGCTTAAATCCGGCGGCGCGACAAGTTTTGAACTCAATGTTTTTGCACGAAGCAATGCAAGCCGGGATGGACTCCGCCATTATCAGCGCCAATAAGATTTTGCCGATCGCCAAAATCGACCCCAAACACCAAGAAATCTGCCGTAAACTGATTTACGACGAACGCGAGTTCGACGGCGATATTTGTGTTTACGACCCCTTGGGCGACCTGACAACGGTGTTTGCGGGCAAAACTACCAAGCGCGATCGGACAGAAGATGCAAAGCTCCCCGTAGAACAACGTCTCAAGCAGCACATCATCGACGGCGAACGCATTGGACTCGATATCCAATTAACCAAAGCATTAGAAACCTATCCACCGCTGCACATTATCAATACTTTCCTATTAGACGGGATGAAAGTAGTCGGAGAATTGTTCGGTTCGGGACAAATGCAACTACCGTTTGTACTACAATCAGCCGAAACCATGAAAGCGGCAGTTGCTTATTTAGAACCGCACATGGAACAGTCCGAATCCGGGGATAATTCCAAAGGAACATTCATCATTGCGACTGTCAAAGGTGACGTTCATGATATCGGGAAAAACTTGGTTGATATTATCTTATCAAACAACGGCTACCGAGTAATTAACTTGGGAATTAAGCAGCCAGTTGATAATATCATAGATGCCTACGAAAAGCACAAAGCGGATTGTATTGCCATGAGTGGATTGCTGGTAAAATCCACCGCATTTATGAAGGAGAATTTGGAGGTATTTAACCAGAGAGGAATTACCGTTCCGGTGATTTTGGGCGGTGCAGCTTTGACTCCCAAGTTTGTCCATGAAGACTGTCAAAATACTTACAAAGGTAAAGTAGTTTACGGCAAAGATGCGTTTTCTGACTTGAACTTCATGGAGAAACTGATGCCAGCTAAATCTGCTGGTAACTGGGAAGATTTCCAAGGATTTTTGGATGAAGTTGAAAATGGAAACGGCGTAGTTAAAGAAGTTAAGACTTCCGAACAAATCGCTGTTGAGGATGCCAAGAAAGCCGCCAAATTAGAGATTCCGACTGTAATAGATACCAAGCGTTCGGAAGCAGTTGACATAGATATCGATCGCCCAAATCCGCCTTTTTGGGGAACTCAGTTATTACAGCCGGAAGACATCCCCTTTGAAGAACTTTTATGGCACTTAGATTTGCAAGCCTTAGTTGCGGGACAGTGGCAATTCCGCAAACCAAAAGACCAATCGCGAGAAGAATACGACGCTTTCTTAGCTGAGACAGTTTATCCGATATTGGAGGAATGGAAACATAAGATTATCACGGAAAAGTTATTGCATCCCCAAGCAATTTACGGCTATTTTCCTTGTCAGTCTGAAGGCAATTCTTTGCACTTGTACGACCCCGAAATTATGAATAACGGGCAAGATGTATCGACACCCGCAGCAACATGGACATTCCCCCGCCAAAAATCAGCGCGCAGAATGTGCATTGCTGACTTCTTCGCACCGAAAGAATCAGGTAAAATCGATGTATTTCCGATGCAAGTAGCGACAGTGGGAGAAATTGCGACAGAGTATGCACAAAAGCTGTTTGCTAACAATCAATATACCGATTATCTCTACTTTCACGGGTTAGCGGTACAGACAGCAGAAGCAATCGCAGAGTGGACTCACGCGCGGATTCGCCGGGAATTGGGATTTGGTAGCGAAGAACCGGATAATATTCGCGATATGCTGGCACAGAGATATCGCGGTTCGCGGTACAGTTTCGGCTATCCTGCTTGTCCGAATATGGCGGATCAGTACAAGCAGTTGGAGTTGTTGAAGTGCGATCGCATCAACCTCTACATGGATGAAAGCGAACAACTTTATCCCGAACAATCAACCACCGCAATTATCACCTATCACCCAGCAGCCAAATACTTCAGTGCTTAATTTGTCTGGTGCGCACTGCGCATCCTTTGGGTGCATCTCAGTTTTGCAAATATCTTCGTAGGGGCGAAGCATTCCGGCAGTAAATCTCTGCTTATAACTAATAAATTGTCTGCCGGAATGCTTCGCCCTTACACTCATTGGGATGCACCCCATCCTTTCCTTCTATATGTAGGTGGACACTGCGCAGTGCACACCTACATATAGAGCTAGAAACCTACTTTATTATGCTCGAATTAAACCAACAAAAAAGCACCTTTAAAAAAGTGCCTTAATATGAGGTTTCCTTGTCTGACCAAAGTTTTATGAGTGATGGCGGGGAGTGCGCGCACCGGCAGATGCTCCTACCATCGAAGCAACTAAACCCAATAGCGATCCGAACAAAAACGACCAACCAGCCTTCGCAGCATTGCCAGCAATATCGCGAGTATCCTGAGCAGATACGTTAGGGGCTTGGTTCGGCAAATTCACCCCGCTTTGCTGCGCTTGATTAATCGCTGCTCCGGCATTAGCAGCTACTACGCCAAAAGTACCCGCTACGCCATTTGCTAACAGCCAAGAGCCAATTGTTAATGTAGTTGCCCACAAAATTGCTCCGTTCAAAAGCGCTGTGTTGCGATTCATCGGGCCGCAAGCGCGAGCTGTCACCCAACCGCCAAGGCCCAAGCTAATTAACAAACTGATAATTGACCAAATTCCGACGCTGGTACCCACGTCCCCGGCTATACTGCGCGGAGCTCCTGAATTAGCAATGTTGCTCAACCCGATCGCAGCGCCCAATGCACTTAACACCAGTTGTGTGGCGATCGCAATTACCAAACCTGAAAAAATCGGGCCCCACCGCACTCGATCGTGGTATTCCATCACTGAATTCACGACTACGGGTTCGGTAACAACGTTATCTACAGGTCTATTTACGTATGCCATAGCTTTTTATTTCCTCTGAGACTTGCTTTAATTTTTAACAATCTTTCACCTAAGCATTGATTGTGGCTGAGATTGATAGAAACTATATCTACCTGGGGAAATAACCAGTATCTATGTCTGAAGAAAGAAACGAAAATTCATCAGCCCTCAACCAGCAGCTATTTGCTAATAAGCTTCTCCCGTAATAGTTGTGAAACAGGCATCCTGCCTGTGGTTGACTATCTTTTTAGGAGAAGTCTATTCACTGATGACGGATGACTGATGACTGATGACTATTTTATCCAGTTAGAAAAGTTCGCGGATGTATAGAGGAAAGACTGCTTAACGCAATCTTACAGCCGTTCCAACGGCAGTAATCAATAGCAAAGCCCCCGAAGTGTCTACATTAATCGTGCCGGTGTCAATTTCTACCCCGATTACGGCATTGGCACTCCCGGCGCTGGGCCCGTTTTTCCAGCTTTGCGAGGGCATCTCGCTGTCCTTTGAGAAACACTTCCTCGTAACTGCCGGTGCGCCCGCCGATGATGTCACGAATGCCCGCAAAGAAATCTCGCAGGGCGTTGGTGCCGTAGACCACCTCAGCAGTTACAATTCCCAGGTAAGATTGAATTTCTGCTCCTTGGATGATATCAGTTGTTGTTACAATCATCAGTTGGCCTCAATCACGAAAATTTTGAGTTGGTCTTGTTGTGTAGGTTCACTATATCTCGCCGCTCAAATATTCCTGGTAAACCATAAGTTGTCAGCTTCGCAACCTGACAGCAATTCGCTCTTTTATTCCACACACTCCTTGAAAAAAATGGCCGTCCACAAACAAAGTCTCTTGGTATTCAGTACGCTGTTGGTAGCTGGATTCGCGATCGCAGCGCCGCTTCGGGCGCTTTCAGCAGAAATATCAGTTCAAGCTAAGCCTAAAAGTGATTCAAATTTAGATGCTCTGCTGCGACAAGGACGCGAGTTGGTAGATTTAGGAGATTATAGTAAGGCGATCGCCATTTATCAGCAAGCAGCGCGTTTAGATGCAGAAAACCCGCGCATTTTTTCCGGTATTGGCTACTTAGAAGCGCGTCAAGGTAACTATCAAGCCGCAGTAGAATTTTACCAACAAGCGATCGGTCTCGAACCCAACAATGCTGACTTCCAATACGCTTTAGGATATGCTATGGCGAATTTGCAAAACTATCCCGCCGCAGCCACAGCTTACCGCCGCGCCGCCCAACTCGATCGCAAAAATGTCAACGCCCGAATCGGTCTCGGAGTCGTACTCTTTCAGCAAAAAGATTACAGCGGGGCTTTTAAAGCATACCAAGAGGCGATCGCGATCGATCCAAAAAGTTGGCAAGCTTATTCTTCAATGGGTTTAGTATTAATCCAGCAAGGAAACTTTACAAGTGCAGTCACCGTGCTCGAACAAGCAGCCAAACTCGCTCCCAAACAAGCAGGCGTCCAGTTAAAATTAGGTACTGCTTTGCTTCGCAGCGGGAACACTTCTGAAGGGATAGCAGCTTTTGAAGAAGCTGCCAAACTAGAGCCTCGGAATCCAGAAGTGCAGCTAGAAATTGGCGAAATTCTCAAAGGTCAAAATGACTTAGACGGAGCGCTGGTAGCTTATCAACGAGCTATTTTAGTACGACCAAATTTAGTAGCAGCCCACGCAGCAATTGGGGAAATTCAACTGAAAAAACAAGATTCTCTAGGAGCGATAGCCACTTTCCGGCGAGTGATTCAACTCGATCCAGACCGTGCAGAAGCTTATTATAATATGGGTAAGGCATTCAAAGGGCGCGATCGCAAATCCGAAGCAACTCAAGCTTTCCAAAAAGCCCTTGACATTTACCGCCAGCAAGGTAACAACGATGGTGCTCAAAAAGCTGAGGCGGCCCTCCAGGAACTCAAGCAATAAGTAATTAGCAGTGGGACATGGGGAATTGGGCATTAGGAATTGGGAATTGGGAATTGGGCATCGGGCATCGGTGACTGTTAACTAATAACTAATGACTAATGACTTATCCTCTCTCTTTTGTAATATGCTTAAACTACTCCCCCAAGATTAATCTATTTCTCCTGGTAGAGTCGGCAAACTTGTTAACATTTGTAAAATGAGCAAAATATCTCATCCCAGAGTTTCATCTATGCAGACGTATGATGTCATTATCATCGGAGCAGGTCACAACGGACTGGTCTGCGCCTCTTATCTCCTCAAAGCCGGATATACCGTTCTTTTATTAGAAAAACGTTCAGTTCCCGGCGGCGCGGCAACTACCGAAGCTGCGATTCCCGAATTGCCAGATTTTAAATTTAACCTTTGTGCGATCGACCACGAATTCATCCATTTAGGGCCGGTCGTAGAAGAATTAGAACTAGAAAAACACGGTTTAGAATATCTTTTCTGCGATCCAGTTGCCTTTTGTCCGCATCCCGACGGTAAATATTTCTTAGCGCACAAATCTGTAGAAAAAACTTGTGCAGAAATCGCCCGCTACAGCGAGCGCGATGCTAAAAAATATGCCGAATATACAGACTTTTGGCAGCGGGCTTTGAGTGCGATGGTTCCGATGTTCAACGCGCCGCCAAAATCTATCATAGATATTGCCGGAAACTACGATATTGCCAAACTCAAAGATTTATTTTCAGTCATCGGTTCCCCCGACAAAACGCTGGACTTTATTCGCACGATGCTCAACAGCGCTGAAGACATTCTCAACGAGTGGTTTGATGAGGAATTTATCAAAGCACCCCTAGCAAGATTGGCTTCAGAACTCGGCGCGCCTCCTTCCCAAAAAACCCTGGCTGTAGGCGCAATTATGCTCGCAATGCGGCACAATCCCGGCATGGCAAGACCGCGCGGCGGGACGGGTGCATTAGTACAAGCACTGCTTAGTGTAGTGAAAAGCTATGCGGGTGTGGTACTTACCGACCAGCACGTTGAGAAAATATTAATTGATGACGGTCGCGCTGTGGGAGTTCGAGTTGCCGGTGGCACGGAATACCGCGCTACAAAAGGTGTCATTTCTAATATTGATGCTAAGCGCTTGTTTCTGCATTTGATGGATGATAGCGATGTCGATGCTGCTGACCCGAATTTGCGGGAAAGATTGGAGCGCAAAATTGTTAATAACAACGAGACTATTCTCAAAATAGACTTAGCTCTCAATGAAGCGCCTAGATTCGATCGCTGGAATCATCGAGACGAGTATTTGATCGGTTCTGTGTTGATTGCCGACTCGGTGAAACACGTTGAAATTGCTCACAGCGAGCCTTCAATCGGCAGAATTCCTGACTCCGATCCGTCGATGTATGTGGTGTTTCCGACGGTACTAGACCCGTCGATGGCTCCCCCCGGACACCATACGGCTTGGATTGAGTTTTTTGCTCCTTACCAGATCGAAAATGCTGAAGGAACCGGCCAGCACGGTACGGGTTGGACGGATGAGCTCAAAAACAAAGTTGCCGATCGATGTATTGACAAATTGGCAGAATATGCACCCAATATCAAGAATTCAATTATCGGCCGTCGCGTGGAAAGTCCGGCGGAATTGGGAGAGCGTTTGGGGGCGCTGAAAGGGAATTATTACCACGTTGACATGACGCTGGATCAGATGATATTTTTCCGTCCTTTGCCGGAGTTGGCGAATTACAAAACGCCGATCGACGGTTTGTTCCTCACCGGGGCGGGAACGCATCCAGGCGGCTCGATTTCGGGGATGCCGGGACGCAATACCGCTCGCGTTTTCATGCACTCGCAGCAGCCGATCGCGCAAATTTTAGCAGATGCGGCTAATTCTCTGAAATCGACCGCTAAGTCGGTATTTCGAGGGAATTAGAAGTAAGAGGGCGGGCAATGCCCGCCCTTATTTATTTACTGATTTCAGTACGCTTAGTTGCAAAAGAGAGTAATTTTATTTATAATTAAAAGTTAATTTTTACATAACAATACTTGGGACAGTTTTGATGGCTAATGGTATAATAAGGATTTCAAGGCTCCAAGGCAATCGAGTTACCAACGGAAAATCCCGGTTTTCCGACTACGAACTAAAAACTGTCGGGACTATTGAGATAAAAAAGAAATTCGCAAGCTCTGATGCCTCCTGGTAATGATTCAAGAAATCCGCAATAAAATTGTTCAAAACCAGTTTGAGTTCTCGCAACACGCTCTCAATCAAAGCATTGTCCGGCATATCGGCGTGCAAGAACTCCGCGAGGCTATGGCGAATGGTCAAATTATCGAAGATTATCCAGACGATAAATATGGCCCAAGTTGCCTGATATTAGGTTTTAAGTAGTCAAACAAAATTAATTACACAAAACAACTAATATGATATAATAAAAAT
>ENA-OFCE01001152-OFCE01001152.1-metagenomes-genome-assembly--contig:-NODE-1152-length-14335-cov-6.403782_pt1 | contig 14335 bp, 14 predicted proteins | sample MGYA00153388_OFCE01 | MGnify analysis MGYA00153388
GATCCATCCATCCATCCATCCATCACTGTTAATTTAGCCCAAGGCCCTGTTCCACTTTTGTCAGAGATGAGTGGTTTAAGGGGAGAGTCATGCAATAACCCCCAGATTTTGGCTTGCCAGAATGCAGACATGGGCTTGCGCTCCCCCAAAGATCTTTCTCACTGTAGCCAAGATTTCCCCTTTGCTCATAACAACTAACGATAATTCATAGGTATTTTATGAAAAACCGAAATAGCCAATATGTCGTCTTTTTGAACAAATAGGGCATTTTGAAAGAATATCGCTAGTTGCTTGACGAATCATGGCTGAGCCAACTGACCTTCATCCTTACAGAGATCGCGCTGCCCTCGATCGACTCCTATTACTGATCGCCACCTTCGTTCAGCATCCCGGTATTGGCGATCGCGATCCCCTAGAACCTGACACTGAGATCGAAGCTGCTTTAGAGCTAGTGCAAACTGCCATGCAGACAGTCGCTGAGGCGCAGGGCATCCAACTGCCCCACTACTCAATTCCGACCCTTCGCAAAGATTTAGTCACCTTGCGACGGTATGGCATCTTGAGTCAGCGGCGGTATCGATCAGGCTACTACTTGGGCACAGGAGGCTTAACTCAAGCTGAATTGCGTCTGGCGCTCAATGCCTTAGCTTCATTGGCAAAGCATCAAGGTGATCCGCTTGCTCGACAGGCGCAAGTACGATTAAAACGTCGATTAAAAGGTTTAGATCTTGATCTGGATGGCAATTTGTTTTATCCGGTGCGTGCCCACTTCAGTCGGGCGATCATCCATACTGATCCGGATGAGATGATGCTGAAGCAACAAAACCGGGACACTCTATTTCATGAATTAGAAGTGCTTGAAAGCGCAATCTTTCGAGGTTTACCCGTTGAAGTTTACCTATCTCGAACTCCATATAATAGCCAAGCAACCTATCGCCAGGTTTATCCGCTGCAACTGCTCTATCACGATATTGCCTGGTATCTGGTGATGGAAGATTTCGATAATGGTCATCTGGCAATTTCGCGAATTGATCGCTTCAAAAACCATTTGAAAATTCTCAATTCAACGGGACGGGGTCTGGAAGCTCAACGAAGCAGTCTAGATATTGCTCATCAACTATTGAGTAATGGCTGGGGGCTAAACTTGGGCAATCCCACAGAGCAACAATTGGAACGGCAAGGAACTTTGCCCTTGGTTACGGTGAAGGTACATTTTTTTCCGCCTGTCTCTCGTTTTGTGGAGGAGGGAGAGCGGCGACATCCAAAACAAAAGATTGTGTATGGACCCAAAGACAAACAAACAGGTGAGCCAGTGTATTTGGATTACAGCGTCACGTTACCAGAGCGATCGCTTAACGAATTTAGCTTCTGGGTGAATCGCTACCTGGAATACGCTCAATTTCTATCGCCTGCTCATCTAGCCGAAAAACACCATCAAGCAGCTTTAGCTTTAGTTAGAAAATATGATGTACAGTGACTTTCTATTTGTCGTAGTGCTAAATCAAGGTCATTGAGGCTGTGGTGTTTGTGTTTTCTAGAGATTAGTTTCGAGTACGGACAGGAAACGGGCAAATTGCATCAACTGCAATCGCTGGAAGCATCCAGCAGTTAGATTTGCTCGACGACCCGAATGTGCCTTGATGTCATTTAATTTAGCTCTGTACAACAGGTTAATAAATGCATTTACGATGAGGTGGTTATTAATTTGGGTCTGCATCTTGATCGAACTCCTCACCTACAGCCTCAATCTCATGTTGTAGGTCTTCAATTGAAGGAAGCTGCGCCTTGAACTCTTCTGGTAGTGCAGCCGTGGTGCGGTAAGTAGAGACACCGATCGGTTGGCTCATGCCCCGTAGTGCATATTCGACAATAGCCTTCTTCTTGGAGCGGCAAAGGATGATCCCGATCGTCGGATTATCAGTCGGACGGCGCAATTTATCATCAATGACATTGACATAAAAATTGATCTGCCCTGAATACTCAGGCTTAAAGTCAGTCGTTTTCAACTCGATCACCACAAAGCAACTCAGGGCAAGGTGGTAAAAGAGTAAATCGACGAAAAACTCATCACCTTCAACATCGAGCCGATACTGACTGCCCACAAACGCAAAGCCGACACCTAGTTCCAGCAGGAATTTCTGCATATGTTTGAGCAAGGCACGTTCTAAATCCCGTTCGAGGGCTTTCTCACGCAGATCGAGAAACTCCAGGTTATATTCTGACTTGAGTAAGCTTTGGGCAAGGTCAGACTGAGGAGCCGGAAGCACTGCCTGAAAATTTGTTAGTGCGCCTCCCTGACGACTATACAGATCGGTGTCAATTTGGTGGACTAAGACATTGCGACTCCATCCATTCTCGATCGTCTTTTGGATGTACCAAAGCCTCTGTTCTGGGACTTTCACCTTATCTATGAGCACGCAGTTATGCTTCCAGGGGATTTGTCCACCAAGCTGGTGGATAAATTGCTCGTCTGGATACGCTTCAGCAAACGCTCTCATATAAAGGAGGTTAGTGCGTGAGAATCCGGTTATGTCAGGGAACTCCAAGCGCAGATCCCTGGCAAGACGCTCGATGACTTTTGCACCCCAGCCAGCCTCCTGCTGGCGTTGCAAAATCTCCTGCCCAATTTGCCAGTAAAGCAGCACTAACTCTTTGTTGACGGCTAGAGCCGCTTTGACTTGAGTCGAACGAATGCGCTCTTTCAGGTTGCGGAAAAAATCATCGTAATTGCTAGGAAAAAGAGAAGTTTGTTTCGGCATAATTAATTTTGTTAATAGCGATCGAGATTTACTCCTAAGTGTCTCCGGTCAGACGCTCTAGCTCATCCAGTAACTTAGTAATCCGATCGTGCTTTTTGCGTTCTGTCCAGGCTTTGCTCTTCTTCAACTGCTTAGTGATTTCTGTCATCCGACCGACCAATAGCTGTTCTGGTGTTGCTTCTGGATCAGCACCTGGTTTTGCTTCTTTAATCCGTGCCTTGATCTCATTCAGCGAAAGATTCTGGGCGATCGCCTGCTTCAGTAAATCATCTCGCTGCTGCTCGTCTTTCACACGAGCGATCGTACGGGCTTTGGTGTACTCCAGTTGCCCTTCTCGTAAAGCCTGCAGAATATGATCGGGGAGGTTTAGCAGGGGCAGCCGACTACTACGAAGGGATTCCAGAGTAAAGCGTCCTAATTCAGCTAGACAGGATTCAACCTTTTCTAACTGAAGGGAAACGTTTTCCTTCAACGCTTGCCCTCGGTTTTTCGCGTTCGCTGCTTGGTAGATGACTGACTTTACCTCCTCAGTACTGGTGTTGAGGGCGATCGCCAGTAGGTCTAAGACTGCCTCCGTTTCCTCGATCGGGTTGAGGTCATCGCGCTGAAGGTTCTCCATCAACGCCACTTGAAAGGCTTCCTGGTCAGAAAACTCTCGTGAAACGACTGGGATTTGAGCTAGCCCAACTGCTTGGGCTGCTCGTAACCGACGTTCTCCTGCAATAAGTTCATAATGACTGTCTCCTAGAGGACGAACCAAAACTGGTTCTAGAACGCCATGCTCTTTAACAGATGCCACAAGCTGTGCCATTTTCTCAGAATCAAAATAACGGCGGGGTTGCCGTTTTGTTGGTAGCTTGATCGCACCAAGAGGAATAGTCGTAAGGGGTCGATCGGTTTGAATTTGAATGCTATTGGGATCAGCGACAAAACGTTTCATCACAGCATCGCTGAGACTTTTGCGCTCTCTAGCCATTTAAGACCTCCATCGCTTGCTTGAAGAGGCTATCTAACTCACGTCGTGCTTTTCCTGCTGGCGTTCCAGTTAAATCAAACATGGTAGCCCCTTGACCAAAAGAGTCCGTAATAATCTGACGCTGGTGGATGATTGTCTCCAACAGTTCAACATCCTGAACCTGCTGCAAAACAGCAAAGGCTTCATCTTTCAATTTGGTTCCCTTGATCGCTTTATTGAGGAATAAAACCGCTTTAGGCAAGCCACCCCGAATTGCCTGTGCCTGCCGTACCAGTCGTACTGTATCGGAAGCACTCGCTAAATCAACACCTGCTGGCTGACAAGGGATTAAGGCTAAGTCAGCCCAGAGCAAAAGTGCTCTGGTTGTTTCACTGAGCGTTGCTGGTCCATCTACCAGTACCCATTCATATTCCTTCGCAAGTTTAGGCAACTGATCGAGAAGTTCGTCAGGATTCTGTAAGACTCGGAAGGGAATCTCATTTTCTAAAGATTCTAGCCAAATAGAGGAGGTTCGCTGTCCATCCGCATCCACGAATAAGATTGCTTGCTTCTGGCGCTGTAACCAGCGAGCCAGATGGACGGCGATTGTAGACTTCCCTGCGCCCCCTTTTTGATTGACGACGGCGATTGTAGGCATGAAGCAATCGAGAACAACAGAATAAGTTTATGCCAAATGAGTTGAAGGGAACCGTTTCCCCTCAGCAGAATTGCCTTAAAACCATCATCTAAATCTCTAAACGATCGCTACACACAACGACTGGGCTTGAGGCAAGACTCGGCATTGATCGCAGCAGTGGCAAACCTGTACCAATTTACCAAGGGCTGTTGTCTGTCATCGCTTCACTCGCTACATCAAGGTCAGCACTTCAACTCAGGTACGCCTCTTTTGCTTAAGCACTAGCTTTTGCAGACGTTCAAGCTCAGCCAGAACATTTTCCGGTTTCGTTTCCATTTCCAAGTCTGCCAGTTCGCTATCCTCATCGTTACCGATGCCGAGTTTGTCTTGAATCGCGTCGAGCATTTGCAGCACCCGCGTGACCTCGTGTTCAGTCAGCAATCCAATTTGCAAACTTAGGTTGGCGCGGCTTTCTGCTTCTTCACTCAGACGGTTCTGGCTAATGAGCACAAAGGTAGACAGGAAGATCGCTTCTAAGGAGACCACCATCGTTAACAGTCCATAAGGAAATGGGTCAAATACAGGTACGCCCATATGTCCTGTATTGAGCAGAATCCAAAGACCAAACCAGACGATGTGGACGTAGACAAACACCATGCGTCCTGAGAACGTAGTGATGGCATCTGCAAGACGTTCTTGCAGACCTCTCGCCCGTGATGCTTGCAAGCGCAGATAGGCGATCGTCCGAATGTTGTGCTCTAGGACTTTGGACAGTGATGGATCATCTGCTGCATCGCCCATTTCTGCTGCCAAGGGACGGTTAGGAGCCATAAAACAACTTTGCTCTACTCTGATTTCCCTATAGTGTCCACTGCTGCCAGCACACACGCAACCGTTTGTGATCGGTTTACCCCTGACCATACGGGTTAAGGCGCTTGGTGAGCCGCACGACCTGATCCGAGCGCTTGCTGGCTTTTGCTCTGTGCCCTGTGCCCTGAGCGTCGCTTTCAAAGCTTATGACCACTGAAGTTTGGCGGCAAGAGCACTGAAAAGCACGATAAAGCCGAGCGCTCGCCGAAAATAGTTCACGCCTTGAAAGAGTTCCTGCCACGCCCAAGTGAATAAGGAGCCAAACGCCAAGGCATCCAAACCTGTGTAGAGGTTGCCACTGGTGAACAAGAGTTTGAGTACAGTACTAAGGCGCTTGCCACCAATGTTTCTGAAAGGAGGCAAAGCAGGTACAAACCAGGCAGAGAATGGGTGCAGCCTCAATGATGAAGATGGGTGTAGATCAGCGCGATCGCCGCGCTATGTCTTGGCTACTTACAACCTGCCACCTCCCATTTGATCAGCACCCCTTGAAAGGGCAACCCGTGCATTTCTCTGAAAAAGCACAAACACTCGTCCCAAGCAGCAAAGCCGTCTGCAAGGGCAAGCTGAGTCAGTGCCTCTTTGGTCAGCCAACGATCGTTGAGCTTGATGCCCAATGTGTCATGCATCTGTAACAGCTCTACGCTGAGGCAGAGTGGATCGGGGGTGACAAGCTTCCGGCAGGCTTTGGTTTGCATCCCGGTATAGAGCTGCATGGCTTCACCAGGCTTGGTATGCCGCTTGCATGGCGACCGGATGGTTTGCTGTTTCGCACCCGTCTTAATCAAAGCGCAAAAAACGCGATCGCGCTGAGCGCTTGCCTGTGCTTGCCGATTCCAACGCGCTGGCTGTTTCCAATAGTCTGCCGTCGTGCGACTGCGGGGCTAACCCGTACCCCACTGCACGCGATGATACCGACGCTCCATCCTATCTCTGGCGTAACAGTGAGCGCAGCCGGGTGAAACCTCGGTGCAGCCAATCCAAGTGTTGAAGGTATGGGTTGTCCACTCAATTTTGCTGTTGATTGCCATGCTTGTCCTCCCGGCTGTAGCGGGTGTGTATACCTTTAGAACTGAAGCTAGAAGCGGAATGCAGCACTGCTTCAGCTTTTTGAGACCATGGCTGAAGCTGTCTCAGAAAGCCGTTCTTTTTCAGAGCGCCTCACACCCTCTAGAGCGATGATAATTGCTTCCAGGCTTGAATCATTTGCCGCAACGCTAGGGGAAGGTTTTTCATCTCCAAGTCGATATATTGAACCGTGCTCCCCCTTGCTTGCAGCAGGGTAGTGGGATAGTCTGCATACGCAGCACTACTGAGATAGCTCAAGTCGTTCAAATTTCGGAACCGTCTTGATTCAAGCACCTGCTGAAACTGCTTCAATTGTTGCTGAGAGAGTCGCTTCACCACAACAGGACGTGAGCGGATATTGGGGGCGGTAATCAATTGGGTCATAACACCATCGTTGGTTAATGTGACTTGCGTGACCCTGCCTGCAAGATCGCCGCTTACGATCGACTGAAAAACAACGTTGGCTTCAAGCATAGGTTGGTTCTGCTCTGGCATGAATGAAGGCACCAATGTGCCACGACTGCCGCTTGCCGTTGCATTTTGGGCAATCCGGTTTGCCGCTTCATCCAGGTGATAGACCCAACTGCGATCGCCGCCCGTTACAATCGCTTGCCACCCGGAAATCGCAATTCTGGTACAAGCTTGCCCCGGCTTAAAGATTCCTAGACAACCATCCCAAGTCGCCGGTTTGACCGCTGCAACACGCAAGCGGCTGACTGGCATTCGCACTTGTCTGGCAACCATTTGCAGCAAACGCTGACTGACATTGGCTGGTAAAGTTACGACATCGGGCTGCGGTTCTAAGCGGATTGCGTTGGCAGTTCCGTCTGTGCGATAAAACAAATTTTGTTGCCCATTGGTCACTTCAACCCGCCAACCTTCGATGATCGCTTGCAAACAACTTTCAGCCATGCCTCCCAGCCCCAAACAGCCGTCTGACCAGGTTTGCCGTGTAAAACCTACAATTTTGACATCTTGCAAAGGTACGCCAAGCTGCAGCGCTGCAGCTTGGCGCATCTTTTGTTCAACCGATCGCGGCAAAGAGTCAGATTGCGCCACCATCAACCTTGATGAAGGCACAACATTTTGAGGCAGTGATGAAGCCAATCCGGTTTGCTGTGAAACCCCTGCACTTGTCAGTAGAATCAATCCAGTAAGTACCACAGTGGAAATTTGACGTGGAAATTTGAGTGTTTTCTTTGATGGGTCTGTCATTGTCAGAAGAATAGTGAACGATGTGAATGATGGTTCTAACTTAATCAGTAGATTCACAGGTTGCGGTCGTCGTTTCTGAATTTGTTACAGCAAGGAGGCATAGACATTCGTTACTTCCTCTTGGACGTTAAGGCATGAAGCTTCCCTCACGCGATCGAAGTGCTCAATGAGGAGCATTGGATCGTTTGCACAGGCAGAGTTTAGCGACGGCTACCCCATGACCTTACCTCTACCGATTGCGGTAGACATAATTAGAACCGTAAGCGCTCAATCCATTGCTGCTGAATATAAATTGTCGCTTTTACTCTATTCAAAAGTTACACTAAGACTTTTTTTAATCAAATCATAATTACTTTTTAAGAATGTTTTTTAAGAGAAACTGTAACGTTTCAGTACTTTTCAAGGTCAAGTTGACTTTTTTGCCGTTAAAAACGTTTGAGTTTGGGCACTGTATAGGTGTATTGAAGTGGCAAAACTATGAAACGTCGTCATTTTCTTTGGACTAGCTCGTTATTTGTTGCAGGTTGTACGACCGCCACAAGTACCTCAACGAAGCAATCTTCTACGCTAAAAACGTTCAGCCAACCTGAGAAACTGCGCTTTGCAGTCTCAGATGTGAAAGGACTCGATGACTTGCAGAAAGACTATGGAGCCTTACGGACTTAATTAGAGGAAATTTTAGAGAAGAAGATTGAATTCTTTCCGGTAGAAAGCTATATTGCTGCGGCTTCTGCACTTCAGCTTAATCAGGTGGATTTGGTATTTACAGGTCCATCAGAGTATGTCGTTATGCGTGCCAGAACCAATGCTGTTCCGATTGTTGCGATTATGCGCCAGAAATATTACTCTGTCATTGCAACGCACTTAGGCAGTGATGTCCAGTCAGTCGCAGCTTTGCGAGGAAAAACGATCGCTATGTGGGAAGTTGGCTCAACCAGTGGTCATTTGGGACCAACCAAACTACTGATTGATGCTGGATTAGATCCCAAAGTGGATCTCAAAATTCAGTTATTGGGCAAGAAAGGGCTATCTGCACTTCAGAAAGGCACCGTTGCTGCTTGGGGTGGCTCGGTTAGCCGCTACGACAAGTTTTTAAAGTCTAATGGACTGTCTGAGAAAGACTTTCCTATTCTCGTTAAAGGACCGACGCTACCGTCTGATCCGTTTGTCGCAAGCAGTCAACTAGATTCAGCTTTTGTGGAACACATTGGGCAGCGACTGCTGCAAAATCAGGATAGGGTGCTACAGGCGATCGCTTCGGCGGATGGAAAGTTCGCGGGTGCCAAGATGGTGCAGATTAATGACACCGACTACAACATGATTCGTGATGTTTACAAAGCCATAGGGCAGGGAAACTTTGTTTCTTAGTCAAGAGCATTTTTTATCTGTTTTAAACGCCAATTCTGCTGCCTATAACAAGCCTATAAGGCTAGTTTCCTATGCTATTTCGAGCTAACCAACCTTCCGCGAAGAAGACTGACAGTCCCTCTGTAATTTCCTCAGTTAAGCTCACTCAACAAAAATATCCGCTAGAACGCCTGATCCAGCATTGGAGTATTTCGCACAAAATTAGTTTTGGTTATGCTTTATCAATTGGCATTGCGGTATTAGGCACAACCATTGGATTAATAACTGGAAATTACTATCAAGAAAAAGCCCAGGAACAGCAAGCGATAACTGACCAACAGCAACATCTTTTGAATGATCTAGAGAACACGGTCAATACTATTAGAATTCATCCACAACGATTGGTAGGGGTGCTGGGAGAATCAGTCTGGTTTGACTACGAAAGAACTAAGTTTCTGGGTTCAATGAGTCAGGTGAAAGCATTGCTTGTGGAATTTGAGTCCTTCACCAATCAACATACTGGCAAACTGGCAATCAACACCCAGGCATCAAAGAATTTGGTAAAAGGGTATACCGTTAACATTGAGGCGTATCGGCAATTGATAGAAGTTCTGTGGCAGCAGTTTAAGACTACAGATTCATTAAAGGCAACAGAAGTTTCAGCCGCGCAACAAAAGCTTATAGCGTCACTAAGAAACCAATCCTCCATCAAAGTCAACATTCAATTAGACCGATTGACAGAGAGTTTGATGCGACTCAAGGAAATCGCTGAAGTGCAACATGAGCAAGCGATCGCCAAGGTTGAGCAAGCTGAAGAACTGCGAATGCAAATTGTTATTGTAAGTATGCTGCTATCGGTTGTGATGGCAGCAATGTTGGCGATAATGACTTCACAAGCGATCGCGCGTCCTCTTAAATCGGTGACCGAGCTTGCTCAGGCAGTTGTTCAGGAGTCCAATTTTAAGTTGCAAAGCCCAATTAGCACACAGGATGAAGTAGGGTCTCTGGCAACTTCATTGAACCAATTGATCCAGTGGGTTGGAGAACACACTGAGACTCTGGAACAATCTCGTCAAACTCAAGAACAGCGAGTTAAAGAGCGCACGCATGATTTAACTGAAGCTTTGCAAAAACTCAGGCAAACTCAATCACAATTGATTCAAAATGAGAAAATGTCTAGTCTAGGTCAGCTAGTTGCTGGCATTGCCCATGAAGTCAACAATCCCGTCAATTTTATTCATGGAAATCTCAAGCACGCTGAAGAATACTCCATGAACTTATTGGCTAAAATAGCCCAACGCGCCAAAAATGTACAAGTACGTTTCAAACCTTTGCTAGTCATACTTTTCAGCTAAGGTTAGATTCAGCTTCATCTTGAATCGCTTGATGCCAGCAAGTCGGGTCAGCATAGCGAGCAATCAAAGCATCAATATCGACCTTTGATGTGGATGGACTGAATTCAAATGTCCCAAACAGATTGATATGCTGCCATGCTACTGGAGAAATATCTTTAATAACCGCTAGTGCCTCTTGGTCGTCAGCAGCCTGCTTTTGCTCGTAAACCCGCGATAATAGCAACGTATTGCAGTAAATGACCGCATTAGCGATTAGCCGCGAACATTCGTTCCAGATCTGTTGCTCGCCCTCAGTTTTTACCCGAAACTTCCCACCATTGACATAAGCTACTGCCCGTCGAAACCGATGATAAGCTTCGCCCCGGTTGAGTGCTTTTTTCACAGTTTGTCGTAGTGTCACATCATCAATAAAGTCGAGAATATATAACGTCCGACAAATATTCTCCAACTCCCATAACGCCTTTTTGGTTTGGTTCTGCCGTTCGTAGCTTGCTAGCTTCCGGACAATCGTCGCCTGCGTCACATCCTTCTGTGCCAACGAAGCCATAATCCGCTGAATATTCGGCCTTTCTTGTTCGATTAACTCCCGATAGATCTTGGGAACGGGCTTGATTAAAGAATCACTATATTCATTCGGATGTCTGGCTCCGACCAATGCTCCCATTTTCTTGTGCAAATCCCGATACCGGGGCGCAAAGTGATAGCCAAATGCGTGCAAAATCCAGAAATTAACCTGATTAGTACCATGGGTATCGGTGGAATGTCGTTCCGGTTTGATATCCGAAGTATTGCTGTGAAGAAGGTCAAAAACATAGTGGCTTTCATGCTCATGAGTCCCAATAATCTTGGCGTTAATCGGGACATGATTAGCCACCAATGTGTAGGCACTTACGCCTTTTTGGAGACCGAAATATTTGGGTGAATGTCGGGCATTAATCGTATCGATCTGTGTTTCCATCCGCTGTCCGTCGCTACTGGAGTGGATTAAATCTTGGATATCGTAAAGGTGAAACACTGGCTCTTTGGCAATCGCATTCGTGATGGCATCATTCGCTGCATGTAGCGGTTCTAGTCGCAAATAATTACGCGCCGTTGTCATCATTGATGACTGACTCAATCCCGAGACCTCCGCCATTTTTCCTAGCCCCATGTTGGTGCTCATTGCCACAATGCAGGCTAAAATTTCACTTAGGTTGGGTTCTTGTTTCACATAACGATCAAGAACATGCGTGAAGGTACTCAAAAATCCGGTATTTGCCGCCACAAACCACAATAAGTCAGCAATCCCAATTCCAGGCAACTGACTATAAAACGGGCGGTTGACTGGTTCTTCTGCGCTGGGATAAATCAACTTCCAGCGAGACTTATCGGCAGTACCACTGACCTTAATATGGGGATTGAGACCCTCAGTAATCCGCTGATTGACACCCTTAAACTTAGTTTCTAGTGCTCGCTCGAATGCGGCTAATGTCTCTTGAATGGGAGCGACCAAGATCGGCGCACCAATCTCCTGTAACACCTCATTTTTATGCCGCCACCGCTTGTCGCCAATCAAGTCATCCTCAAAACAGCGAAACTCGTTACTGTCGCCAGAGACATCCGCCGCAACTTGTAAGCCGTGTAAAACTTGACTAATCCCGCGTAATATTTGCCACTCTCATTGGAAATACCTGTGGTTGCCAAAAGGATTTGAGTAAATGCATGGAGTGGCTGGAAGTATTTACGGCGATCGACTTCACGCCGCAGTTCCTTGTAACTGAAATCCTTTGGCTCGTGCTTGAGCAAGCTGATTCCATACACACCTTCCTCAGCTGCTAACAAGGTTTTTAACTGACTTTCCACCATTGGCGTGATCGCTTTGGTGAGTAGTTTCGTAATTCGAGTCCGTTCGCCTGTGACGACTCGACCAATCATCTCTTGAAGAAATCGATAACTGGGTGCAACAACACGATGCCCAGCTAAATGTTGGATGAGTTCGCGAAAGATATAAAGGGGCTGAATCGATAACATAGCGACTCGTTGTGCTTTCGATTCCAGTTCGATTTTTGCATCGCTGTTACACAGGCGATAGTTGAACAGTTGGAGGATTGTTTGCTGCTGTTCGATGCGGGTATGTCTGAATGGCAATTTGATCAAGGACAACCTCTGACCAGGAAAGTTTTGTTTCACGATGTAGTTTAGATCTTCAAGTACAGTCGCTTGCTGATAACTAAAGAACTGCCGCTTTGCCTTGAAGTATCCAAGCTGCAAGGTTAAATACACCGCGACCGATACAGTCCGAACTGTCGCGACTACTTCGCGTTCTGCTGGACTCAGATCGAAATAAAGGTGCCGTTCATCTTCTGTGAAATGTGGTAATCCATAGAGGTCATCGACCTCTTTCGCTGAGAGGATCGATAGACGATGTGAATGGTTGCTCATGTAATCGGGATGTTATGGGCGTGCGGAAAGTGTACTTTCCGCACACCTGACTGACTTGATGTGACTCAACGAGTTTACGTTGATTTTTAGTGCTAAAACCTTTGCTATAATCATCGTGCAGATACTTTGTATATGAGTTAAGATTTTGCACTGTGGATAGTTCAACTCTCATCGAACCGAAAACAGTCCCCAATCGGATTGGCTATGCTCGTGTCAGTAGCCTCGGTCAAAATCTTGATTCGCAGATGGACTCTTTGAAGCAATCTGGTTGCCTTAAAATATTTACTGACAAGTTAACGGGTTCGCGGATGGAGCGACCTGGGTGGGAAGAACTGCTTAAATATATTCGTCCAGATGATACTCTAGTGGTCACTGAACTCAGTCGGATGACCCGTTCGCTACTCCATCTCCTCGAAACAGCTAAGATTCTGGAACAACGTCACATTCACTTGTTGTCATTGCGAGAGAGTATTGATACCACGACCGCTACAGGACGCTGTTTTCTGTCGATGATGGGGGCTATCCATCAGATGGAGCGAGAATTACGGGCTGAAAGAGCGTCCGCTGGGAGAGTTTCAGCTAAAGCTAGAGGCAGAACGGGTGGAAGACCCCGAACCGATGTTGCTAAACTAGAAAATGCCAGGATCTTGTATCAAAATTCTGGTAAGACCGCCGCTGAGGTTTGTAGAGTCGCGGATGTTGGCAGGCGGGTATTCTTTGCTTACCTAGCCCAAAAGCATGACTAGCAAGGGTTTGAAACGTACTTGTACATTTTTGGCGCGTTGGGCTATTTTAGCCTCATCAGGGTTTTGATGAGTGCCCCCTGCGCCCGCTTCTGCCGCAGTTCCAAACACTCCTGTTCCGTTAAATCCTTTTTTCGACCCAACCTAACGCCATGGGCTTTCGCATTTTGAATGCCATCCATTTGGCGCTCAGCGCGAATTTCAGTTTTAAACTGAGCAATCGCCCCCAGCATATTAAATAGCAATCGTCCGGTGGCATCCCCAGTGTTAATATTCTGGTCAAGCACCTGAAGGTTGACCAGCTTTTGTTCTAACTGATCTGCTAGCTGGCAGAGATGGAGCGTGGAGCGGGCCAATCGGTCTAAACGAGTCACTACAAGCGTATCGCCCTCTCTGACATATTCCAGGCAGGCTTTTAGCCGAGTGCGCTGGTCGCAAGTGCCTGTCCGTTTCTCCTGAAAGATCTTGTCGCAATCCTTCAGTTTATGAAGTTGCACATCCAGACTTTGTCCGACTGAGCTGACCCGTGCATAGCCAACGACCGCCATGCTCGCCCCCAAAGGTTTCATTATGCTTAAGACCTTTTGAGAATCACATAATGAGACATGAATTGAGACACACTGCTCGCGATGTCTCGAAAGGTATACCTTCCGAGACGGTTCTGGGTGGAAAGAGCACTAGCACCACAATCATGCAGGCAGGCGAAGGTGCAGCAAATCGCCAGAAATCTTGCCATAAGAGCGGTTTGACAGCTGTTAGCTCACTGAGAATCAAAATAAGACTTGACAGTCTCAAAGTGGAATGTACCTTTTCGGGGGGTTATGCAAACAACCCCTGATTTCAGTACGTAATGTTTTTTGCCAAACCATGTAGAGCTTTGGAGCTTAAACTCTAGTTTGGACTAATCAGTTTCCAGTGTCGCCCAACGAGATGACATGAAAAATTAGTTCAACCGCTCATAGCCG
>ENA-OFCE01001154-OFCE01001154.1-metagenomes-genome-assembly--contig:-NODE-1154-length-14331-cov-2.828663_pt1 | contig 14331 bp, 10 predicted proteins | sample MGYA00153388_OFCE01 | MGnify analysis MGYA00153388
TTATATGGAATGTATAAGTACTATGAATTAACCCAAGACGAAAAAGCTTTATGTATTATAAATGATTGGTTTGCTGCTCGGTTTGCAGAAGAGAGCACAACAAAAAACGTCAATACAGTGTCACCCTTCTTGACCTTAGCGTACTTATATGAAGATACAAAGAATAAATTCTATTTGCCTTATTTAGAACAATGGATGGATTGGGTCATGTATGAGATGCCCAGAACAGAAGAAAATGGATTGCAGCATATTGTTTATAATAGTGAAAATAAGCAACAAATTTGGGATGATACCTTAATGATGTGTGTATTGCCTTTAGCAAAAGTAGGTAAGCTTTTCAATAATCTTGCATACATAGAAGAAGCAAAAAAGCAATTTTTATTACACATCAAGTATTTAACAGACAAAAAAACGGGGCTTTGGTTTCATGGTTGGAATTTTGAAGGGCGGCATAATTTTGCTAATGCTTTATGGGCAAGAGGCAATTGCTGGATAACAGTAGCTATACCTGAATTCTTAGAACTTTTGGACTGGAATGAGGATGATTCTATAAAAGAGTTTCTCCTAGATGCATTAAAAAATCAAGTAGAAGCATTGGCTAAATGCCAAGATGAGCATAGCGGCTTGTGGCATACCATATTGGATGATGATAGTTCTTATTTAGAAGCTTCAGCTACAGCTGGTTTTGCTTATGGCATATTGAAGGCAGTTCGCAAGCGTTATATTGATAAGAAATATGAAGGGATAGCGATTAAAGCAATACAGGGGATTTTGAATAATATCAGCAAGGAAGGCGAACTTCAAAATGTCTCTTTTGGGACACCTATCTTTAATACTATTGAAGAGTATAAAAATATTCCGCTTACCTCTATGCCCTATGGACAATCTCTTGCAATATTATGTCTGTCAGAGTATCTGCATAATTATATTTAATACGCTTATTTTAGTATGTACTTTCGTAATGTTACCTACTTTCCAATCATTATATCATTTTTATTTATAATTTTGATCTTAGACCTATTACAGCTAAATACACTTTTCAATTAATGAAATTAGCGGAGAGAAGGAAGGCTTTTATTGTTGTTGCTAGGTAAAGCAATGTAATTGGACTAAATCATATTTTGAAAGGAAGAGTGTTTATTATGATTGGAGAAGAGCGAAAATTAAAATTTATCAATTATTTTTCCTATGGTATAACTGATTTCATAGGCGCAGGGGCCTTTGCATTAACGAGTGCATGGTTATTATATTTCTATACTACATTTTGCGGATTAACATTAGTGGAAGCTAGCTCTATATTTGCATTGGCGCGTATTGTTGATGCAGTGGCTAGCCCTACAATGGGCTTTATAACCGATAACTTTCACAAAACTCGCTTGGGCAGAAAATTTGGCAGACGCAAATTCTTTTTATTGATCAGTATTCCCTTGGTTACTTGTTATTCATTCATATGGATAACTGGCTTTTCTTATCTATATTATCTTATGACATATATCATATTTGAAATTGTATACACTATGATATTAATCCCTTACGACACATTAGCAGCGGAAATGACATCAAATTATAAAGTGCGTGCAAAACTTACCAGTGCCAGAATGTATTGTGCACAGTTTTCGGCATTTGTAGCAGCATTCTTGCCAGGGAGATTAATCAACGCTTTGGGAAAAGAATCTTCTGGATCCTTTTTATATGCAGGAGCCATTTTTACCGGTATATTCATAGTTGTGTTGATACTTGTATATAACTTTACCTGGGAAAGATCGTTAGAAGAAATAAAATCCATAGAGTCTAAAAAGCCAAAAGTAAAATTGGGTATTGGACAGAACATACAAAAAATTTATATCGATTTAATCACAACACTTAGAATTCAAACATTCAGAGCTCACCTAGGAATGTACATAGGTGGATATCTAGCGCAAGACACTTTCAATGCCGTATTTACTTACTTTATCGTGTTTGCTCTTTTTAAAGATGCTGTTTTAGTATCAAATTTGCTGGCTACCATGTATATATTCCAAATTGCTGGTGTGGGAATAGCCACATATGTGACATTGAAAGTGAGTCCAGGATCAGCCTTTAGAATTGTATCTTCTCTGTTTATGCTAAGTATTTTTGGGTATTTGGCTATATATGGTGCTGGTGCTGATAGTGTAATTCCCTTGTATGTAGTGTCAGCTGTTGCTGGGCTTGGAAGAGGCGGAATTAACTTTATTCCTTGGAACAATTATACCTTTGTCCCTGATGTAGATGAAATTGTATCTGGTGATAGAAGAGAAGGTGTTTTTGCTGGATTTATGTCTTTTTTAAGGAAAGCCTCACAAGCTCTTGCAATTTTCGTTGTTGGAATTATATTACAAGAATTCAATTTTGTCTCTGGTGTAAAACAACAGTCTCATGAAGCCTTGGTAGCTATGGTGGCTATATTGGTAGTGGTACCTTTAGCATTCCTCATCGTAGGTATTATAGGGTCCTATAAATTTAAAATTACAGATGCATCACATTCTATACTTAGAAAAGAACTTGAAAGAATAAAAAATGGCGGTCTTAAAAGTGACGTAGATGATATAACTCGCAGTACTGTTGAGGCTTTAACGGGCTGGAAGTATGAAAATTTATGGGGCAATAATCCGGTGGGATATGCAAATTGGATAAAATACAATAAATCTAAAAAAAGTCAATCCGCTCATGATACGGCTAAAAAGGATATAAATTCTTAGGTTTTTTAATATAATCAATCGATTTAAAGCAGGGACAACGAAAAAAATATCTAAACCTGCTCTTTTCAGTTCTTTTTTTCGATATAGCCTTAATGGATCAGGTTCCTTTTGATTCAAGAGGTTTCCTGCGCCCCATTGACAAGCCAAATACCACCTAGAATTAGTGCTATCCCCATAATGGTATTCCAATAGAGTGGTTCATTAAGAAAAATCACTCCTGCCAACACCCCGATAATTGGAATAGCCAGTACTGAGATGGATGCCTTCCCAGCCTCAGTATTTGATAAAATATAGGTCCAGAGGAAAAAAGCCAATGCTGAGGCGAGTACGCCATTATACAGTAGATACCCTACTGCATTAAAACCCCACTGTACGGTGCCATGCTCAAACAAAGCCGAATAAATTGACAATAGGGTAGCCCCTACTACCATCTGCCATGTTGTATATTGTAGGGTATCACAGTGCTGTAATTTTAATTTAACAAGAATACTTGAGAATGCCCAAGCAACGGCACCTGCAAGTGTTAAAGAAATAGCCCACCAGGCACCGCCGCCACTTACGTTTAATAATGCAATCAGTCCAAGGATGCCCATGGCGATACCGGCCATTTTTCTCGGGGTCAATTTCTCACCTAGTAAAAAATGGGCCATGATTGCCATCCAGAAAGGCATACTATAGGATAAAACCGAAGAAAGTCCAGCACTTAAAAACTGCATACCAATTTGAATGGCACTATTAAAAAAGGCTGTTTGTAAAATGCCTCCTAGAATAATCCACTTCCAATCCTTACGTCGTGGAATCGGTATTTTTTTGAAATAGGCGATACTAAGCAATACTATAGACCCTAAAACAAAACGATAGGTAGTAAATAACACTGGTGGAAAAACTTGAATTGCTTCTTTCATTACCACCCAATTCATTCCCCAGATTAGACACAAAAGTACGATTGCTCCATTCATAACTACACCTTCATCATTTTCGATTTTCCCTGCTAAAACTCTCTACTTTTTATTTTTCTACTTTATATGCTCTTATTCCTGTATTGAAGTAGATGTTGAGGCGGTATTTAGAATGAATAACACCAGGCAGATAGGAATAACATTACTGTTCCTAGATACTTTATTTTCCCTTAGAAGGTAGGAATTTAGCAAGATTTAGTATTTAATAAGAGAAGATACCCATAATCTAGTTCCTAGATTATGGGTATCTTCTCTTTAGGTTGGGACTTAATGTTGGCGCTATTCCTAGCTTCTTATACGCAAAAGGAAGTACATTAGAAAAACTTAGCGTTTCTGATAAAGATAAATAACCTGTCTCTATTAGAATTTATTACTTACCATCTGCGAGAAATATACTCAATATTTAAAGCATCTATTTTCACAAAAAAAGAATGTATTTTTTGCAATACAAAATTTCTTTGACAATTATCTTGTCGTATTTTTAAATTCATTATATTGCGTTGGGGAATTTGTAGCTCACTTACTTGAAAATTTTGAACTGACTTCTTCACAATTAAACCTCCACAGAATTACTTTATTCGCCATTTTATAGTATCAAACTTCCATTTAATATTTCTTTGAAATTACAAGCTTAATCAATCAAATCTGGAACGATAAAGCAGTCAGATTGTATGAAAATGTGAAACAAGGTCCTAATCTTTATGTCTTTTATAGGAGATGAAAACGGAGATTAACTCGGTGGAATTGTCGTTGTACTTTCTTTAGGATGAATCTTTTTTCTCGTCATTGCTTTGAACCAATCCATATGGAATATGAGATGAAGCATAATCAAAATGGTAAGAGCATAACTTGACCATTCATGCAGAGATTTGACGTTTATAGCCTTTAAGAATGACATTAAGACAGGCGGCTTTATGGATATAGCAACTCCTGTGGCAATGCTCACGGCTCCAAATAATAGCAGGGCGATATCTAAATAATAGTTTTTTTCAGGTTTTGATAGCATACGTTGATCCTCCAATTATTCTAAATTGATTTTAATTATACTTGATAAATGTGACAAAAATATTACGGCTTTTATGAAGAAGAAACAACTAGCTGTAGTTCTCAAAGTATTGGGAAGCTTGATTGCGGATGGTAGCGGCTTGCAGCTGAGGTGTCACAGATAGTGAAAAACTCCTGCAAAGTAATAAATTGACTTTGCAGGAGTTTATATTTTGATGGTAAATATAGAAAAGGACGCAACATCTAGTTTATTGCTTATCAAGCATCGAAACGGGGCGGTTTCCTACAGTTGCTTGCGGCAGGAGACCGAGTTCGGATTGGGGGCAAAGCTGTGACAGTGCTGAAGGGAGAGCTTCTCAAGTGATGAAACTGGGATAAATTCGGTGGAACTGTCCCTGCGATTTAAATTGTGTTTGTGACAAGATAATGTACCTTTTTTTCATAATGGCATTACCTCACGATAGTCTACATAGTGACATTATCGCAAGTTAAACACATGTTAAATCCAAGCCATGAGGCAATTGATTTTTATTGCAAATAATGGCGGAGCGTTAAAATAAAGTGATGTTAAAAGATGCTGAGATGGTACGTATTTACTCAGCATCTTTTATTAGGTGAATAAAAATTTTTCATGTAAATATCAATTGACTGAATATATAGAATTATGCTATGATGAACGCAATAAATAAAGAACGGAATATTGGATGGTGACATTAAGTTGGCCAAACCTTCAAATTTATTAAATAAATTTTGGAGGTGATTAAGATGCATAAAATAATAGAAATAATAGAGAACCGAAAAAGGACAAGGATGGAGTAATTGTCTGTTTTTCGGTATTTTTGTGTCTAAAATGAAATGTTTGCGTGCGGGGAAGGGGAGGCTGCCATGATAATAAAGAAGATACTCAATAATAACGTCATTATTACTGAGAATGAGCAAGCACAGGAAATTGTCGCGATGGGGCGCGGCATTGCGTTTAAAAAGCGTTGTGGTGACAATGTGCCAAGAGCGGAAATCGATAAAGTATATACGCTTTCTAATCAAGAGGTTTTTCATCGTTTTGAACAGCTCGTGCAGAATCTTTCGATGGAATACATGGAGATATCTAGTGAAATTATTGAGATGGCAGAGCAAAGATTGCAAAAGAAACTCAACGATTGTGTCTATATATCGCTTACCGATCACTTGCATATGGCAATTACGCGATTTAGAGAAGGTGTTGGTATCAAGAATATGATGAATTGGGAAATCAAACGCTTTTATCGTGATGAATATGCGATTGGTGAAACGGCATTGGTGATGCTGAATCAGAAATTTGGACTAGAATTACCAATTGATGAAGCTGGTTTTATTGCACTGCATATCGTTGATGCACAGATTGATGGGGATAAGCCAATCGCTGACTATATCACGAAACTGATACAGGAAATTACGAATATTGTTCGTCATACATTCGCAGTGGAGTTTGATATAGAATCCTTACAATATTATCGTTTTATTACGCATTTGAAATTTTTTGCGAATCGTATGTTTACAGAAAGAGAAACAGTTGCTGAAGTCGATGAAGAAATGGAAAAACTTGTCCAGAAAAAATACGCGGCAGCATACCGTTGTGTGCAGAAAATTGATGTATTTATTCAGATGAAGTACAAATATCAGGTTAGTGCAGATGAAAAATTCTATCTGATGATTCATATCGCTAAGGTAACAAGAAAAGATAAGCTCACTAAGTCCTAAATGCATATTTAGTGCTATAGAATCCTAAGAGTAAAGGAGGATAGAAAATCGTTTTGTGGATGGTGACATTAAGTTGGCCAAACCTTCAAAGTTATATTTAAACTTTTGGAGGAATTATTGATGAGAAAGTATGAAGAATTAGCAAAAGCCATCATTAAAAATGTTGGCGGAAAAGACAATGTAATATCGTTAGCGCACTGCTATACGAGATTGCGCTTCAAATTGCATGATGAAAAGAAAGCAGCGACAGAGGTATTGAAGGATATGGATGGCGTTGTTACGGTTGTGCAGAGTGGAGGGCAATATCAGGTGGTTATTGGCAATGAAGTGGGTGATGTTTATGATGAAATCGTAAAATCACAGGGAATTGATGGTGCGAGCAGTGAGGCTGCGGATGAAGCCCCGGATAAAAATATGAGCTTGCTTGATAAGTTTGTAGATATTGTATCCGGTATTTTTACGCCTATTTTAGGGGTCCTTGCAGCCAGCGGGATGATAAAAGGTTTTACTGCGCTTTTCGTTGCACTTTCTTGGGTTGATGCAAAAGGCGGAACTTATCAAATTTTGCAGACAATTGGGGACGGATTGTTTTATTTCTTTCCTATCTTTTTGGGATTGACAGCAGCGCGTAAATTTAAAATGAGTGAATTTAGTGGAATGGCAATTGGTGCGGCACTTGTCTATCCTGCCTTGAGTGTAATCATGAAAGGTGAGCCGCTTTATCAGATGTTTGCGGGGACAATGTTTTCTTCGCCGGTGCAGATTGAATTTTTAGGAACACCAGTTATTTTAATGAATTATGCATCGAGTGTTATTCCAATTATTGTGGCTATTTATTTTGGTGCTAAAGTAGAACATGCTCTTTTGAAAATTATTCCTTCCATGGTCAAGGGATTTATGGTTCCGTTTTTCACGCTTTTGATTGTTATTCCAGCGACGTTCCTCGTTATTGGACCAATTTCAACGTGGGCTGGTCAACTGGTAGGGGCAGCGGCAACAGGTATTTTTAATTTTAGTCCAATTTTAGCAGGATTATTTATTGGTGCTTTTTGGCAGGTTTTTGTTATTTTTGGTTTGCATTGGGGACTTGTGCCAATCATGATCAACAATATTTCAATTTCTGGTGCTGATCCAATCGTTGCCATGAGTTTTGCCGCTTCTTTTGCGCAAACAGGCGTAGTCTTGTCTATACTGATAAAAACCAAGAACAAGAAATTGAAGGCACTTAGTATACCGGCATTTATTTCTGGGATTTTTGGCGTAACAGAACCAGCAATTTATGGTATTACTTTGCCGCGGAAAAAAATGTTTGTCATCAGCTGTGTAGGTGCAGCAATTGGTGGTGCGCTTCTTGGTTTTTTTCATGCACAATTTTATATGGTTGGCGGACTAGGAATTTTTGCTTATCCTAGTTTTGTTAACCCGGTAACCAGCGATATGTCCGGCATGAAAAGTGCAATGATGATTTCTGTATTGGCATTGCTTTTTGGTTTTGTTATGGGATATCCGTTTTACCATGATGAAAAGGAAGAAGAAAAGAGTTGTATTGTAAAAAAAGACGGTAATAAAATTCTGGAAAAAGAAATCTTGACCAGCCCGTTGATTGGTGAAGTGATGGCTTTGGAAGAAGTTCCGGATGAAGCATTTTCTTCTGGCGTAGTGGGAAGAGGTGTAGCAATACTTCCTTCAGAAGGCAAAGTCATCGCACCGGCCGATGGTACGGTAATGACAATTTTTCCTACGGGTCATGCTTTGGGATTGATTACAGATAAAGGTACGGAAATTCTCATTCATATTGGAATTGATACCGTAAAACTAAATGGGCAGTATTTTCAGGCAAAGGTGAAACAAGGTGATACGGTAAAACGTGGACAGGTCCTTGTTGAATTTGATCTGGAAAAAATAAAAGCAGCAGGTTATCCTGTGATTACGCCTGTATTGATCACTAATTTCCAGCAGTACTTGGATATTATTGGGACGGAAAAAGGAAATATAGATTACGAGGAAAGTCTTATTACGGTTATTGCATAATAACGAATATTTCACCTGTAAGACACTTTATGTTTTAGAAATATTAAATGATTGAAGAATATAATGTTGGAGGAAAAACAATGAAAAAAGCGTTAGCAGTATTAGGACTTTCTACCGTAATTTTTTGTGGCGGCGTACAAGTCGAGGCTGCACCGGGATTTTTTCAAGATGTACCCACTGGCGACTGGTCTTATGAAGCCGTCAACGGGCTCATTGCCACAGGGTATGTGAATGACTACACCGAACCGATACCACAAGGCCGTATCATGAGCCGCATGGAAATGGCCTTGGTTGTCGATGATGCCATGCAGAACCTCAAAGCATTCACGCCTGCTGAGCAGGATACGATTCAGAAATTGAATAAAGAATATTACTATGACATCAAAAAGATACAGATGTTGTCGAAGCTCGACAATGCGGATTTGGAAAAGGCTGCAAATGAGGGGAACGGCACGACCTTTACGGAAGAAGAAAAAGCTGGACTGAAGAAAGCGGCAGCTTTTGCGGATAAGTTTTCTATCAATGGCTATGCCCGCCTGCGTAATGATCACTATCAGAAGGATACGGGCAAGACGACCCGCGCAAATATGGTTCATGTGCAAGTCAATACGACGTACAAGGTAAATGATAATTGGCAGGTCCATAACGATATTGGCTATCGTAATTCCTTCAGCGGCTTTGATGAATTGAAATCCTCTTCACCGGGTGAGAATCAGACGGGTACCACCATGGATACCTATGTGACTGGCCGCATGGCGGACAATGCCCTCGGTCTTAAAATCGGCAAGTGGAATGAATGGAACATTTACGGCTGGGGCATGGATATCGACTGCGATTTCTCTGGCGTGCAGCTCGATTATGGCAAAAAAGATTTCAAGACCTATTTCACCACGGGCAAGATGGATCTTTGGGATAATGGCATGGGTGGTGACCGTGAGTATGAACATGTTACCAGCCTGCGCTTCTTCTATCCATTTGACAAGAAAAATGACATCAATTTCGGTGTTTCCTGGAGTTCTGCTATGGCCAGCCGCTACCAAGATCCTGACCAGGGGCGCGTATTCTATTACTATACCCATGCGCATCACAAGTTTGATAAAAACTGGGATCTTCGTGCGGGTCTCATCAACAGCAATGCAAAACGAGATGATACGGCAACTGCAAGCACAAAGACAAAGCAGCCGGGCCGCTGGCTGCAGCTTCAGTACAAGGGGACCGATCTGCAGGCTCCTGGCTCTTATGGCATTACCGCTACTTACCGCTATGAACCGGCCCTCACTTGGCCAACGGTCACGGACTGGTGCGGGCGCAATGAACGTTTCGTCCGCCTTGGCGTAAGCTGGGTACCGGCGAAGGACATCCTCTTGGATACCTTCTATACCTGGGCAAGAGAAATTGACACTGGTGAGAAGGACGACCTATACCGTTTCCAAGCACAGTTCTTCTTCTGATGAAGCAGTGAAATACAAAAATATAATAGGGAGATGCTTTGTATGAAGCTGAAAAAACTTACTAAAGTTGTATTTGGCATGATGACTTTAGGAACGATGGCGTTTAGCTCATTTGTCAGCCTTGCAAGTGCAGCACCGAATGATGTAAAGCCAAGAACAATCGTCATGACGGATGGCGAAGTCGATGATATGGATTCGTTTTTAAGATTTCTGCTCTATACGAATGATCTGGATGTAAGAGGCATCATTTATACTAGTTCCATGTGGCATTACAAGGGGGACGGCAGGGGAACTCAGTTTACTACCCATATGGATATTGTCAAATTATATCATCCGGGTTGGCACACAGATCTTCGTTGGTGTGGAACAGATTGGATTAAGGAATATATTGATAAATATCGCACGGTTTACCCGACTCTTTTACAGCACGATAAAAATTATCCGTCTCCGGATAAGCTGCAAAGTCTGGTGCGTGTGGGAAATATTGATTTTGAGGGCGAGATGAATTACGACACCGAAGGCTCGAAATTCATAAAAGAGGCGCTTCTTTCTGAGGATGAAACGCCGATTTATTTTGAAACCTGGGGCGGTGCCAATACTTTTGCCAGAGCCTTGAAATCTATCGAAGATGAATATAAGGGGACGGCGGAATGGGACTGGATGTATCAGAAGGTCAGTAAAAAAGCCGTCCTGTATAATATCATGGACCAAGATGATACTTATAAAACCTATATTGCTGTTAAATGGCCGGATATCAAGGTTTATTACAACAGCTGGCAGTTCGGCTGTCTGGCCTATATATGGCCTAAAACCGTACCAGAGGCACAGCAGAAATACTTCCGCGGCGAATGGATGAAGGAAAATATTCTGAAAGGACCGCTTATTGGCGGCTATATGACCTATGGCGATGGGCATAAGCTTGCAGGCGATCCGGAGGACAAGTTCGGCTCGATGGAAGAAGCCACGAAAAACGGTTACGGAAAATATGACCTGATATCCGAAGGGGATTCTCCGTCCTTCCTGTATCTTATCAATAACGGTCTGCGTTCTACTGAAAGTCCGGCCTATGGCGGCTGGAGCGGCAGACTTTCGCTGTCGGCTTCCACTAAGAATCTTTGGGAGGATAACGAAGGTTCCTTTGACTACAATCCGTATACGAAAAAGTTAGATAAATACTATTCGCAGACACGATGGATTGATGCCATTCAGAATGACTTTGCTGCACGCGTGAAGTGGACGATGAATGATTACCAGCATGCTAACCATGCACCGCAGGAGATTAAGATTCAGGAAGGTCTGGACATCAAGGTGAAGTCGGGTGAAAAAGTCACGCTGCATGCCTCGGCCAGCGATCCGGATGGAGACAAGCTGAACTATAAGTGGTATCCATATGAGGAAGCTGGCTCGTATCGTGCTCCTGTTGCAATCAAAGGCAAGGGACAGGAGGCAAGCCTTATGGTACCTGCTAATGCCATAAAGGGTGAGACCATTCATGTTATTCTAGAAGTAACAGATAGCGGGCAGCCGCCAATTACCCGTTATGCCAGGGTAATCATGACTGTAGAGTAGGAGACAGATGGGCTCTTTGTCAATTCTTCTGGCGTATTGGGAAGGGGTGTAGCAATAGTTCCTTCTGAAGGGAAAGTCATCGCGCCGGCTGATGGCACCATAACGACAATTTTTCCTACGGGTCATGCTTTGGGGCTTCTTTACAGTGGCTAAAGATATTGATACTGGTGCAAAACGCAATGGTGCTCGTATTGAATTGGATACATTTTTCTAAGCATTTTGGCATGAGATATTTTTTTAGTATACATGGATTTATGTTTATAACAATCAATGCGAAAGAGGCATTGACGGAAAAACAAATACGTTTCGCCAATGCCTGCGTATTGATTGAATAATTAAAAAAGGTAGGTAATCTAAATGAAGAAGTTTTCTAAAGAATTTTTATGGGGCGGTGCAGTGGCTGCCAACCAATGTGAAGGTGCTTATGCTGAAGATGGTAAAGGGCTGAGTATTCAAGATGTTATGCCACATGGGATAAAAACTCCGCCTACCGATGTGCCTACAGAAGATAATATGAAATTAATCGGTGTAGATTTTTATCACCGCTATCCGGAAGATATTAAGCTTCTAGCAGAAATGGGGTTCAAAGTATTTCGTACATCTATTGCCTGGAGTCGTATTTTTCCTCAGGGCGATGATGTGGAACCAAATGAAAAAGGACTTGCATTTTACGATAGATTGTTCGATGAATGCCATAAATATGGCATAGAACCTTTGGTTACCCTATCTCATTATGAAACACCGCTTAATTTGGCGAAAAAGTATGATGGTTGGGTGAATCGAGAGCTTATTGGCTTTTACGAACGATATGTAAGGACGGTCTTTGACCGCTATAAAGACAAAGTAAAATATTGGCTTACCTTCAATGAAATTAATTCCGTTTTGCATGAGCCATTCATGAGTGGTGGGATTTGCACGCCGAAAGATCAATTATCGAAGCAGGATCTTTATCAGGCGATTCATCATGAATTGGTTGCTTCAGCGCTGGCAACAAAAATTGCACATGAAATGATGCCGGGAGCAAAAATTGGTTGTATGGTCATCAGTATGCCAACTTATCCGCTGACGCCGCATCCAGATGATGTTATTGCGGTAATGAAAGCAGATCATATGAACTATTTCTTTGGGGATGTACATGTCCGAGGTGAATATCCGGGGTATATCAAGCGTTATTTCAAAGAAAACCATATTGAATTGAAAGTAGAAAAAGAAGATGAAGAAATTCTTAAACATACTGTAGATTTCGTTTCCTTCAGCTATTATATGAGTGTTTGCGAAACAGCTGATTTAGAAAAAAAGAAAAAAGGTGAGGGAAATCTCATGGGCGGTGTACCAAATCCATATCTTCCTTCTTCTGAATGGGGCTGGCAGATCGATCCGCAGGGCATCCGTTATGTTCTCAATATGTTTTGGGATCGGTGGCAGAAACCTCTGTTTATTGTAGAAAATGGTCTGGGTGCTGTAGATGAACTTGTAGATGATGGCAGAGGTGGAAAAACGGTACATGATGCTTACCGTATTTCTTATTTAAAAGATCATCTTATCCAGGTAAGAGAAGCAATCGCTGACGGTGTTCCGGTCATGGGGTATACGACTTGGGGCTGCATCGATGTGGTGAGTGCATCGACCGCGGAGTTGAAGAAACGTTATGGTTTTATCTATGTCGATCGTCATGATGATGGAAGTGGAACGTTGGCAAGATATAAGAAAGACTCGTTTTTCTGGTACAAAGATATTATTGCAAGCGACGGAGCAAAACTTGATATTGATTAAAGATAGGGTGAGGTTATTCCTCACCTCCAATTTGTCTACAAACTTAGATGAAGCATTTTTCACATTTTATCTCACTAAGAACTGTACGATCGAGCGTAAAAGGGCATCGGAACGGCTCAACATTAGTATTGGAGAATTGATACACATGATAAACGTAATGGCGTGCGCAGTGAATTGAATGTGTTCTTCTAAGAAGAAATTAATGTGATGAGGAGCGAGATGATGAGTTTGAAGTCGATTATAGAGAAATGTATGTATATCATGCTTATGTCTTTTTTTATTTACAGTGGACTTGGCTTTTCCGGCATCGCGATTGCTTCAGCCTCAGATTTTTCACTGGATGATCTAGAGGTGGAGCACATGGTGCAGCCTCTGGGGTTGGATGTAAAAGAACCGCAATTTAGCTGGAAGTTGAAGGCGGACAAGGAGAAGAGAGGTATTTTTCAGATGGCTTATCAGATTATCGTCAAGGATAATATGGGCAAAATTATTTGGAATACTGGAAAAGTTGCAGGTAGTGAATCTATCGGCCTAAAATATGACGGTATAACGCTTGCGCCGGAAAGCAGATACAACTGGACGGTAAAGGTTTGGAACCAGAAGGATGAAACGCAGAAAAAAAGCTCTTGGTTTGAAACAGGGTTGAATATGCAACGCAGCGGCTCGGGTAATTGGGATAATGCCAGCTGGATTGGCGGAGAAGATAAGGATTTACCCTTGCATTCGCAGAGTTTATCCGTATTTCGCGTGAAATATGCACTAAAAATTTTGCAGGGATCAACGAAAGCGAGCTTTATCCTCGGGGCCAATGACAGCCGTCTCATGGATAAAAATAAGAATCTTTACAATCTAGAAAGTGGGCAGGATAAAAGTTTTATCAAGCTCGAATTTGACACAGCAAAAGTGAGTGCGGGTGGTGAGACTTGCATCAATATCTATCGTCAGGGCTACAGTAAGGACGATTCACTGACTCCGCTTACGTCGATTGCGATCCCGACGATGCTTGTGAATGCAGAAAATCAAAATGCAAAGCATACAATTGAAATAAGCAGCAATTTTGGTATTTTTAACTTTTGGATTGACGGT
>ENA-OFCE01001155-OFCE01001155.1-metagenomes-genome-assembly--contig:-NODE-1155-length-14327-cov-4.412976_pt1 | contig 14327 bp, 15 predicted proteins | sample MGYA00153388_OFCE01 | MGnify analysis MGYA00153388
GAGCGGGTCGCGCAGGCCTACCTGGACTTGCTGGCAGCGCCGCGCTGATCGCTGGGCGGCAAGGTCGGCATGACCAACACCCCCTCGTTTCGGGGTGTCGGCGTTTTTGACACCGGTTTCGGGCGTCGAACCGACACCTATTTGCAAGTTGTTGTTTTAAAACAGGAAAAGCCTTTTTGTGGCGATTGGCACGTTTTGTGCAAGCCGTTCGTCCGTGTCAACAAACCCAGGAGTCAATCCATGAACCATGTTTTCAAGTCCACCGCCGCCGTCTTCAGCCTGGTCGGTGCCATCAGCGCCACAGCCGCGCCCATCATTCCCAGCTTCAGCACGTTCGGCACGCTGGCTGGCGCCACGTTTGGAGGCAGCGGCATTCCCAACAACGCCGTGGCCATCACCAATTTGACAGGTTTGACGCTGGGCCTGACAGCCACCCCCCGCTTTGCCGCCGCCAATCCAACCAACAATGGCGCGGGCACGTTCACTGCGCGCCCCGGTCTGTCGCCCAACCCGCCGTCTTCCGCGGCCGACCCTTACGCGCTGTGGAACTTCAGCTTTTTCCTGGGCGGCACTGGGGTTGCCAACGCCTACTTCCGCCTGTTCTATGACTTCAACCCGGCGGTCGGCAACGACCAGCTGACCCATGGTGTGTTCGCCGCGCCTGGGTCCGTTCTGGCGAACCCAACCCAGGATTCCTACAACCTGGGAATGGATTTCCTGGCCACCACGAATCCGGCTATCGGCATTACCGCGCCGGCCGGCGTTTTCAATCCCAATGCTCAGGGCCAGTACAGCTTCGCTCTGGTGGCGTACACCAGCATCACCGGCGCGGAAATCGGCCGTTCCGCCATTGTCGTGAACGTGGTGCCCGAGCCGGGCACCTTTGCCCTGGCCGGTCTGGCGCTGCTGGGTCTGGCTGCCGCACGCCGTCGCGCGTGATGTAGGCCTGACGAGCCTGCGAGCCCGTCAGCGCAGTTCAAGCCCGGCTTATGCCGGGCTTTTTCTTGGTCGGTCGGGCCGCCGCTATCGTCGCCGAATGCCCCTGCTCGAAGTCACCGACCTGCGTGTCACGCTGAACACCGCGCGCGGTGCAGCCCCGGCGCTTCGCGGCGTGTCGTTCACGCTGGAGCGCGGGCAGACGATGGGGCTGATCGGCGAGTCGGGCTGTGGCAAGAGCCTGACGGCGCTGGCGCTGATGGGTTTGTTGCCCGACGGCGCGAGCGTGGCGGGCTCCATTCGGCTGGACGGCACCGAACTGAGCACGCTGCCCGAGGCCGGCTGGTGCCGCCTGCGTGGGCGCCGCGTGGCGATGGTGTTCCAGGAACCGATGACCGCGCTGAATCCGCTGCACACGGTGGGCGCGCAGGTTGCCGAACCGCTGCGCCTGCACCACGGGCTTTCGCAGGGCCAGGCCCGCGCCGAGGCGTTGCGGCTGCTGAACCGGGTGCAACTTCCGCAGGCGGCGTCGCGGCTGCGCGCGTACCCGCACCAGTTGTCGGGCGGGCAGCGCCAGCGCGCGATGATCGCGATGGCGCTGGCCTGCCGGCCCAAGCTGCTGATCTGCGACGAGCCGACCACCGCGCTCGACGTCACGATCCAGGCGCAGATCCTGGCGCTGCTCGACGAGTTGCAGGCGGAGCTGGGCATGGCGCTGCTGTTCATCACGCACGACCTCAATCTGGTGCGCCGCTTCACACACCGGGTCGGCGTGATGGAACGCGGCCGGCTGGTCGAGACGGGTGACACCGCCGCGGTATTCGCCGACCCGCAACACGCGTACACGCGCAAGCTGATGTCCAGTCGGCCGCAGCGTGTCGTGCAGCCAGTGGCCGACGACGCCGCGCGGCTGATCGAGGCGCGCGATGTCGGCGTGAGTTTCGCGATCGCGCAGGGCTGGTTCGGCAAGCGGTTGTTCACGGCCGTGCGCCAGGCCACGCTCACCTTGCGGCGCGGCGAGACGCTGGGCATCGTCGGCGAATCGGGCTCCGGCAAGACCACGCTGGGCATGGCGCTGCTGGCGCTGCAACCGCTGTCGAGCGGTGAAGTGCTGATGGGTGGCCAGCGCATCGACAACGCCGAGCGCGGCGTGCTGCGGGCCATGCGCAAGCGCATGCAAGTGGTCTTCCAGGACCCCTTTGCCGCGCTCAGTCCGCGCATGACGGTTGGGCAGATCGTCGGCGAAGGTCTGGCGCTGCACCGCGCCGAACTGTCGCGCGCGGAACGCGACACGCTCGTGCTGGCCATGCTCGACGAAGTGGGCTTGAGCGAATCGAAGGGCGTGGCGGGCGTGCTGCAGCGTTATCCGCACGAGTTTTCCGGCGGCCAGCGGCAACGCATCGCGATCGCCCGCGCCGTGGTGTTGCGACCCGAAGTGCTGGTGCTGGACGAACCGACCTCCGCGCTGGACGTCTCGGTGCAGCAGCAGGTGCTGGTGCTGCTGGGCGACCTGCAGCGCCGCTACGGCATGAGCTATGTCTTCATCAGCCACGACCTGGCGGTGGTGCGCGCCATGTCTCACCGCGTGATGGTGATGAAAGACGGCCGCGTGATCGAGGAAGGCGAGGCACAGGCGCTGTTCGCTTCACCGCGCGAGCCTTACACCCAGGCCCTGCTGGCAGCGGCACACCTGGCCTGACAATTCGCCACCATCGGCTCGGGCTGCGGGCGTTTTTGCGTCTTGGCTGGATAACGACGGACTGGCGGGTCGCGCATGCAAGTGACATCTGCGCGACGGCCTGCGGCGACGTCCGGCAGGCCGCCTGTCTGGTGTCAAGGCGTGATCGCGACTTTCAGCACGCCGTCGCGCTGGTGGGCGAACAGGTCGTAGGCCGTCTCGATGTCGTCGAGCTTGAAGCGGTGCGTCACCAGCGCGCCGAAGTCGACCCGGCCGCCCTCGATCACCGACATCAGGCGGCGCATGCGTTCCTTGCCGCCCGGGCACAGCGTGGTGATGATGCGATGGTCGCCGAGCCCCGCAGCAAAGGCGCCGAGCGGAATCTTCAGGTCGGTCGAATAGACGCCCAGGCTCGACAGCGTGCCGCCCGGCCGCAACACGCGCAGCGCGGCTTCGAAGGTCTGCTGCGTGCCCAGCGCCTCGATGGCGACATCCACGCCGCGGCCCCCGGTCAGCCGCATGATCTCGTCGACCGGGTCGAGCTGCGTGCTGTCGATCGCGTGATCGGCACCCATCTGCTTCGACATGCGCAGACGCTCAGGCAGCCGGTCGACGCCGATCACCACGCTGGCACCGCTGAGCCGCGCACCGGCCGTGGCGCACAGACCGATCGGGCCCTGCGCGAACACGGCGACGACATCGCCGATGCGGATGCCCGCGCTTTCGGCGCCGCTGAATCCGGTCGACATGATGTCCGGGCACATCAGCACTTGTTCATCGCTCAGGCCGTCGGGCACCGGCGCCAGGTTGGCCATCGCGTCGGGCACGAGCACGTACTCGGCCTGACAGCCGTCGATCGTGTTGCCGAACTTCCACCCGCCCATCGCCTTCCAGCCGTGCACGCTGCCGGCGCCGTCCTGAGAACCCACGCCGCACAGGCAGGCATTGCTCCAGCCGCTGGGTGTGATGGCGCCGGCCACCACACGCTGGCCTTCGCGATAGCCGCTGACAGCTGCGCCCAGTCGCTCGATCACACCGACCGGCTCGTGGCCGATCGTCAGACCCTTCGCCACCGGATATTCGCCCTTCAGGATGTGCACATCCGTGCCACAGATCGTCGTGGTGGTAACACGCAAAAGGGCGTCCAGCGGGCCGACGTCCGGGATCGGCTTTTCGTCGAGCACGATGCGTCCCGGCTCGACGAAGATCGCAACTTTCATCTGGGTCATTCGATCACTCCGGTGAATTCGGCCATGCCGTTCTATCGCTACGTTGGTGTGTCGTTGGCAAACGAGGCTCCTGGCCGCCAGCGACGGCGTAGGCGCTGTCCGGCCCGGTGTGGCGCCGTCTGCCGACAGCGCGCCGCCGACCGCCTGCCTACCCTCAACCAGCGGCACATGGCCGCGGCCCGGAACCGGAGACAGCCATGCCCGACCACACTCCCCAGTCGAATGCCGATCTGAACCAGCGTGAGGCGCTGAAACGCTCGGAACACGACGCCACCACCGAGCAGCCCGAGAATTTCAAGGACCGGGCGATCGACGACAAGTTGGTCGAGATCGGCGCGGACAAGACAGACGCGCCGATCAAGGGGCTCGACACGCCCGAACGCCCCGGCGGCGGCCGCTGAGCAGCGGCGCAGCGGAGCAGGGTGGCGACCCTGGCGACCCTGCCGCCACCCGTACCGGTGGCGGGTTGATTCACCACGCCGCACCAACCGCAGCGACGCTCGTGTTGCCCCCATGAATGCGCTGTGCGGATTGTCCATTCTGTTGCTGCTGCAGGCGATCGGCGAAGCCATCGCGCATGCCCTGTCGCTGCCGTTCCCCGGACCCGTGATCGGCATGGCGCTGCTGCTGCCCGCCTTGCAGATCGGTTGGTTGCGTGAGCCCGTGCAGGCCGCGGCAGAACTGTTGCTGGCGCATCTGTCACTGCTGTTCGTGCCGATCGGCGTTGGCGTCATCACGCACCTCGACCTGGTGTCGACCCACGGCTTGCGGCTGCTGGCCGTGATCGTGTTGTCGACCTGGTTCGGCTTGGCGGTGACGGCTCTGGTGCTGCGCGGCCTGCTGCCCTTGGCCACGCTAGCCCGACCGTCGGAACCCGGCGATGAATGACTTCGTGCAGCTGTGGGTCTACCTGTCGTCGACGCCGCTGTTCGGCCTGACGGCCACGCTCGTGACCTATGTGCTGGCAACCCTGGTGTATGAACGGGTGCGGCGCGCACCTTGGGCGAATCCGGTGCTGTGGTCCGTCGTTTGTATCGGCGCCGTGCTGCTGGCCACCCGCACCTCGTACCCGAGCTATTTTGCGGGTGCGCAGTTCGTGCATGTGCTGCTGGGCCCCGCCGTGGTGGCGCTGGCCTGGCCGTTGTGGATGCGGCGTGCAGAGTTGCGCAGCCGCGGCGTCGCGCTGACCGTGGCCGCACTGGCCGGCGGGCTGGCGGCCGTTGGCGCTGCGGTCGCGCTGGGCTGGGCATTCGACCTGCCGGGCGAAGTGATCCGGTCGCTGGCGCCGAAGTCGGTGACGGCACCGGTCGCGATGGGCATCGCCGAGCGCATCGGCGGCGTGCCTGCGTTGGCCGCGGTGTTTGCGGTGGTGACCGGCATGGTGGGTGCGCTGTCGGCCAAGTACCTGTTCGATCTGCTGCGCATCGATTCATGGGCGGTGCGCGGCTTCGCGCTCGGCACCACGGCGCACGGCATCGGCGCCGCGCGCGCGCTGCAGGTGCATCCGGACGCCGGTGCCTACGCCGGCATCGCGCTCGGCCTGCAAGTGCTGTTCGCCTCGCTGCTGATGCCGCTGCTGATGCCGCTGCTGTTCGGCTGGCTCAGTGGCTCGTGACGCCCTCGCTCAGATCATCGCGGCTGGATCGAGCACCTCGCCACCGCTCGGTTGCAGACCGGCGGTGAAGCGTGTGATGCGCCTTGGCAGCAGATGCACGAGGCTGCCGTTTTGCAGCCCGAGCCGGTCGCGCAAGGCGTTGTAGTCGCTGCGCGGCAACTCGACGTCGACAAAGCTGCCGTCGTCGAGCCGCTTGAACTCGACACGCGTGCGCGGACCCACCGTCAGCGCCTGCGACAGCGTGACGGCAAGCGTTCCGTCCTGCGGCGCGGCGACGATCTCCAGTTCGTGCGGACGCACATAGCTCACTTCGTCGGCCGGCGTGGTGCCGCCCGGCGCATGACCGAAGCGGCCGTGAAACAGATTCACATCGCCCAGGAATTGCAGCACGAACGGTGTCGCCGGGTGGTCGTAGACCTGGTCGGGCGTACCGTCCTGCTCAATGCGGCCGTGGTTCATCACGACCACGCGATCGGCCACTTCCATCGCCTCGTCCTGGTCGTGCGTGACGAACACGCTGGTGACATGCATCTCGTCGTGCAGGCGGCGCAGCCAGCGCCGCAGCTCCTTGCGCACCTTGGCGTCGAGCGCGCCGAACGGCTCGTCGAGCAGCAGCACCTTGGGCTCGACGGCGAGCGCGCGCGCCAGCGCGATGCGCTGGCGCTGGCCGCCCGACAGCTGGTGCGGGAAGCGGTCGCCGAGCCAGTCGAGCTGCACCAGTTGGAGCAGCTGGTTGACCTTCTCGGTGATCTGCGCCTCGCTCGGCCGCGTGGCCTTGGGCCGAACGCGCAGCCCGAAGGCGACGTTCTCGAAGATGCTCATGTGACCGAACAACGCATAGTGCTGGAACACGAAACCGACCTGACGGTCGCGCACGTCGTTGAAGGTGGCGTCCTCGCCGTGGAACAGCACCGAGCCCGAGTCGGGCCGCTCGAGCCCGGCGATGATGCGCAGCAGCGAGGTCTTGCCCGAGCCGGACGGCCCGAGCAACGCCACCAGTTCGCCCGACGGAATGTCCAGATTGAGCTTGTCGCAGACCACGGTGGCCCCGAAGCGCTTGCTCAGATCGCGGATCTCGATGCTCATGGTTGGCGGCCTTTCATTCGCTTCGTCTCAGGTTTCATTTGCGACTGCTTTCGCTTCTTGCCTGTGCGTCCTGCTTTCGCTTCTCACCGACGCTTCTTGCCGGTTCTTGCCGTCGCTTCGTGCCTACGCTCAAGGCAATCATTCGCTTCTGCCTCCCGGAGTGCGCTTCTGGTCCTTGACGCGCTGTTCCACCGCGTACTTGAGCACCAGTGTCACGAGTGCCAGCAAGGCGAGCAACGAGGCCACGGCAAAGGCCGCCGCGAACTGGTATTCGTTGTAGAGGATCTCGATGTGCAGCGGCATCGTGTTGGTCTGCCCGCGAATGTGGCCCGACACCACGCTGACCGCGCCGAACTCGCCCATCGCGCGGGCGTTGCACAGAATCACGCCATACAGCAGCGCCCATTTCACGTTGGGCATGGTGACGCGCCAGAACATCTGCCAGCCCGAGGCGCCGAGCACGCGCGCCGCCTCTTCCTGTTCCTGTCCCTGCGCCTGCATCAGCGGGATCAGCTCCCGCGCGACGAACGGAAACGTGATGAACAGCGTGGCCAGCACGATGCCGGGCAGCGCGAAGATGATCTTGATGTCGTGCTCGCGCAGGCTTTCGCCGAACCAGCCCTGCAGGCCGAAGATCAGCACATAGATCAGGCCGGCGATCACCGGCGACACCGAAAACGGCAGGTCGATCAGCGTGAGCAGCAGGTTCTTGCCGTGAAATTCGAACTTGGCGATGCACCAGGCGGCCGCCACGCCGAACACCAGGTTCAGCGGCACCGAGATGGCAGCTGCGACCAAGGTCAGCCAGATCGCCGACACCGCATCGGGCTCGGTGATGGCCGCGACATAAACACCCAGGCCTTTCTTGAAGGCCTCGATGAACACCGCCGCCAGCGGCACGAACAGAAACAGCGTCAGGAACAGCAGCGCGACGCCGATCAGCGTGCGCCGCACCCAGGGCGGCTCGGCCGTCGCCGCCAACGCGCTGCGTGGCCGTTGTCCCGAGCCGGTGGACCGTTCCGGTCGCGCAACCGCGGCAAGGCCCGGCGGCACTCCCAGCACCGGCACCGTGGCGGCACCGCCGACCGGTAGCGTCGGGTTCAGCGTGTTGACCGGATTCATCGGGTCAGCGCCCCTGGCGTCGGCGCGTCCACGCCTGCAGCAGGTTGATTGCCAGCAGCAGCGCGAACGACGCCACCAACATCACCACCGCGATCGCCGTGGCGCCCGTGTAGTCGTATTGCTCGAGCTTGGTGATGATCAGCAGTGGCGTGATCTCGGAAATCATCGGCATGTTGCCGGCGATGAAGATGACGGATCCGTACTCGCCCAGCGCGCGCGCGAAGGCCAGCGCGAAACCGGTCAGCAGCGCCGGCGTGACGATCGGCAGGATCACGCGCAGAAAAGTCTGGCGGCGGCTGGCCCCCAGCGTGGCGGCAGCTTCCTCGAATTCTTTCTGCAGGTCCTCCAGCACCGGCTGGACGGTGCGCACCACGAATGGCAGCCCGATGAAGGTCAGCGCCACGAACACGCCGAGCGGCGTGTACGACACCTTCACACCGATCAGCTTGAGCCACTGACCGATCCAGCCGTTCTCGGCGTACAGCGCCGTCAGCGCGATGCCGGCCACCGCCGTGGGCAGCGCAAACGGCAGATCGACCAACGCATCGACGATGCGCTTGAACGGAAACTCATAGCGCACCAGCACCCACGCGATCACCAGGCCGAAGCCGGTGTTGAGCAGCGCCGCTGCCAGCGAGGCGCCGAAGGTCAACCGGTACGAAGCCACCACGCGCGGCGAACTGACAGCCTCCCAGAACGCCGGCCAGGTCATCGTGAAGGTTTTCAGGAATGCGGCCGACAACGGAATCAGCACGATGAACCCGAGATACAGCAACGTGAACCCGAGCGCCAGGTCGAAGCCCGGCAGCACGCTGTGCCGCTTCAGCAAGGTGCGGCTGAACATCAGCGACCCGCCGCACCGGCCGGGCGACCGAGGCCCCGACCGTTCGGGCCGCAACGCCACGGCGTCCAGCCACGCACCGACAACAACGACATGGGCCCGACTAACGCTTGGCCACGGCAAGGATCTGGTCGTACAGGGCGCCGTCGTCGAAGTGGTCCTTCTGCGCCTTTTTCCAGCCGCCGAAGAGTTCGTCGACCGTGAACAACTGCAGCTTGGGAAACTGCTTCGCGTACTTGGCCATCACCTTGGCCGAGCGCGGACGCATGTGGTGCTTGGCGGCGAGTTCCTGGCCTTCGTCCGACCACAGGAACTTCAAATAGGCCTCGGCCTGTTTGCGCGTGCCGCGCTTGTCGACCACCCTGTCGACCACGCTGACCGGGTTTTCGGCCAGGATGCTCCAGCCCGGATACACCACCTCGTAGTCATTGCCGAACTCGCGCGTGATCAATGGCACCTCGCTCTCGAACGTGGCGAGCGCATCTCCGATCTTGCGCTGCGCAAAGGTGGTGGTGGCAGCGCGGCCACCGCCGTCGAACACCGGCACATTGGCGAAGATGCGACGCACCAGCGCCTGCGCGGCCGTGGGATCGACGCCCTTCTTGAGCGCCGCGCCCCACGCCGCCAGGTAGGTGTAGCGGCCGTTGCCCGAGGTCTTCGGGTTCGGGATGATCACGGAGATGCCGGCGCGGCCCAGGTCGTCCCAGTCGCGGATCTGTTTCGGGTTGCCCTTGCGCACCAGGATCACCGAGGTCGAGGTGGTGGGCGCGCTGTTGTCGGGCAGCCGCTTGGCCCAGTCGGCGGGAATGAGCTTGCCGCGGTCGGCCAGCACGTCGACGTCGTTGGCCTGGTTCATCGTGACCACGTCGGCTTCGAGCCCGTCGATCACGCTGCGCGCCTGCTTGCTCGAGCCGCCGTGCGACTGATTCAGCGTGAGGTCTTCACCACTCGTCTTCTTCCAGTGGGCCGCGAACAGGGCGTTGTATTCCTTGTAGAACTCGCGCGATACGTCGTAGCTGACGTTGAGCAGCGACGCGCCGGCAGCGCGTGCACGCGACGACAGGCCGACCATCGCGGCGGCGACCAGCAAGCCGAGGCCGCTGCGGCGCGTGATGGGGTTTGGCTTGAATGACAAAGGCAGTTCGGACATGGTCGGGCGCGGCGTCGCTTTCACAGAGGAAGGCGGATGCTAGGGCCAGCCACATGGACGTCCAACGACCGATTTCGCTGTTGCTTATGCGCGGGCCGAATAACGAGACGGGTCGATGGAAGCCATGCGACAGGCGCCGCGCGCCCGGGCTCAGGCACGGCCCGCCGCGTCGCAGATGTCGGCCACGAAACGCGGCCACAACGCTGGCGGCAGGTCGTGGCCCATGCCTTCGATGAGGTCGAGTCTGGCGCCCGGTACCAGCCGGGCCAGGTCGCGGCCCGCTGAAGCGGGCACCAGCGGATCTTGCAGCCCGTGGATGATCTGCGTGGGGGCCCTGATCGCGGCCAGCAACGCCGAACGGTCACCGTCCGCCACGATCGCCAGCAGTTGCCGGGCCACACCGTTCGGCCGGTTCGCGCGGCGCACGGCGCGTTCGAGCTGCGTGCTCATTTCAGCCTCGTCGGCCGGAAAGCCGGGGCTGCCGATCAGCCGCAGCAGGCGCCAGAGATGGTTGACGACGCTGGCCACATCGTGCGGATCGCGCGGCTGCGACAGCATGGCACGGCGCACCCTGGCGGAAGGACCGGGCAGTCGGCGCGAACCGCTGCTGGTCATCATCAAGGTCAGGCTGGCGACCCGGTCGGCGTGTCGAAACGCCATTTGCTGCGCAATCATGCCGCCCATCGACGCCCCGCACACATGGGCGCGGCGCACGCCCAACGCGTCGAGCACACCCACAGAGTCGGCCGCCATGTCGGCCAGCGTGTAGGGGCTGCGCATCGGCAGGTGCAGCGCGTACCGCAGCGACGCCATCATGAGATTCGGCGCGCCGAGTTCGTCGAACCCCTGGCTCAGGCCGGCGTCGCGGTTGTCGAAGCGAATCACGCGATGGCCCCTGGACACCAGGCTGGCCACGAAGCCCTCGTGCCAGGCCAGCAGCTGCATGCCCAAACCCATGATCAGCAGGATCGGCTCGCCTTGCGGCGAACCGTGGTCTTCCACCTCGAGGGTGATGCCGTTGCAGGACAGTTGCACGTCGCGGCCGCGTCGGGTCGGAACCGGTACCGTTCAGCTCGCCGCCGCCGACACGGCGCCGTGCGGGTGGGTGCGCAAAAGATGGGTGCGGAAGAACCAGCGCCGCGCCGCGGTCTTCTCGAACGGTTTCCACTGGCCGAAAGGCTGCGCCAGCCGGTCGGCCACGACATAAAGCGCCAGCGGATTCAGGCCCATGCCGACGTGGCTGGCCCGCACCTCGATGTTCTCGGTCAGCGGGCCGGGCTCGTTGATGCTGCATTGCCAGGCCACGATGCCGTCAGAGCGCGAGTAGATCGACGTGGTCGGCACGGTGGGCGCCTGTCGCAGCTTTTCCAGCAGGTGCGGGTCGTGCGGGCTGTGGCCGCTGACGAATTGATAGAACCGCCACGCGTTGGTGGCTTGCGGGTGGCCGGTGAACGGCGTGCCCAGCGTGATGACGCAGCGCGCGTGGTCGGGCAGTTCTTTGGCCAGTTCGCGCGCATACAGGCCGCCCAGGCTCCAACCGATCAGGCTGACGGGCTGCGCATGGCGTGCGAACATGGCCCGCACGTCGTCGTTGCAGCGCTGCAGCACGCCCTGCCGCGGTCCGAAATTGAAGCCCTGCCCCCAGGGGTGGGTGACGTAGCCGAGTTGGTCGAGAAAGCGCCGCAACGGCAAGGTCGACACGTCGTTCGCACCCAGACCGGGAATGACGAGCACCGGATGGCCATCGCCGCGCGGCAGCCGGCTCAGCCAGGGGATGGCGGCGAGCGTGGCGGCCAATTCGAACGGCGCGCGTGCCTCCAGCAGCATTCGCCATGCACCGGGCGCGGTTGCGACGCCGTGCGGCTCGGGGACCGGCGCGCGGGACGATGACAGCTTGCGTCTGAGAGCGTTCATGAGGGCATCGATTCGCGGCTCGCATGATGGTGGTCAGGGCGATGGTGGAACGGGTCCACCTCGAATCGATCTTATCGGCTGTGCGGGCGCTTGCGCTGAGCAGCGCTCGCTGGTGCGGTCGCCTGGGTCAACGCCTGCCGCAGCGCGGCTTCCAGCAGGCCCTGCGCCACGTTGGACAACGCCGTCGCGACCCCCGTCTTCACAACACCCGGCACCAGCCCGCCGAGACCCCCGGCGGCGGCCGACACCACCTTGCCGACGCTGCGTCGCGAGCGGCTCAGCACTGCGCCCAGTCCCGCGGCGTCTTCGTCGTCGTGGCTGCTGGGCCGCGGCAGCACCCGGGTGGTTCATCAACATGCGAGCGCCCGCGAGGTACAGCGGCACCGGCGGGCCGGGCACGTTCGAGATCACCGGGTTGGCCAGCTGCGGGATCTTTTCGGCCACGCGCACCCCGCCGTACATCGCCGTTGCGGCCTCGATCAGCCACGGCACGCCGATCGACGGGAAATCGGTCGGCAGAATGCTCTTGAGGCTGCCCATCGTCGATTTCATCGCCTGTGTGGCAGCCTTCACGTGGGCCAAGCGCTTGAGCGCCTTGGCGATGTGGGTGCCCAGGCTCATCAGGCTCATCGAGGCCTGCCGGCCGGCCGTCGTGTCACCGGCAATGCGCGGCGAGATCGGCACCGCCGCCACCCTCGACTTGCGCGGCAGCGCCTGCGTTTTGCGGTCATGACGGCGCAGCGCACTGCTGCACAGCATCAGCACGATGTCGTTGATGCTGGCGTCGTGCGCCTGCCCGAGCGCCTTCAGCTCCGGCAGCGGCAGTCTGAACGTCGCGCAAGCGCGACCAGTGAAGACCGACACGTTCAACGGCATGGGCGGAGCAAGCATGAAGTTGCTGACCGGGGCCTCACGCGCGCGGCGCCGCAGCGTCGAGCCGCCGAGTGCCCGCGCGGCCGCGTTCTTGAAGGTGTCGACCGTCGACGGCAGGTTGCGAATCGGTTGCGCCACCTGCTGTGCCTCGTTGGCGAGGGCACCGCGCAGCATCTCGCTCAGTCCGAGCGCAAACGCTTTTTGGCGCGTCGAAGCCCGCGGCACCACGCTGCGCGGCTCTGGCCCGGTGTCGAGGACGATGCGGGCCAGCGCGACGGCGGCCTGCACGTCGATCGCCGCATGGTGCAGCTGCGTGTACAGGACGACCCGCCTGTGGCCGTTAGCGGCCGGTGCCAGGCCTTGCAGGACGTGCAACTTCGACAGCGGCCGGCTGCGGTCCAGAAGCACCGGATGCAACGCTTCGACCTGCGCTTCGAGCTCGACCTGTCCGTCGCCAAGGCGGGCCGACTCGGCAGCCAGATCTCGACGATGTGCGCCACCAGGTCAGGCTCGGCGTCGACCCACGCCGGGATCGCTTGGTTGAGCGGCATCCACCACAGCCGGCGTCGCGGCACCGGCGCCTCGAGCAGGCTGCGCCATGTGGCGGCGCAGGTCGACGACGAACTTACCGCGATACCCGGCGGGCGGCTCCAGCAGGTGCCGAGCGCCCGCGTGCATCGGCATCTCGGGCGTTTCGAGATGGCGGAAAGTGGCATCCAGACTTGAGAGCTGCTTCATCGCATCCGCCGGCAAAGGGGTAACCCCTGCTAAGCGGCGGCGCGCCGGCGCAGCGCGAAAGCCTCGTTGGCGGCCAGCGCCGCCAGCACCAGGCCACCGCCGCCGAGCACTGCGGCCGACGGTGCCTCGTCGGTGCCGAGCCAGACCCAGGCCACGCCGAACACCACCTCGAGCAGCCCGAGCAGCGACACCTCGGGCGCGCTCAACACGCGCGCCACCCGCACCGACAGCAGGCACGGAATCGCCAGCTGCACCACGCCCAGCATGCCGAGCAGCGCGAGGTCGCGCGGCGACGCCGCGAACGGCAGCGACAGCGGCCACACCAGCACGGCCGACAGCACCGCGCCGATCAGCACGGGCAGCAGCATGTCGGGCGCATCCTCGGGACGCATGCGGGCGGTGTGCTGGATGGCAGTCCAGTTGATCGCCGCGGCAATCGGCACCGCCAACGCCACCAGCGTGCCGGCGAGGTGGCGCGAATCGCCGCCCGACAGCTCGGCACCGTACATCCAGGCGATGCCGGCACCGGCCACGGCGATCGCCAGCCAGGTGCGCATGGGCAGCCGGTGACCGATCGCCGCGCGCGCCAGCAGCGCCGTCATCAGCGGCGCCAGCGCCATCGTTACCAGCACGTTGGCAACCGTGGTGAGCGAGAGCGCCACCATGAACGCCGTGAACATCACGCACCAGCAGGCGGCCGACATCCACAACATGCGGCCACCGCGGCCGATGGTCGCGATCAGCGCAGCCGGCCCGCGCAGCCAACCGAGCATCAATGCCAGCGCGAGCGCGTTGAACAGGCTGCGCCAGAACGTCAGTTCGAAGCCGGTCGCGGTCTGCAAGTGCCGTGTCGTCACGCCGGCGATGCTCCACATCAGCGTGACGGCCAGCATCGTCAGCACGGCGCGGCTGTGCGTCATGGAAAGCGTTGTCCGATCCGGCGCGGGGCTGGGCACCCTACCGGGAAGGGCCGTGGGCTCAGGTCGCGGTTTCGCGGCTGGCACGCTTGCGGTCGTGTTCCTTCAGGTGCCGTTTGCGGATGCGGATCGACTTCGGCGTGATCTCGACCAACTCGTCGTCGGCGATGAATTCCACCGCGTACTCCAGCGTCAGGATGATCGGCGGCGTGATTTTGATCGCCTCTT